>Ga0114932_10004704_pt1 | contig 12560 bp, 4 predicted proteins | sample 2SBtaG_2_FD_87286 | JGI IMG/M metagenome (GOLD analysis project Ga0114932, IMG submission 87286) | Deep subsurface microbial communities from Kolumbo volcano to uncover new lineages of life (NeLLi) - 2SBTROV12_ACTIVE470 metaG | ecosystem: Environmental > Aquatic > Marine > Volcanic ...
TAATGAGCAGCAGTTATATATTTTTGCATTTTCCAATGCGCGTTTAGACATATACAACGCCTCTACGAATGCTTTAGTCCAAACCCTGACAGGGCAACCGTGGAATGCCACGACTATGTGGCAGATGAAGTGGACGCAAACAGGCGATACGACCATTTTGGTGCATGAAGATTTCCCAATGCGGAAAATTGTGCGAACCAGTGCGACCACCTTTACAAGTTCTTTATACGAATTTGAAGCCCCGACAGCGGGCTTTCCTATTTATCAGCCCTACTTCAAGTTTGCTGACAATGCGGTAACGCTGACACCTTCTGGCACTACGGGGTCAATAACATTAACGCTAAGTGCGGGACACTGGGTGGCAGGGCATGTTGGTAGCCGGGTTCGCTACAAAAGCAAGACCTGCACGATAACTGCTTACACAAGCGCAACGGTTGTAACGGCAACAGTTAATGAAACGCTCCCCAGCACAACCGCTGATACAGATTGGGATGAGAATGTCTTCTCAACCGTAAATGGGTATGCGCGCAGTGTGTCCTTTCATGGACGCCGCCTTTGGTTTGGCGGTACAAAGGAATTGCCGCGCAATGCGTTTGCTAGCAAGAAGGGCGCTTATTTTAATTTTGATGTCGGTACGGGTTTAGACGATGAGAGCGTGCAGGCAGAAGTCGCTGTGGCTCAAATCGGTGAGATTGTGCATAGCCATTCTGGTAGGCATCTCCAATTTTTATGTGACACCGGAGTTGTTTATGTCCCTGAGACAGACGCTAATCCTGTAAGCCCTAAGAACTTTAACCCAAGGTTTTCCATTCCATATGGTGCGCGGCAGATAACGCCCCCAAGGAATCTGGACGGAGCAGAGATTTATATTCAAGACACGGGTAAGGTTGTTAGGGAGCTTATCCATAATGATTTTCAACAGGCGTACACAGGCGATGCAATCAGTTTGGTTTCGAGTAACTTAATTAATGATGTGCAAGACTTGGATGTTTTGTATGGACATGCAGATGGACCGGAGCAATTCGCATTGGTGGTGAATGGTGATGGGACAATAAGTTGTTACCATACAATTAGAAGCGAAAAGATATCGGGTTGGTTCCCTTGGGAAACTAACGGTACGTTTGAAAGTATAGCTACCCTAAATAACGAAGCTTGGGTCACCTGCAAGCGGACGATAAACAGCGCTGTTGTTTATACCCTTGAGAAGTTTGATTTTGAATTAACGCTAGATTGCGCCCTAAAATTTGACGCCGCCTCTGCGAGTTCGTTTACTGTCGCTCATTTGCCTAGCACAATGGTTTACGGTGTTGCCAATAAACGTGCTGTTTCACACGGGGGTGTCACAACCAATGGGTCTGGCGTTGCTACTTTTACAGACCCCGCCACACAAATAGATGTTGGCCTAGACTTCACGCGCTCCATTGAAACGCTCCCGCCTGTTGTGCAAACGACTAAAGGCGATATGTCAGGCGAGCTTATGCGCCTTGGGGTCACAGTGTTGGAAGTTTCGACAAGTGTTAATTTTAGTGTAAACGGGCATGATTTTTTAGTAAGGCAGGCTAATGATGACTTTAGCCTTGCGCCCGCAAAACAGGGTGGTAAGCACAGGTTTGAAGGCTTGTTGGGTTGGTCAAGGGCTCCCACGATAACAATAACGCAAGACGTTCCTTTGGAATTTAACTTGCTGTCTATCTGGACGGAGGTATGGGCATGAGTTGGGAAATAGCATTGATGGTTGCTAGCACGGCTGTAAGCGCTGTCCAAGGTATGCAGCAGGCGCGGGCGGCAGAGCAGCAAGCATTAACAGAAGCGCAAATAGCAAATGAAAACGCTCTTGCCGCTGAAACGCAAGCGTTGCGCGAAGAAGCAGACAGAAGGCGGGCTTTTGAAGAATTGCAGGCTAGTAACAGGAACGCAGCCGGTTACGATCCATACGGAAGCCAATCATTTTTGGCTCTAGAGAAGCGCAATGAATTAGATATGATCGAAGATGTTGACGCAATTCGGTACGGCGGGGCGCACCAGAGCGGAAATCTAGAGCTTACACGGGATGCGCACATAAGAAATGCAAAATCTGCGAGATCGCAGGGTCAGTTAGCCCTTCTTAAGGGAGCGGTAGATGCAGGGACAACAATCGGAAAATACGCGCCGGGACCGAAAACGCCAAGCACGCTTACCAGTGGTTCTGGTCGTTACGCCTCGCGCGGCTATGACGCCCCCCGTGGGTTTGAAGGAATGTAGCCATGGCTGAATTAAAATCACAAGGCAATATCGTGCCGACGACCAAGTTGGGGCCTGTTGGCGCGAGTATTCCAAGGGCTTTAAGTCCTACAATTAACCCGCTTGCCGGTGCCGCTGCGGCGGCAGAGGAGAATTTAGCTGCTACAAGGCAACTGGAGGCCGCAGACGCTGCTGCCAAGCATGAATTTCAAATCGATCCAACTACCAATTTACCTGTTCTGCCAGAGCAAAAATCGTCTTTTTCAATTTTTGGGAAGCAATTTAATAAAGAAATACGAAGGAATTATCTTCTTAGATTAGACACGGATGTTGAGACAGAACTAGGGGAGATTGCTAATAGAAATTATTTAAACCCCGCAGCTTTTTCTGCGGAGGCTTCCGCTTATTTAGACACAGTAACAAAGTCTGTTGACCCTATTGCTAAAACGTATATTGCAGCTAAGGGGGGAGATCGGCTAGGGGCTTTGCTTTCTGGGATTAGAAGCAGATTTGCCCAGAAAGAAATATCAGAAGCCAAACATAAAAGAAAAATAATTGCGCATGATATCGCATCTCAATTAGGCGAAATGCCAGTAGGTTTAGATGTAAACCAACGGGCGAAAGAACTTGTTGACCACTGGGTTAGCACCGAACAAGGCGCAGACCAGTTGTTTTCAAGCCCTGCAGCAAGAAGCGCCTTAGTTAGAGAAGTAACATTTGCACACGCAGTTAATAATTACTGGCTCAAATTTAGAGAGTTGCCAAAAGGGTTGCAATTGGATGCACTTGATAGTTTTGCCAAGACAGGCGAGTACAAAAACGCAGAAGGAATACCGATTCTTAAGAAATTTAAAGGGATGACGGGGCAGGAGACGCGCACGGTTACTGCTTTGCTTTCATCTGTTTACAACGACACGGCTGCGATACAGTTGGCGCGTAATAAAATTGCAGTTAGAGAACAGACTGGCGCTCTCCTACAGATGTATATTAAATCTGAGGGGTTAGACCCGGAAAATCCCATTGTATCTAATGTATTGGCCCTTGAAGACCCGAAGGTAGCAATGGGTTTGCTTACTCATTATTCGAAAATAGTAAACGATAAGGCGGAAGACACACTTAAAAGAGAATGGGCTGCTGCTATGTTGCCGGTTGTAAACAGCGCTCTAGAAAGGGCGGGCATGTCGTCTTTTAAGTTGTCGGAAGAATCTCTGAATAAGATGACAGACGGTAACAGAATGATGGATAACATAAATTATTCATTACGTCTTGCGGGCCTCGGGGAAGCTGACAGGAGGGCGTATCAAAACGCTGAAAACTTGAGGATGACTGAAAGCTATGGTCAACGTTTAATAGAAATAACCCAAGCTGAACTTGAAGCAAAGGGGATTGACTATGACATTGCTTCGGAACTTGAAGCGCGATTACACGGCGTGGATGGCGGGAACGCAGAAACTTTTTCAAGGCTTCGACTGCGGGCTATTAGCAAATTAATGAGTGAGGCCAGTGAAAAATTAAGAGAAAAAAATTTAGAGGACGGTCAGGCTATTGACCAAGAAGATTATGTAAACAACGTATTGGTTATAAAAGGTTTAGGAGAAAACGCAGAAGAGGTACTGGGCCTTTTGAGACAGCTAAAAGACGACGATGTTTCTCCGTCTATTGCTTGGCAGCTACTTAACCAAAAGATTTCTATGCTAGACGCGCAAAAGAAAAGTCGCGAAACAGAAGTAAAGAAGATGCATGACCTTGTTTTCAACATGGTTACGTTTCAGCAGGGGGGGAAGGTCGTCCCTCTTCATAGTACGCCTGATTTAAGAAATCGGTCTGGTATTTTATTTGAAACAAGTGCGCCATTTGTGCAGCGGGCTGAAGGGGTCTCAGAAAAAGATGCTTACATTGGTGATCTGGGATATAACCACTTTTTACAAACTGGCATTGTGCCGAAAAAACTAATTTCTTATGTGACAAGCATGACTAGCGACCGTGACAACGCAGCAACAGCGGTCGCTGTTTTTAATCGCTACAGCAGCATACCGGGGTGGCAAGGAGAAAGGCTAAGAAGTCGATTAGATGCAGGTACTGTAAGAAGATTGGATTTCCTTTTAAGGGCTGGGCCTACTCATGAGAATATAAACCTAACTTTCCAGCCTGGGTTTGACGGCAGTTTGGATAAAAATACACCAACGATATGGGGCGATCTTAAACCGCAAGCATTAGCTGAAAAACAAGACGAAGTTTTTGCAGAAGCCGTTACTGGTATGAAAACCCACAGCACAGACAGGGGGTGGATTGAAAGTATCGTTACGTTCATGCCTTGGAATTTTGCTGCCGATGATTGGCATGAAGCGTCTGAAACGCGGGGCGGGCCTGCTCGGCTGATAAATACTGAGACATTCCCTAAAAGATTAAAAGATGACGCTATAGCGTATATGCAGCATAATTTAGGGCCAACGATTACCATTCCTGGGGATAAAACTCAATTAAAGGGTGCCATTCAAACGGCTTTGAAAGCTGTTTTAAAGCGAGGAGAATACGGCACAAGTAGATATAGTTCTTCAACATCGTTGCCGGGGGCGGCGTGGGGCAATATTACGGGGCCGGGCAAAAAGAATCTGGGGAAATGGCATGTTGTTTACAAGCCCATTGAAATGTATGCGGTTGATGAGGATAAAAAAATTTCGTGGGTTAATGGTTTTATAGAAAAAACTGTTAACCACAGGATGCACAGGCTGCCCGGTGCTGAAAATGAATGGTGGGGAGCGGATGACATACGTCTAATGCCGTTGCCAGATAAGCTAAATAAAGACGGAGTACCCCTGTATAGGGTTCAAATAGCGGGGAGCAAAGGTCTTGTGCAAGCTTTTGAACAAATTGACATAACAGAAATTACTGATGTTGACGGGGATATACAGGTTTCTATTGTTGATACGCAGATAAGAAACATAGATATCGATATAGGCCCTGCGTTAAAGAATCAAAATAGTTTAATCAGGCAACAAAAAGAATTTGAGGCAAAAAACCTACTTATAAACCGAAGAAAAGATTACGCGCAGCGGGCGAGCGTTACGCAACCAAAAAGGGAAGGGCATGCCCCGACTGCTCAAAGTCTAAAGGCGGTTACTCCACAGCCTGCCTTTGCTCCCCCCGTTGCAAGGGGCGCGTTTGCAGGTGCTATTGATGACGTTAGGGCGGGCTTTGCGGCTTTCGTTGGTGAAGGGCAAGCACGTGTCAATCGTTTCAATGCTAGTAGGGCCATGAATTACAATCGGTTTGGTCGAGTGAACAGGTCAGATTTAAGCGCTCCTACAAGGTAGATTAAAAATGGACGATACTGGCTATATGCGCGAATACACCGAAGAGGAGGTAGAGCGACAATTAACATTGGATGATTTGCAGGAACGCACTCAGAAATGGGAGGGGCTAGGGGAGCGCAATTATCCTTTATTAGCGTACAGGGACTCACATAGAATAATAACAGTTGGGACAGGTATAGTAATTGACCCAAACCACAGCGCGAGTAGGAGTAATGTAGCGCTACTTAAAAAGCATTTTGTTGAATATTACCAAAACAATGATCCCGATCTTACGTTAAGACAGGCTAGAAATAGATTTAATTCATGGCTAAGAAATGCACGCAGTGATGCTGATCTGACGGGGAATTTAAGACAACATCCTATCCCCGCAGAAGTAAACAATGCAGCACATATGGAATTGCTTGAGAAAAAACTTGATTGGGTAGAAACCAACTACCCTGATAAAATTTTTAATCTAAATTATTTACAAAAATCAGTTATTGCTGATTTGTTTTATCAGGGAGGGGAAAATTTTGTTGGGGCAGGCAGTGCGAGGCGCGCCCCTACAAATTTTTATAAAGCGGTTAGAGCGGGGGAGTGGAACGAAGCAATTTATCAGCTTGAGTATGAAAGTAACCCTAATATTTATAGGCCCTTAAGACCGAACGGGGCGAATGGTATCCAAAACAGAATGCTAGAAAGGGTAAGTAGTCTAGATATTGCCAGAGGGGGTACAGGCAGCTATAGCCCGTGGAGCGAGTTGAACCAAACAAGAGATTCGCGAGGCCAATCTATACATCCCAATGTACCAAATATAAGAGGGCGTCGGGTAACACCTGCTAGTGAGAGTACCAACATTTACAGGCCCTCAGACGAGTTAGATATTCATACAGAGTGATTGATGAAATGATTGATGCCGAAGACGCCTTTTTACGTCCTCCCCCAGCATTCCCTACGTCGCAATCTTTATTTAACGATGATTTAAATCGTTTTATTCAGGTTAGGGGCAGGCCTGACGGTTTAAGGAGTAGCGATGATTTTGTAAATGCTTGGAATTTAGACCTTTTTATTGGACAACATCTTGTTTCACGCGGTATCCAACAAAGCCTCGAAGCTCAAGGCACCGATTTAAACCCAATCTCCGGTTTTAATCCCTTTAGGGATGGCGAATTAGGTGATTACCCTCTTCATATTTATGATGGGGCTAGATCACCGGGAGAAATTTTATTTCGCCAGAGGATGTTTGATGATAACTCCCGCAGAAGGCGAGACTTAGAAGATTCTGCTTATTTTTATCCACGATTGCTAGCTAATCTTGCGGACCCTATTAACCTTATTCCTGTTCCTTTTATAAAAGCAGCCTCTTCTTTTAAAGCTGGTTTTAAAGGGGGCGCGGCAGGCGGGTTTGCCACCTTTGCACCTTTTGAAATTGCAAGGTCAACCATTGACCCAACAAGCACCGCAGAAGAGACCATTCTTTCTATTGGTGGAGCTACAATTTTAACTGGTTTGCTAGGTGGGGCTATTGGCGGGATAACCGGCAGGCAATTAAACTCCCTTGCAGATTCTTATTTTGCAGGGCATAGCGTTGTTGATGCGGTCAATGAGCTAAACACTATTCATCCTAATGCGGTAGAAGGCATTGCCCCGCGCACGCCCGGTGCGCCTTTAAAGGATTGGATTCTTATACGAGAGGGGGAAACTCCAGCAAATTATGAAGCGCGCCTTTTAGAGATCGAAGGCGATGAAGTTACTTTCCAGCGTTACGCTGCTATCAGCGATTCGTATGCAGAGGGGTCCGATTTAGTAGAGACAGGGCTTAAATTAGAGAAGTTTAGGTCAGTGCAGCATCCTTGGATGTTCTTAAAGAATACTAAATTTGGCGGTATTTTAGGAAACCGTGTAAGACGTTTAGCGGATGAAATAGCTGGCAGTCCTGGCATGTTTAATAAGGGTAATGAGGAAATGCAGGCTTCCGCGCAAAGTGCGCATGCTGCCGCCCTTCTGCACAACGTGGAGCTTGTTAATTTTAACCGAGGGATGATTGATGGTTTTCTGAAGAGCGAGGGTATTAATCCTCAGAATGCTAACAAGTCTGATTTTGGCCGCGCTCTTGGTGCTATGCAGCGGTCTTTGCCCGGTGTAAAGGCTGGCTTAAGACAAAAAGAGTTCGATGACGATGTTGCCAGCTTCTACATGGACCCTAGAGATACAAGCATTGTGCATCTTGAGGGCAAAGGAGAAGCGTATGTTGACAGTGTTAAGGAAGCCGCTGGGAGCATACAAAAGTATATGGAGTATATGGCTAGGCAAAGCATGGATACGGGGCTTTTTGGCCCTAGAGTAGTTAAAAACCAAATAGAAAATCTAGAAAAAGAACTCAAAGAAGCACAGGCAGCCGCAGCGAAATTTGAAAAACGTGGCCCTTCTTTTGAAAAGAGGGCGGCTGATAATCTAGTTCACGAAAAACTAGAAAAATTAGAGGAACGAAAAAATTATTTGAGACTATTTGAAGAAGCCAACGAAAGGGGCGAACTCCCAAGAACCAAGAGCGAGATTGGTCTTGGCCATTTCCCGATCATATGGAAAAAGCAAGAGGTTGATGCAAGGCGGCCCGAGTTAATTGAACGGTTAGAATCTTTTTACACTAAAGAAGCAGTGCGCTCTGGCAAGGAGGTTGGAGAAAGGGCGGAAGAAACTTTAGGTAGGATATTAGGGCATGGGGAGTTTGCTAGGCTTGCCCCCATATTTAGAAAGATAATGAGAGACGCTGGCATGGAAGATGTTAGCATTCAAAAATGGATGGATGACTTTGAAAGCATAATTAAAGAAGCAAAAGTACGCGCCCCTGCTAAGTCTGATTTGCAACAAGAGGTGTTGCACGCGGTGGTTCCTTTTATAAAACGGTTTATGACTGACATTAGGGGGGCTGATTTAAGGGGGGCTATTGATAGGACTTTAGGTGATCCCATTGATGTAATGCGGCTTAAGGATGTTGAAGGGGAAAACCCTGACTTTTTCCCTTGGCTTAAAAAGTTATCAGAAGACACAAATAGAATTAATGACGTAATTGATGATATAGAGAACCTTATAGCTGAGAGTAACAGCGGCAATTTTGGCGTCTCGGTGAATGCGTTATCAAGAAAAATCAATATACCACCACACCTTGTTAAGGATTTTATTGAGACAGACCCGCACAAAGTAATGCGTCTATACCACCGCCGTATGGCTGTAAGTATAGAAATGGCGCGGCGTTTTGATAGCGATCCAACCATGGGCAGAGAGTTAGAGGCGTTATCTCGCTTAATGGATGACCAAATAAATGTAGCTACCGGGAAGCAGAAACAAGTTTTAATAAAAGAAAAAGAAGAAACGATTCAAGCTATAGAGGATTTAAGAGACAAGGTTCTGGGGGTTTACAAAATTCCAAGAGACCCCTCTGCTTTAAGCTACAGAGCCACACAATTTACTAAGCATTGGATGGCATTGTCTCTTATGGGGCAGCCCATTATTGCCTCACTTGCTGACCTTGGCAAAATACAGATGGCATTAGGTTGGAAGCAGATGTTTGGCGCGGCGTGGGCGAAACACACAATAGGCAAGGAAGCGTTTCGTCTGGCGGGCGAAGAGGCACGTTTAGCAGGTATTGGGTCTGATATTGCAACGCGCATGCGCTTTGAAAACCTAATGGACTTTGATGATTTCTATACTCCTATGAGTAAATTAGAAGAGTTTACTGCACGTAATGTTGATAGACTTTTCTTTGTAAATCTCCTTACCCCTTATACCGATTATTTAAAGGTATTCACGGGGTCTATTATGCAGTCGAACATTATTAAGATGAGTGAAAAACTCGTAAAACAAGGGAAGGGATCATTGTCCCGCACAGAAAAGATGTGGGTTGCCCGCTCTGGTCTTGGAGAAGATGAGCTACGTGGCATTTATTCCCAATGGGAAAAGTCTGGGTCGCAAATTCAAGACGGTGTTTTGTATCTTGCTAATACTGACCAGTGGAAAGACCTTGGTTTGCAGCGACGTTTTCGCACAGCACTAGCAACAGAAGTAGAAAACGCGGTTATCACACCCGGCCCGAACACTCGTTTAAATTTTATGAGTACAAATACGGGTAGTATAGTTACTCAATTTAAGAATTTTGCGCTTACGGCGACACACCAGATTACAATGGCTGGCTTGCAACAGAGGGATATGTATACCTTGCAAGCGTTGAGTAGCATGATTGCTATTGGTGCCTTTGTTGATCTTTGGAAATCGCCTGATTACGACAACCGTAGTCTTTTAAGTATTGATAGACTTGTGCAAGCAGTAGATTATTCTGGTGTTACTGGGATTATGTTTGATCTTAATAATATGGTAGAGGTTGTGAGCGGGCATTCTATCGGGGCGCGTCCTTTAATGGGAATTGACCCAATATGGAAAAACCCTACTGTAGCGCAGAGAGGGGGGCAGGTTTTTGGCCCAGCGGGGTCGTTAGGATTCGACTTTATATGGTCGTTGACAAGTCCAGAGGCAGAGGCAAGTGATGTTGCAAGGTCAATTAGGCGATTAACCCCATACAATAACCTGATTTGGTGGGATAAAATCGTAGATCAGGCGCAAAGAGAAGTCGGGCAAGCCTTTACTGCCACGGAGAATTAAAATGGCCCATATTACAGTCGGTACAACTTCAACCCGCGCAGACTACACTGCTTCTGCGTCACAGACAGCGTTCTCTGTACCGTTTGAGTTCTTTGATGAAGACGATTTGCTTGTTTACAAGAACAATGCGCTGCTCACAAAGACTGCTAACTATACCGTAACGCCTGTTACTACCAGTGATGGCGGGTTTGATGGAGGCACGGTTACATTAACAAGCGGAGCCGCATCGGGCGATAAGGTTGCCATTGTTTTAAGCATGCCTCATGGGCGCGCTAGTGATTTTCCGACCGCCGGCCCTTTTAATGTTACTACTCTTAACACCACCCTTGATAAGAACGCAGTCAGACTTAAACAACTTGATGAGCTTTCTTCACGCTCGGCTAGAGGCCCTGCTTCAGAATCAGGATTAAGCGAATTACCTAAAGCAGCGGATCGCGCCAATAAGGTAATGTCTTTTGATGCTTCCGGTGATGTGCAAGTTTCTCAAGAAATCGGAGAGTTTAAGGGCAATTGGGCAGCCAGCACTGTTTACGTTGATAGAGATATAGTTAAGGACTCTTCCACTTTAAATATTTATATCTGTTTAACGGGGCATACTAGCTCTGGCTCTGCGCCAATTAGCACAAACACTGATGCAGCTAAATGGGCGTTGCTTGTTGACGCTGCATCTGCGACCACATCAAAGAATGCCGCCGCCGCCTCGGAGACGGCAGCCGCTTCATCGCAGACCGCCGCGGCGTCTTCTGCATCTGCTGCCGCATCATCGCAATCTGCTAGTGCTTCATCTGCATCAAGTGCCTCGACTAGCGCGTCATCTGCATCGACCAGCGCTGCCACCGCAACAACCCATCTGGACACTTTTCAAGACCAATACTTGGGGAGCGCGAGTTCCGATCCTTCAACTGATCTTGATGGAAATGCACTAGCAGATGGTGCGCTGTATTTTGACACGACAAACAATGTCCTCAAAGTCTACGATTTGGGAAACACTACTTGGCGTCGAGGAACTCCAACCTCTTCTGACCAAACGAATATAAATAGCGCTGTATCGAATGCCACTAACATTAATACGGTGGCTGGAATTTCATCAGCGGTTTCAAATGTTTCGGGGGTTTCTTCGGCGGTTTCAACTGTCTCAGGTATCTCGTCAGCGGTTTCAACTGTAAGCGGCATTAGTTCTGATGTCTCGACTACAAGCTCAAAGTCTACTGAAATAGGTCGGCTTGGGGCTGCGTCAGCGGTTGCTGATATGGACCTGTTAGCGACGACAGCCAATGTTTCGAATATGTCCACTGTTGCCGGATCGATTTCGAATGTTAATACGACAGCGGGATCGATTTCTTCAGTCAATACGACAGCTGGAATTTCTGCGCATGTCTCAACTGTATCAGGAATCTCGGCAGCAGTTTCGAGTGTCAGTTCTATATCGGGGCATGTCTCAACAGTTTCGGGGATCAGTTCGGATGTGACCGCTACGGCTGGGAAAGCCACTGAGATCGGGCGCTTAGGAACGACCGCAGCCGTTGCAGACATGGCTACGTTAGGGACCACCTCAAGCGTTGCAAACCTATCGACTGTTGCAGGTGCGATCTCCGCAGTTAATACAACATCAACTAACATCGCTTCCGTTAATACAACGGCAACCAATATTGCGGGCGTCAACAGCTTCGCCGCTCGTTATCGAGTAGCTGCAACTGCGCCGTCTACCGATTTGGATGAGGGTGACCTTTATTACGATACAAACAGCAACAAGCTCAGGTTCTACGATGGGTCTGCATGGAACGACAGCATCCTGTCGAGCAGCGGCGGGTCCGTTACATCGATTGGCATTACGACTTCGAACGGTATCGGCGTTTCGGGAAGCCCTGTTACGACTACCGGCAACATCGCTTTAAGCCTTGGCGATATCACGCCGACAAGCTTTGATGTTTATCGTTCTGTCAGCGGCGGGACTCAAGGAACTTTTGCCCAGATCACAAATTCAAACAATGCGACCAATGACGTAGCGAGTTTGCTTTTCGGCGTAACGAATGGTGCGACCGGCTCTGCCAATTACCACAAGGGCGGAATCCATTTCAAGGCAACTGGTTCTTCAAACGTTGGGCAGTTGATACTGTCCGCCAATCCAACCAACGACTCCACGGCTGCAAGCACCTCTGATGCGAGATTAACGCTCGACGGCGCAACGCATAATGCGTGGTTCGCGAATTGGCTCGGCGTCGGAGTCAATCCGCCAGCCAAAAATCTTCACGTAAAAGGTGGGACGGACACGCGGACCCGAACAGAAGAAAGTAGCGGGACGTTTGTTGACACGACCGTCATAAACACCGGTCATTATCTCGATTCGGTCGGCGCGGTTCCGTTCACGATCAACAAACACACCTCTGGTCA
>Ga0114932_10004708_pt1 | contig 12552 bp, 10 predicted proteins | sample 2SBtaG_2_FD_87286 | JGI IMG/M metagenome (GOLD analysis project Ga0114932, IMG submission 87286) | Deep subsurface microbial communities from Kolumbo volcano to uncover new lineages of life (NeLLi) - 2SBTROV12_ACTIVE470 metaG | ecosystem: Environmental > Aquatic > Marine > Volcanic ...
AAAAAGCTGTTCAAGGTAAGATAAAGAAATTTCTTGTCGTTCTGAAATGTCGGCAAGAGGCACTGGACCACGCTTTGAATGCAAAGCGACATCAAGCATTGCGGTAACCGCATAGCGCCCTTTCGAAGTGAGTTTCATTGGATTCTCCCGCCGTTTTATAGTGCGAGAATTTTCACATACCCGACTAAAATGGTCAAGTATAAGACCCAGTAAATTAGTCAGGTATTATTGATTCGATTCATCGCTTTTTTGTATCAGGACTTTCGTTTCGTTTAAGCACCATCCTATTAAGCACTATTAGGCGCAAAATTTGCGCGGAAAGGTCTGCTAATAAAAGGCGATGAATGGCTTATTTGAAGGGTAAATAATATTGGCGACCATAAGCGCTATTTGTTTGCATTTAAGTGAATATGAGCAAGAATACTGTCTGCTATCCGATGTGATTGAACGGTATCTATTTGATGGCGCAACCCGCGCAATATTTGATGTTTAGCACCTGATATAGCCCTGGCTGTCGCAACACCGCCACTGGGATGCACCATGTGATCAACATCTCCGTGTATCACTAATGTTGGGGCTTTGACATTTTGAAGCATTGGCGTTCGGTCCCCGGATTTCATAATAGCACCGATTTGCCGGAACATCGCTTTTGCATCACTTTTACCACCATTGCGCTGCCATGCCAAACGCGCATACTGATGCCATTGGTTTACGGCTCCGTTTGCAGCTACATCGCCAATATGCGTCATCATTGCCTGATAGTTTTTTACTGCGTCATTTTCGTTCATTGGCGCTTTAGCTCTTGCCATTCGCCATAGCGTTGAATAAGAGGGTTGCCCTACGCGGCGATTTCCTGTCGTCGAAAAAATAGACGTCATAGATATCACTTTTTCAGGATGCATACTTGCAAAGGTCTGTGCAATCATCCCTCCCATAGACATTCCTGCGATATGTGCGCTTGTTATATTTAGCGCCTCTAACAACTGTGCAGTATCTTCAGCCATCCGCTCAAGTCCATATGCACCTTTCGGCGACCTTCCTCTTAACTGCTGTAACAGGCTGGGATGCGGTGTGTCGCTGCGTACTGACCTTCCTGCATCACGATTGTCAAAGCAAATAACGCGAAATCCACTAGCAACTAAACGCTCAATAAGCGCGTTTGGCCAATAAACCAACTGAAGACCTAAACCTACAATAAGTACAATGGTATCGGTATTTCCGACACCATGTTCGGCATAGCAAAACCTATCACCGCTTTTAAGCGTTACGTATTGCTCATGATGCTGGGCTAAACTCATTTAAAGCTCTCGTGATTTAATAAAAGTAAGTGTGCGTCTATTAAAATTTCTATTCAAACTTAAGCGCTGGGTCGTCTACACGGCCTTTCCGAAAAATTTTCACGTCTTGTGCATAATTGAACGACATAGACCAAGGAAACTGCACCCCTTGACGTGGCAATTGTTCTAAAGAGCGTTGGATGTAGCCAGCGCCAAAGTTTAGCAACGGTTGTGTTTCCATATTTGGGTCTGCTATAGGTGTACACTGTGTAAAGCCGTGCTCTTCCATATGATTGAGCAATCGCGTGAAATGTTCACATAGAAGGCCAATTTTTAGTGTCCACGATGAAGCTGTATAGCCCACCGCAATAGCAAAATTAGGCACGCCACTGAGTAACATACCTTTATACGTAACACATTCTGGAAGCGAAACAGCTTCACCATCAATTTTTGGCACTATCCCTCCTAAAGGCAGAAGGTTTAATCCGGTGGCTGTTACTATAATATCTGCTTCAATATGCTGGCCCGAATCAAGTTTAATGCCCGTTTCAGTAAACGTATCTATAGTATCTGTTGCAACCGACGCCTTACCTTTCGAAATTGACTCGAATAAATCTCCACCCGGAACTGCACACAGTCGTTGCTCCCAAGGATTGTAAGGTGGGTTAAAGTGTATATCTACTGGATATCCTTCGGGTAACATTTTTGCATTAAGACTGCGTATTATTTTGCGCGCACGATGCGGAAAGCGCTGACAAAACACGTACACCCAACGCTGTTTCGCTATGTTAAACCAACGCGCAGCTTTAAACGCTGTATCCTCGCTAAACCACGCGCGTAAATGTTTTGCGATTGGGTCATCTACGGGAACAGGCAATACGTAGGATGGCGTTCTTTGCAGCATAGTCACGTGCGACGCGCTTTTCGCTAGTGCGGGAACCAGCGTTACCGCCGTTGCACCGCTTCCGATTACCACTACGCGTTTGTTTTCGTATTCCAGATCTTCAGGCCAATGCTGTGGATGTACAATCTGACCGTTAAATTGTGATTGCCCTTTGAAATGTGGTGCATAACCTTTATCGTATCGATAATAACCCGAAGCGTTAAATATCCATCTGGCGGCAATGTGCTCATGCTGCCCACTCTCTTCTGACTTTAACGTAACCCGCCAATAGTGTTTATCGCTTTGCCAATCTATATCTACCACACGAGTTAAAAAACGTATGTGCTCTTTAATACCGTTTTCAGCCGCGGTTTCTTCTACGTAAGCCTTTATTGAACGACCATCAGCAATGGCCTTTTTCTCTTTCCAAGGTTTGAATTCGTAGCCAAAGGTGAATAAATCAGAATCTGAGCGTATTCCCGGGTATTTGAATAAGTCCCATGTGCCGCCCAAATCACCGCGGGCTTCTATAATAGAATATGAAAGGTCAGGACATTTTTTTTGAATGTGGTAGGCGCAGCCGATACCCGAAATTCCGGCTCCAACAATTAGTACGTCGAGTAATGGCGCTGTTTCTTGCATAACGTCCCTGAAAAGTGATGATCAACCTTCCATCTCAATGTATGTTGGAGTTATGCATGAGTCAATGTAATTGTTAATGCTTTGTAAAAACAAGCCTTTGTGAATTTTTACTATATAAGGGTGAAAGTTCTCGGCCTTAGCACCCGAAAATAGTATGCGGAATTAGAGTTAAATAGCGGGGTCGAAAGAAGAATGCGCCTTCTCTCGCTCTTGGGTTTCCGTTAGGTCGAAACCCGTTTCTGCGAAATCTTCAGCGCTAATATTGTGTAAATTATCGGTACACACATCGCCACCTAGTGACTGAATGACCTTGCACATCTCTTCCACTTTGGTGTCCATTTGGTGCATGTGCTCTAGCATTATGCCCATCGCATTGGCCACAGGATCAGGGTTATCTGGCGCGACAGCATAGGCATCAAAACCATATTTCTGGGCAATTTTATCTCGCTCGGGGTTTACCGACGCATTCATCTCTTTTTGCTTCGAGATAATGATACGACCCGGGATCCCTACCGCCGTAGCGCCATCAGGAATATCTTTTACGACCACAGAGTTAGACCCTACTTTAGCGTTTTCACCTATAATAATAGGCCCCAACACTTTGGCACCAGCCCCAACTACAGCGCCTTTTTTAAGGGTTGGGTGGCGCTTACCTGCTCTCCAGCTAGTGCCTCCAAGAGTAACGCCGTGGTAAAGGGTGACATCATCGCCAATTTCTGCTGTTTCACCAATGACCACTCCCATACCGTGGTCGATAAATACCCGTCGTCCTAACGTGGCACCAGGGTGAATTTCAATCCCCGTAAGCCAACGGCTAAAGGTTGATAAACTGCGTGCCAACCATTTCCATTCAGCCTTCCATAGTTTGTGACTAATGCGATGCAGCCACACTGCATGAAGTCCAGGGTAGTTGGTTAGCACTTCAAAGGTGTTTCTGGCCGCTGGGTCGCGATGAAATACACCTTGAATATCATCTTTTATACGGGCGAACATAGTGTTTACTCTTTTTCTTCTATCGCTGGTGCAGGGTCTGCATCGCCAGAGTTAGCATTCTTCACCGATTTATCGATAGACGCCAATATACCGCGTAATATATTAAGCTCTTGAGACTCAGGGCGCGCTCGGTTAAACAAGCGGCGCAGCTTAGTCATAACCACACCCGGGTGACTTTTGCGAATGAACGACGTGCCTTCCAGCGTGGTTTCCAAATGCGTATAAAAACGCTCTAAATCGTCATTCAGTGGATATTCTTCCTCAACACTTGGATATGTTTCGCGATTTAGATAGGCCATGCGAATCTCATAACAAAGGGTTTGCACTGCTGCTGCTAAATTAAGTGAGCTATATTCAGGGTTGGCTGGAATACACATATGGAAGTGACACTGCTGCAGCTCTTCATTAGTTAAACCACTGTTCTCACGCCCAAACACCAAGGCTACCGGGTACTTTTCTACTTCTTGGACCAGCTTTTCGCCACAGTCGCGCGGGCCTAACATAGGCCATGAATGAGTGCGAGAGCGTGCAGACGTCCCTACTACCAAGCCACAGTCTTTAACTGCCTCTTCCAGCGTGCTTACAATTTTCGCGTTAGCAAGCACATCACCAGCCCCTGCCGCCAATGCACTTGCTTGGCCGTCTGGCTCATTTACTGGGTCGACAAGATATAAGCTGCTCAGCCCCATGGTTTTCATCGCTCTTGCTGTCGAGCCGATGTTTCCCGTGTGAGACGTGTTAACTAAAATAATGCGAATATTCTCGAGCATGCGTGTAATACCTACGTACTTATTTGGATAGCGTCTTTAATTCGATATCACGCGCTTTTGGCGTACTATCTTACAGACCTTAATAGCATGAAGTTTAACACAGTGGCAGTATAGATGGCTATTCACGCTATTGTGCTGGGAATTCATTTGCATCGCGCATAGATTCTGGTAGACTCCGCCCGTTTTCGAAAACAACTAGCTATTTTTTGTACAGTTAGTTTTTTTCATTGGTCTTTTACAATTGGTGGTTTATCTATGCATCCTATGCTGAATATTGCGGTGCGCGCTGCGCGTGCGGCTGGAACAGTTATTGTTCGTGGTTTTGAAAAACATAATGAAGTAGCAACAGAGTCAAAAGGCTTAAACGACTTCGTTACTCAAGTTGATAAAGAAGCAGAACAAGCAATTATTGCCAAAATTCAGCAGTCTTACCCGAACCATTGCTTCCTAGGTGAAGAATCGGGTGAAGTGTTGGGCACAGAAACTGATTATCAGTGGATCATCGATCCACTAGATGGCACCACTAACTTTGTAAAAGGCATTCCTCACTTTGCCGTTTCAATTGCACTTCTTCACAAAGGTCGCTTAGATCAAGCGGTTGTTTTCGACCCAATTCGCAGCGAACTATTCACCGCGAGCCGTGGTCAAGGCGCGCAGCTTAATGGTTATCGTATTCGTGCTTCTAAGCCTCGTGACCTTTCTGAAACCATTATTGCTACTGGCTTACCGTTTAAGAACAAATCTCAGTTTGGCGAGTATGCACTAAGCTTAAACAAGATTTTCCACGAAGTGGGCGACATTCGCCGCGCGGGTAGTGCAGCGCTAGACCTTGCTTACGTTGCAGCTGGCCGCCACGACGGTTACTGGGAGCGCGGCATTAAATCTTGGGATATCGCAGCAGGTGAGCTTATTGTTCGTGAAGCTGGCGGATTGGTAACAGACTTTAAAGGCGGAAACGACCCGCTTCACAAAGGCGAAATTGTTGCTGGTAGCGTGAAGGTTGTTCAAGGCTTAGTGAAGCATCTTAAGTAAGAAGCACCTTAAATAAGAAGCATCTTAAGTAAAAGCAGCTTAAATAAATCGCTCGTAAGCACATAAACTGAGCCGATAAACCAAGCACAGTTAAACAGTAAAGGCGCTATGACACGAATGACGTGACATAGCGCCTTTTTCTTTTTCTCACTTATTGGTTTCGTTATACCTGCGGTAACACACCGCGATTACGAACATTTTACCTCTCGCTGAGTGGCTAATGAGCTATGCGGACTGGTGTTTAACTTTAGGCCAAATAAAAATCTAAGTATTAAAAAGCGCTTGGCGACTTCGTATGTCAGTGCGCACCCCACAACGGTTATTAGTGTTATTAAAATAAATTCTCCGAGTGTCGACGATACACGGGAGCTCAAAAAGAACGCCGCCACCACAATTATCGTTTGATGCACCATATAGTATGGCAACACGCCTTTGTTCAAATAGCTCACCACCTTACTCGGGTTAGACAAATATTTTCGACCGAACCCCAATATTGCTGCCAACCATGCCCAGTGATTAAGTACAACGATTACACCAACCAAAACACGAAACCCAGGCGACGACTCCATTAACTGCCCTGTAGGGCCTAGCAAGTCGTGACGGTCTAAAATTATGATGCTGTAAAGTACTATCGCAATGGTTAAGCTTACGTAACGGGACCTCATAATTGCAGCATACAATGCGGGTCTAAGCGCGACCACAATACCTACCAGCATCACAAAAAAGTACTTTGCATGACTATACCAATCATTAAGCAAGTCGTGCGACGTGGGATATGCTACTCGTAGTTCCAGCCATATGGCAGTCATGATCGTAACCACTAACACGCTAAACAGCGCCAAACTATCGAGTACTCTCAACGCCCTTACTTCCACAAATCTGATAAGCGGGAAAAACAGCAATATGAAAGCGCTATACACAAAAAGGTAAGGTAAAAACCAAAGGTGATTCCATGTCAGTAAGCCAATTACCGATTGTTTGTCGATAAACAAGTCAGTATTTGGGTTGATGTAAGCAACGTAGAACTCGCTAAACGGCATGGCTAGTGCTCCGCTGACTGTCCACTCTGCATAAACTTGTGGCGCGACGATAACAAACATACCGAATACAAGTGGAATTAATATCCGCAACGCCCTCTTCCCCAGTAGTGAAAGAGATACACGCCAGCGAGAGGTCGTTTGGCCATAAGCGCGGCGCAGCACGACGGTAAATACCATGGCAGAGATCAAAAATAATAAAGACATACGCCATTGGTTGGTCAATATCATCACGTCTTGTAGTAGTGGAAATTGCACGTCGCTTTTTATATGCCAGCCCCACTCTAAAACGTAATACATTCCGATGTGATAAAAAATGAGTACACCAAATGCGATGACACGCAGCGCATCCAACTCGAAATAACGCTGAGTGACAGGACTCTCGACCACGGCCGTCTCTCTCGCCTCCCCCTTTGATGTTCTATTAACAAACGTTGCTTCCTGACCAACATATGCTTGCGTCAATGTCCTCACTCCTATTCAATAGTGTTTAACTAACGTGTTGCATCTAATGTGATAGACGTCCGACAGCAAACGCCTAAGTGACGAGAATTAAGGGAAAAAGGGTTAAGCGGTGAATAACTGGGATGAAAAATGGAGTCAGTTTCTTAGGGATTCTGAATCAAAACATAAATACGCTGCATTTGTTTTGCTTACAGCCTATTTGTTTATAAACAATTCAATCAATGCTGCGTCTAGTTGGACTGAATTTTCTCGAAGCGACAATAACAGCGTAGCACTTTGGGAGCCGTACGTTTGGGAATACTCGAGTGCTTTGAGCACCGCTTTGCTCGTCATCCCATTAATTATCGCTATACGTATACTCGATCAGAAGGTAAAAGTGGGAGCGACATGGCTTGGGTGGCATTTTGCCTTCGCCAGTTTATTTTCGGTAGCCCATGTATCATTAATGGTAGCATTTCGGAAGCTCGTCTATTTATTCTCTGAACGCAATTATGACTTTGGGATATGGCTCAATGAGTTCATCTACGAATATCGAAAGGATGTATGGGGCTATATTACTCTGATTACTTTTTACTATATTGCACGGTTTGGCTATCAACGCTTAATTGGTGAAGCATCACCTATTACACGCGACACATCACAGGTAACGAATGACAACGTGGCCAGCACCTTACCCGACTATTTATTAGTGAAAAAGCTCAATAAGGAGTTTTTAGTTCAAGTCACTGACATACAGCGAGTAGAAGCCTCAGGAAATTACATTAACCTTCATACTCACGTGGGCGTTTACCCCTTGCGTTATACCCTTGGCCGGTTTTGTGAAGAAGGAGCGCATCAAGGCTTTATGCGAGTGCACCGGTCGCACGCAGTGCGAATACCTGCCATTGTGTCTATAAGTTATGAAGAAACAGGGGATGGAACAATAATGCTCAATAACGGTCAATCAGTAGCGCTTTCCAGGCGATATAAAGATGATCTGAAACAAGCATTAGCTCCCAATCAATAGTAAATTCCACTTTTGATAAAGCATAAAAAAACCGCATCGTAGATGCGGTTTTTGTACGTTTCAAGCGTGTAAAACTAAGGCATAGGATCTAAATCTGCGCCTTCCTTTTCCACTTGTGGTGGCATTAGGTCTTCTTTACTAATACCCAATGCAAGTGCCACTGAACTTGCGATATACACCGATGAGTAAGTACCTACCACTACACCAAACAGCAATGCTGTTGCAAATCCGTGAATAAGTGCACCACCCTTGTAGAATAATGCAACCAATACCAACACCGTGGTTAATGATGTGATAATAGTACGGTTTAGGGTTTGCGTTAGCGAGATGTTGATAATCTCAACAGGCTCACCTTTACGAATTTTGCGGAAGTTCTCACGAATACGGTCACACACAACGATGGTATCGTTAAGTGAATAACCAATTACCGCTAGTACCGCTGCAAGTACCGTAAGGTCAAATTCGATTTGAAGTACTGAAAACAAACCTAGCGTAAGTATAACGTCGTGAGCTAGTGCCGAAACTGACCCTAGAGCGAATCGCCATTCAAATCGCATTGCGACATAAACGAGAATACACAACAGTGCGACTAGCATCGCAAGGCCGCCCTGCTCTGTAAGCTCTTCACCTACGTTAGGACCTACGAACTCGATACGACGCATATCAACCTCAGTACCGTCAGCGCGCAAGGCAGCTAGTACCTGTTCACCAATAGTTACGGCTTTAACGCCATCACGAGGCGCGATGCGGATAAGTACATCTTGGCTGCTGCCAAAATTCTGTACTATGGCATCTTCAAAATTTGCTTCGTTTAGCTGGGCGCGAATGCCTTCTAAATTAGCGGCATCTTCATAGCCAACCTCAATTAGCGTACCGCCAGTGAAGTCTAGCCCCCAGTTAAGGCTATTAACGCCTAGCGACACGAACGAACCTAAAATGAGTACCGTTGATAACACCATCGCAGGAATGCGAAGGCGCATAAAATTGACGGTATCGGATAGTTTTAATAATTGCATGTTACTTCCTTAAATCGCCAATTTCTCTACGCGTCGACCGCCCCATGCTGCGTTAACAATAACGCGCGTAACTAGGATTGCGGTAAACATCGAGGTTGCTATACCAATCATCAGTGTAATCGAGAAGCCTTTAATTGGGCCTGTGCCCACGGCAAAGAGGATTAAGCCTGCAATGAAGGTGGTAATGTTAGCATCTAGAATGGTAGAAAATGCACTGTCGTAACCTTGGTGGATCGCCTGCTGAGGGCTGCGGCCGTCACGTATCTCTTCTCGTATACGCTCAAAGATAAGCACGTTTGCATCTACCGCCATACCAACGGTCAGTACAATACCTGCCATACCCGGTAGCGTAAGCGTTGCACCAGGGATCATCGACATTATGCCCACAATCATAACCAGGTTTGTAATCAGAGCGATGTTCGCTACCACACCAAACGCTTTGTAGTAAATCAACATGAAAACAAGTACCGCTGCCAGACCATACATAATAGCCTGCATGCCCAGCTCAATGTTTTCTTTACCCAAGCTTGGTCCAACCGTACGCTCTTCAACAATTTGAATTGGCGCAATCAGTGCACCTGCGCGAAGTAGCAACGCTAAGTCACGGGCTTCTTTCGGTGAATCAAGACCTGTGATTTGGAACTTGCTACCCAGTTGCGCACGAATAGTCGCAACCGAGATAACTTGCTCGTGTTTTTCAAACACCAGCTTGCCGTCTTTGTTACGTTCGCCAGTCGACTTGTATTCGATAAACACCGTAGCCATTGGTTTACCAATATTGCCACGGGTTGAGCGAGACATCTTATTACCGCCTTCAGAATCCAGCGATATGTTTACATTCGGAAGCCCATATTCATCAACACCGCTATTCGCATCAATAATATGGCTACCGGTAAGCATAATACGCTTTTCAAGCAGCTGAGGAATGCCTTGCTGATCTTCAATCACTTGAGAGCCAGGAGGAACGCGGCCGTTCAATGCATCACGGATGTCGTTCTTCTGGTCCACCATGCGAAATTCTAGTGTTGCTGTGGCATTAAGAATCTCTTTCGCACGGGCGGTGTCTTGAATACCTGGAAGCTGCACAACAATGCGATCAGCACCTTGCTTTTGTACAAGCGGCTCAGCCACACCAAGTTGGTTTACACGATTACGAATAATGGTAATGTTTTGCTTAACCGCGTTGTCGCGAATTTCCTGAAGCTTGCTTTCAGCAAAAATAGCGCGAAGTGTTAAGTCATCCACCTGGTTAAAGGTAAGGTCGCGACTTTGGTTACGCAAAAAGAACTCTGCCTTGTCTAGCGCATCTTCATCACGGAACGTAATGTCGATATGATCGTCAACCTGTTTTACACCGCGATAACGAATGCCTTCTTCACGCAGTGAAGTACGGAAACCACCCTCTGCGTCTTCTAGCGACTTAGCAATCACTTCGGTCATATCCACTTCCATCAAGAAGTGAACACCACCGCGAAGGTCAAGACCTAGCTTCATTGGCGCGCCACCTAGGCCTTCAAGCCATTCTGGCGTGTCGGGGGCAAGGTTCATAGCCACGTAGTAGTCATCACCAAGCGCCTTTTCAAGCGTTTCGCGCGTAACAAGCTGGGTGTCAGAATCCGAAACGCGAACTAATATTTGTTCGTTCTCAAATTCAACACGTTTTGGAGAGATATTCTTTTCACTTAGCGCGGCTTTTACTTGTTCCACAGTGGCGTCAGTTACCACAGCGTCACGGCCTGCTGAGATTTGTACGGCGTGATCTTCACCGTAAATGTTAGGAAGCGCATAAAGTGCACACATTGCAACCACAATGAGTGCACTCAGTACTTTCCAAATAGAGTTTTTGTTTAGCACTGGATAATCCTTTCGTGCCAGTACCGGGAAGCGTCCCGGCCCCGGCTTTTGTTACTTACAGTGACTTCATCGTGCCTTTAGGCAGCACAGCAGTTACTGAAGACTTCTGAACAACGATGTTGTTTGAATCGTTAAGTGCAACTTCAATGAAGTCTTTTTCATCTGACACTTTAGTGATTTTGCCTACCAAACCACCTTGTGTTAGCACTTCATCACCTTTGCTAAGTGAAGATACTAGGTTTTTATGCTCTTTTACGCGCTTAGCTTGTGGGCGGTAAAGCAAGAAGTAAAAGATTAAACCAAATACAGCTAGCATGATGATCATTTCCATGCCGCCACCTTGCGGCGCACCAGCAGACTGTGCGTAAGCGTTAGAGATAAATAGGCTCATAAAATTCCCCAAATATTATCGTTGTTATAGTGCCGGAACCGGCAACCCTTTTTGTTCATAAAATTCTTGTACAAACTCATCAAGCGTACCTGCGTCAATCGCATCGCGAAGACCCTGCATCACACGCTGATAGTAGCGAAGGTTATGGATGGTGTTTAAGCGCGCACCCAAGATTTCGTTACACTTGTCCAAATGATGTAGATAAGAGCGAGAATAGTTTTTACAAGTGTAGCAATCACAATTCTCATCTAATGGCGAGGTGTCGTTTCTGTGTTTCGCATTGCGAATCTTCACTACGCCTTCAGTCACGAACAGGTGACCGTTTCGGGCGTTGCGCGTGGGCATTACACAGTCAAACATATCGATGCCGCGACGCACAGACTCTACCAAATCTTCAGGTTTACCCACGCCCATTAAATAGCGAGGTTTATCTTCCGGAATTTTAGGCGCGGTATGATCGATAATGCGGATCATATCTTCTTTCGGCTCACCTACTGAAAGACCACCAATGGCGTAACCGTCGAAGCCAATAGCTTCAAGGCCAGCAAGTGAAACGTCGCGCAGACCTTCGTACATACCGCCTTGAATGATACCAAACAGTGCCGCTGGGTTATCGCCATGGGCTTCTTTACTACGTTTGGCCCAACGTAGTGACATTTCCATTGAAACGCGCGCTTCTTGTTCAGTAGCGGGGTACGGCGTGCACTCATCAAAAATCATCACGATGTCAGAGCCCAAATCGCGCTGAACTTCCATCGATTTTTCAGGCGTAAGTAAAATCTTTTCGCCGTTTATCGGAGAGCGGAATGTTACACCTTCTTCAGTAATTTTACGCAAATCACCCAAGCTAAACACTTGGAAGCCGCCCGAATCCGTAAGGATTGGCTTGTCCCAATTCATGAAGTCGTGCAGGTCGCCATGCTGGCGAATAATGCCTGTACCAGGACGAAGCATCAGGTGAAACGTGTTTCCAAGACAGATGTGTGCACCGCTGTCTTTTAATTCTTCAGGGGTCATTCCCTTAACAGTACCGTATGTACCTACGGGCATGAACGCAGGGGTTTCAACAACACCGCGTTCAAACACCAAACGACCGCGTCGTGCTCGGCCTTCGGTTTTTAACAACTCAAATTGCATGTGAAAGCATTCCCACTTTGGTGCGCTTTTGCGCTGGGTATAAAAATAA
>Ga0114932_10004710_pt1 | contig 12552 bp, 8 predicted proteins | sample 2SBtaG_2_FD_87286 | JGI IMG/M metagenome (GOLD analysis project Ga0114932, IMG submission 87286) | Deep subsurface microbial communities from Kolumbo volcano to uncover new lineages of life (NeLLi) - 2SBTROV12_ACTIVE470 metaG | ecosystem: Environmental > Aquatic > Marine > Volcanic ...
ATCAGCGCCTGTGCACCGTGCCCAGCTTGAGCTCCAGGAGCTGGTCGGTCCATGAGGTCACCTCGGTGAGCGGTCGGCCCGTGGCCTGGGCCAGCTCGTCCAGGGAGCGCACGCCGTCCACGGCGGCCCCGATGGCGGCAGCGTCCGGTGTGTTCCCCAGGGGTCGCCGCCAGACCTCGGATGGGGCCAACAGGACCGGCACCAGGTCTGGGTCCAGTGGGGGGATGTCCCGCTCGTCAGGCCCCAGGACCCGGTCGGTGGCCCGGTAGGCGAAGAGGTTGAGGCCTTGGCCGAATTTGGCGCGGTGCACGTGCGCGACGGCGCTGAAGCCCCCGTTGACGCCATCGCCCAGGGCCATGGCCGTCGAGGCGTAGCGGCCCGTGACGTCGCCGGCGGCGAAGACGCCGGGCTCCGAGGTCGCGCACCAGCGGTCGATGGCGACAAAACCCCCGGGCTCGCGCCGAAGCCCCAGGCCGTCCCAGGGCAGCACGGTGCGCAGCTCGAAGGCGTTGTAGTCCAGGAGCAGGGCCGAGCACGGGTGCCTAGCGACCCGGCCATCCGGGCCCTGCCAGGTCACACCGGTCACCCCGGCCACGGCCTCGGGTTCGTGGTCGGGGGCCGCTGGGTCTGCCGGGTTGCCGGCGTCGAAGCCCGCAGTCGCGCTGCCCTGGCCCTCCACTCGGGTCACCCGCCCGCGCAGGACCGTACCGGGCAGGTCGGGCAGCTCGCCCTGGGGCTCTTCGAGCAGCCAGGTGGGTGCCACGACGTGGTCGGCGAGCAGCTTCGCCAGGTTCGTGCTCTTGCGGTTGCCGACCACCACCAACCCGCCGTCGGCGGCCGCCGCCACCCGCTCCAGGAGCTTGGGGAAGTAGGCGTAGCCCATGTAGGTGATGAACACGCCCCGCCCGATGAAGTCCGCTTCGTTGGCCAGCCCGCGCATGCCGGTGGCCAGGATCACCGCCAGGCAGCGCAGGGTCGTGTGGGTGCCCTGGACCGTGAAGCCGCCGGAGCGCCGCTCCACACGGACGACGCGCTCGGGCACCACCGGCACGTGGTACCGGTCGAAGTCGGTCTGGAGCGTTCGCACCAGGCCGTCCCCGATGTAGCGCCAGCCCGGTCCGGTGAGCGAGCAGGTCCGCCAGGTGGCGAGTCCGCCCAGGCGACCGCCCTCGAAGACGGCCACCGAGCAGGGCACGGTCCGGTAGGACTTGATCCAGCGCACCCGCGTGGCCGCGCTCATGCCCGCCGGTCCGCCGCCGATGACCACGACGTCGACGTCGTAGGGCGCCTGGGTAGGGCGTGCTGTCACAGCTCGCCGCGGGCCGTCAGCCAAGGCACCAGCCCGCCGGCGTCGACGAGGCCCTGGAGGTACGGGTCCGGGGGCGGCAGGACCAGGGTGGCGCCGGTGGCGTCGTTGTAGAGCACGCTGTCGTCCAGACGGAGGGGGTGCCCGTCCTGGGCGAAGCCGGGTGCGCTCTGGACCTCGAACGCGGGCAGCCCGAGCGCCGTCGCGTTGCGCAGGAAGATCCGGCCGAAGTCGACCGCGACCAAGGCCTTCACCCCGGCCATGCGCAGGGCGAGCATGGTCGTCTCCCGGGAGCTGCCGCAGCCGAAGTTGCGGCCGGCGACCACGATCCGGGCGCGATCCTCCCTGGCCGCCTGCTCCTTGCCCGCCACCTGGCCCAGGAAGCCCTGGCGCACAATGCGCTCGTCCAGGCTGAAGAAGGTGCTGGGGTGCAACAGGTCGGTGTTCACGTCGTCGCCGAAGACCAGCGCGGTGCCGGTGATCATGTCAGCACCTCTCGGGGATCGGTGATGCGGCCGGTCAGGGCAGACGCGGCCGCCGTGAGCCCACTGGCCAGGAAGACCCGGGCGTCCGGATCGCCCATGCGGCCTCGGAAATTGCGGTTCGACGTCGACACACAGACCTCGCCGGCCGCCACCAGACCCTTGTCGATACCGCCACAGGCGCCACAGGAGGGGTTGGTGATCACCGCGCCGGCGTCGAGCAGGGTCTGGAGCCAGCCCCTGGACATCGCCTCGCGGTAGACCGCTGTGCTGGCGGGGGTCACCACCAGCTTCATCAGCGGGGGGACACGGCGGCCGGCCAGCAGGGCTGCGGCGTCCCCCAGCTCCTCCAGGCGCCCGCCGGCACAGGAACCGATGAAGACCTGGTCGACCCGCTCTCCGGCGACCTCTTCGACCCCGCAGACGTTGGCTGGGCTCCAGGGCCTGGCGATGCGCGGGCTCAGGGTGGTGAGATCCACGTCGATGGCGTCGACATAGGCGTCGGCTGGCCCTTCGGCCAGGTCCAGGTCTTCGGGCCAGACCCCGCCCTGGCCCGCGTGGAAGGCGCGGGTCACCGCGTCCGGCAGCCACAGCCCGTTCTTGGCCCCGCAGTCCACCGCCATGTTCGTCAGCGTCAGCCGACCGTCCATCGGCACTTCGGGCCCCGAGAATTCCAAGGCCCGGTAGCGGGCGCCGCCTTCGCCGAAGTGCCCCATCATCCACAGAGCCAGGTCCTTGCCCCGAAGGGCCGGGTCCAGCGCTCCGTGGAAGCGGATCCGGACGGCCTCTGGCAGCCGGACCCAGGTGCGCCCGGTCAACAGGACGGCCAGGACGTCGGTGGATCCGAGTCCACAGGCGAACGTGCCCAGGGCCCCAGCCATGGTCGTGTGGCTGTCCGCGCCCACGATCACGCTGCCCGGTCGGCACCGCGGGCTCTCGACCAACACCTGGTGGCAGATGCCCTGCATCATGTGGAACTCGCCGCCGTGGGCGTCGGTGCCGAAGCCCGTGCGCTCGGCGAAGTCCAGGAAGGTGCGCAGGATGTTGGCGCGGTCCACCGTCGACGGCGGGGCGAAGTGGTCTGCGACCAGGAAGAGGCGGTCCGGATCGTGGAGCACGCCGCCCTGTTCGGCGATGCGCTTCACGATCAGGGCGATGGTGGCGTCGTGGCCCAGCACCAGGTCCGGCCGGATCTCGAAGTAGGCACTGCCGGACAGGGTCTGGCCTGTGGCGGCGCGATGGAGCAGCCGGGTTGTGAGAGACGACGACATGCAGGGTCACGCTACCCCGGTGCGCGTGTCCTTCGGCGGAGCCACCCGGCGGCACCGAGCAGCACAAGCCAGCCCGGGGCAGTCGGGGTGGCCGCGCACCCGCAGCCCCCGGCCTCGGGGTCCCCGGTCCCGGTGGTGTCCGTGTCCTGGGGATCCGTGGGGTCCGCGTCGGTGTTGGGGTCGGAGTCGACGGTCGAGGTGTTCGAGCCGGTCGGGGTGTCGGAGTCGGGTGGCGTGTCCGTGGGTGTGCCGCTGTCCTGGGGCTCGACCCCCGCCGCCAGGTCCACGGTCAGGGTGAAGGCATTCTCGGGGGTGTCGTCCCGGGTGCCCAGGGTCGGCGACCAGGTCTCGACCGTCAACGTGTCCGCGCTGTGGGACAGGGTCAGGATGCGCAGCCACCCGTTGCCGCCGTTCGGCTCGCCCTGGTAGTCGGACAGCAGGGTGTGCACCGTGCGGCCGTCCCACGTGTCCGAGCGCTGGGCGACCCCCAGCACGTGGCCCGAGAGCATCAGGAACAGGGTCGGCTGGTCCTTGAGCGCGTCGTAGATCGCCTGGCCCTGGGGACCCCACGCGGCCGCGGTGTCGATCAGGTAGTGACTGATGACGATGGCCATCCGGTCGGGGTGTGCGGCCAGGACGTCGGCGGCCCACGCCAGCACGTCCGGGTCGGCGTTCGGGTCGTACTCCAGGTGCAGGGCCAGGTACTGGATCCCGCCGCCGGAGAAGAGCTGGTAGTGGTTGTCGTTGTTGTCGCCATAGTGGTCGCCGTACCAGGACTTCTCGGCGAAGCGCGCGGTGCCAAAGGTCGCGTTGTAGTGGTCCGTCGTGCCCTGGGCGTCGCCAAAGGGCGTCTGGTCGTGGTTGCCCACCGCGATGCCGTAAGGGATGCCCTCGGCCAGGCCCGTGGTGTCCGGGTCCTCCAACAGAGAGAAGGCCGCGTCGGGCACGGCCCACTCCTCGGGGATGCCGTCGCCGTTCTCGACGCAGTCGCCGAGCTGGGTCACAAAACCGATGTCCCGCTCCGAGAGGGCGTCGACGACCCACGCTGTCTGAGCGCTGAAGGTCTCGGGCTGGCCGCCGTTGCAGCCACAGGAGTAGTACTGGGTGTCCGGCAGGGCCACGACGGTGAAGGCGTCGTCGGGGGCCGCCAGGGCGGGAGCCAGGAGCCAGGGTACGGCGAGGAGCATGGGTCCAGCCTACAGCTTGTAGGCTGGACGCAACCGGAGAGTTCCATGGTCTGGATGCTGACCCTCGGCACGGCCTTCGGGGCCACCGTCCCTGTGGTCTTCGACGCCGAGACCCACGTCTACGCCCACCCCGCCAGCTGGCGGCCCAAGGGCGTCTCGGCAGAGGGCCTGGCGGACTTGGAGACCCAGGCCCAGGGCCTGCACACACCGTTCTACGTCGTGCTGATCCAAGGGGACCAGCTCCCCGGGGTCGGCGATGGTCAGGCGCGTCTGCAACAGGCCACCGACGCGTTGATGGCCCAGTGGGCGGGGGAGGGGACCGGTTTCGACCTGTCCCGCTACTCGGTCTTCTCGGTGGCCTGGGGCGATGACTGCGACAAGGCGCCGGGGCAACGAGCGCCAGGCACGGTGTGCCAGTTCTTCCTGAACACCGGCTCGGAATTCATCCACGGGCCGGCGAAGTTCCTGCCAAGCCGGGACCACGGCACGTACACCCGGCACTTCGTGGCGACGGTCAAGACCACGCCCCAGGACCCCAAGCGCGGCATCTCCGCGGTGATGGCGCGGGTGGACCAGATGTTGTGGGACCGGACAGACCCCGCCAAGCTCCACGCCAGGGCCCGGTCCCAGGCCGACCAGGCCGTGGCGGAGCACAAGGCGTCGCTGGCGCGCTTCGCAGAGCTCGGGGGCACGAGCTCCCAACATGCCGTCGACCTGGCGGGGATCCAGGCGGTGATCGCCCGTGCCGACACCGATGAGCTGGGTGCGCTGGCAGAGGAGCTGGGCCTGGCCAACGCCCGGCTGGGCCGCGAGCTGAGCCACCTGGCCAAGGTCCGGGGCGACGTGGAGGACGCGTCGAGGGATCTGCTCGGGGTCTGGGTGCGAGCAGACGAGCACGGGGTCGCGGTCCCCGACTCTGCGGCTGGCATCCGGGATCAGCTCGCCGACGCGCTCGAGAGCGGCGACACCGAGGTCATGAAGACACGGACGAGCGAGGCCGAAGACCTCGTGGAGCGGCTCGACCAAGACATCACCGCTGCCGTGCTCGCCGAGCGAGCGGCCCAGCACCGCCGGCTCCTCTCGACTGCGGCCGGCTTCCTGGTCCTGCTGGGCCTTGCGGGCCTGCTGGGCTGGCTGCGCCTGCGCTACGTGCGGGCCCGGGAGCGCTACCTGGTCGGCCGCGAAGACCGCGCGGCTCGCCTGGCGCGGGCATCGGTCCGGTACATGGACCTGGAGCTCGACGACCGCGAGGCCCTCGCCGCCCTGGCGGACACCAGCGGCCAGACCGCCGCCGAGCGCAAGGCCATCCAGCACGAGCTCGACGACATCTACGCGGGCATCCGGGCGCTGGAGCACCATCTCAGGTCCTGCGATGCGGTGGCTGGCCGCACCTGGGGTCTGGTGGCCAGGGGCCCCATCGACGCGATGGTGGCGCTGGACGAGGCCTTCGAATTCGACACCGGCGAGCTCAACGACGACGCACTCTTCGACGGCGAGACCCGGGTGCTCCAGGTCCGCCCCGCCGCCTTCATGGCGGAGCTGGCCGACCGGTTCACCGCGGCCAAGGCGCGACATGCCCGGCTGGGCGAGGCGATGGACAAGCGCTTCACCAACGCCGCGGACCAGTTCTCCCACGACGTCCTCGACGGTCTCTTCGCGCGGGCGGACGCTGTGGACGTGCCTCTGCGCTGGCTCGATGACCACCCCTTGTTCGGCGACGACGACGACGACGCGCGGTTCTACGAGACCCTGGACGATCTTCGGATCGAGGATCCACTGGCCTTCCTGGCCCGACTGGAGGCTCTGCTGGCCGACCAGGAGGGTCTGGTGGCGCGCATCGATTCACTGGAGCACGCGCTGACGGCGCTCGCTTCGGCAAGGCTGGAGCGCCCGCCGACGTTTCCGGCCTGCGAGCTCGACGCGGGCGACGACCCCATCGTGAGCTTGAGTCGGGCCCGGGCCCACGAGATCACGATCCGGGGCTTGCTGGCCTCCCAGGCCGTGGACAAGGCGCCCAAGCCGGTGCTCGAAGAGATCGAACGGGCCCGCCGGGCCTACGTCGATGCCCTGCGGCAGGCCGGGGAGATCAAGGCAGCGGCCGAGGGGCTCGCCCAGTTGGCCGCCGCCGCCCATGACGGGGCCCAGGCCTCCGAGCTCGCGCTGGGCGTGGCACGCCAGGCCGCGGACCAGGCGAGCGCCGTGCACACCCAGGCCGACACGGTCCAGCACCACGTGCGGGGGGGCTATGCCGTGCTTCGATCTGCGCGACACCAGGTCAGGACGGCCGAGCGCCTGGTCCACGAGCGCCGGCTCCTGGACGGTCACCGGAGCTACCAGGCGGGGCTCGGCGCCCTCCGGCAGGCCCAGGCCCAGGCCCAGCAGGCCCATGCTCAGCTGGCGCGGCTGGAACAGGACCGCCGGGACTACGAGGCGGTGCTGCCGCTGCTCGAGGGCCAGCGCCAGGACGCTCAGGACCGGATCCGCGGCTACTCGGGCAGCCAGGTCGCGCTGGACGCCTTCGTCGCCCAGCCCATCGTAGGCACCGTCGACTACGCACTGCGCATGCAACAGGTCGCCCGGTCCCAGAACGCGTGGCAGGCCCAGGTACGGCAGGCCCGGCGCATCCAGGAAGAGCGGGCGCGCAAGGCCCGCGAGGCCGCCGAGGAGCAACTACGTCAGGCCGCCGAGGCCCAGCGCGAGGCCGCGGCCGCCAGGAGGCGCAGCCTGACCAGCAGCTCCTCGTCGTCCTTTGGCAGCAGCAGCTTTGGCTCGTCGAGCTTCGGGGGCGGCAGCAGCTTCGGGGGTGGCGGGAGCTCGGGAGGCGGCGGGAGCTTCGGCGGTGGCGGGAGCTCGGGGGGCGGCGGGGGGTGGTAGGCAGTAGCCGGTCGGCCGGTCTCCATGGCTGCGGGCATCAGGTCATCGCTGGGACATTGGAGGAGGGGGAACATGCCCCCTCTATGCCTACTCCGGCGCCTCCTGCTGTCCCTCCTCGGTCCGACCCCAACAGGAGAGGAAGCCGTCGGCCTTCAGCCCGCAGCTGTGCTCGCGGCCCAAAAGGAGCGCTTCGAAGACCAGGTCCGGGACGTCGCTGGCCTGGCCGTGATCGTCTCGGCCCCAACAGCTGGCGGTGCCGTCCTCGTGCAGGGCACAGCTGTGGTACCCGCCGGCTTCGACGGTGGCGAAGTCGGAGTCGGAGGGCGGGGTGGCCTGGCCGTCGTCGTCCAGGCCCCAGCAGAGCACGGCCCCGGCGTCGACCGCGCAGCTGTGGGCGTCTCCGAGGCCCAGGTCCTCGACCCCTGAGGTGAGATCGGACGGCACAGTGGCCTGGCCGTCGTCGTCCAGGCCCCAGCAGGTCACCGTGTCGTCCAGCGCGCTCAGCGCACAGGTGTGGTCGCCGCCCGCGGCCACCTGTGCGATCAGCACGCCGTCCAGCGACGACGGCACGCTCGCCTGGCCGTCGTCGTCCTGGCCCCAGCAGTGCACGGCGTAGTCGTCGTCGAGGGCGCAGCTGTGGTCGGCGCCCAGGGCGAGGGCCTGGAAGCGGCCGCCAGGAGGGGTGGCCTGGTCGTGTACGTCGCTGCCGCCACACCAGAGCCGTCCGACGGGGTCCAGGGCGCACACGTGGTCGTCGCCGACGTCCAGCGCGATCACGTGGTCGTTGCGGTCCGGCGAGGACGTCCGCCCGTTCTTGGAGTAGCCCCAACAGGTCACGTCGCCGTCCCCGTCCAGGGCACAACCGAAGGTGTCCGACGCGACGACCTGGGTGTACCCGCTGTCGGTGGGCGTGTCCGAGATCTCGCCTTCGTCGTCGGGGCCCCAGCACGCGAGCTCCCCCGAGCTGCGCAGCGCGCAGGCGTGGTAGCGGCCGGAGGAGACGTCGACGAAGTCCGCGCCGGTGGGCATGTCGGCGGCGTAGTCCTCGTCGATCCTGCCCCAGCAGGTCATCGCGCCGACCAGGTCCAGCACGCAGGAGGAGCCGCCCCCCGAGGTCAGGTGGGTGTAGCCGGTGCCCGTGGGCGCGTTCGAGACCTCGCCGTTGCTGTCGCGCCCCCAGCAGGTGATCGCGCCGTCGGTGTGCCGAGCACAGGAGTGGTGGAAGCCGGTCGTGACCTGGAGCACGTCCACCAGGTCCTCGGGCACCGTGGACTCGCCGTGCTCGTCCTTGCCCCAGCAGGTCACGGTGCCGTCCTCGTGCACGGCACAGGTGTGCTCGAACATGGCCTCGAGCTGGACGAAGTCCGAGTCCGTCGGCACGTCCGTGGTCTGGCCGTACTCGTCGCCGGTGCCCCAGCAGTCGAGCGCCCCAGACTCGGTGATCGCGCAGCCGTGGCGGCTGCCCAGGGAGAAGCTCACCGCGTCCTCGACCTCGACCGAGCCGAGGACCTGCTCGTCCAGGTCCTTGCCCCAGCACATCACGTTGCCGGTCTCCTCCAGGCCACAGCCGAAGGGCTGGCCGAGGCGCAGCTCCACGCTGTCCATGAGAGGCAGGGCCAGGTCGGCGTCCTCTCCCCAGCAGGTCAGGGACTCGGAGATGCCACAGGTGGAGTAGGGCCCTGCCGCTGCGGCCCGGTAGCCGTCGATGGGGTGCCAGCAGGCCCCCTCGGCCTCCCCACCCCAGCAGGTGATGTGCCCGGTCTCGTGCAGCACGCAGGCGTGGTGGAAGCCGCTGGAGGCCTCGACGATGTCGCCGTCCTCGGGGGGGTCCTGGATGTCGTGGAGCTCGGTGCCCCAGCAAGCCAGTTCGCCGTCTTCGTACTGCAGGCACACAGCGGTGCGGGTCCCGAACATGTGCTCGACCCCCGAGAGGTCGCTGAGCGGCGTGCCGAGCTCCTCCCCGTCCCGGCCCCAGCACTCGATGGCGGTGTCCAGAGTCAGCGCACAGGCGAAGTACTTGGTGACCGCGACTTCGGTGGCCTGGAGGCCGTCCGGGGCCTCGTCGACCTCGTAGGTATCCTCGCCCCAGCAGGTGATGTCGTCGGTGCTGTGGCGCCCGCAGACGTTCCAGCCGCCACCGAAGAGCTCGACGAAGTCCGAGTCCGACGGCACGTCCTGGGGCACGTCGTTGTCGCTGCGGCCCCAGCACTCCACGGTGCCCCCGGTGCGCAGCCCACAGGTGTAGGCCTGGCCGGCCAGCACCTGGGTGAAGTCGGCGTCGCTCGAGACCTCGCTGAGCTCGCCGTCCTCCTCGAGGCCCCAGCACTCGAAGCTGCCGTCGCTGTTGAGGCCACAGGCGTGGTCGTAGCCGACGCTGAGCTGCACGAAGTCCACCGGGTCCGTCGGCGTCAGGTCGCCCTGCTCGATGATGCGCCCCCAGCACTCGGCGGTGCCGTCGGAGCGCACGCCGCAGCCCCCGTGGCCTCCCGCCTGGACCAGCACCCAGGGACAGGTCTTGCTCCAGGCCGGATCGTCGGGCTCGCAGTCTCCGGACTCCAGGGCCGAGTAGCCCTCGGGGGCCTCGCAGGACGCCACGCTGTCGTCGGCGACGCCGTAGCCGTCCTGGTCGTCGTCCAGGTACCAGGTGGTCTCGGGGCTGATCGAGGCCCGGGCGTCGTCGCAGTCGGTGTCGTCGAGCACGTAGCCCAGCGGACCGGTGCAGCTCTCCAGCACGGCCGTGGCGTCGCCGTAGCCGTCGCCGTCGCTGTCGAAGTACCAGAGCTGCCCGGGGAAGGCCGTGTCGTCGGTGTCGTCGCAGTCTCCGCCCTCGCCCACGTACCCGCTGGGCTGCTCGCACACGGTCAGTACGTCGCTGTCGAGGCCGTAGCCGTCCCCGTCGGCGTCGCCGTACCAGACCGTGTCGGGGGTGAGGCTGCTGTCGCCGTCGTCGCAGTCCTGGTCGTCGTCGACGTACCCGGTGGGGGCCTCGCAGGCGGCGACGCTGTAGTCGGGGGTGCCGTAGCCGTCGCTGTCCGCGTCGGCGTACCAGGTGTTGGCGTCCACCGCCCCGCCTTCGTCCACGTCGCCGTCGCAGTCCTCGTCGCCGCCTATGGCACATCGCTCCACGCCGCCGGGGCTGACCAGGGCCGTGGTGTCGTCACAGTCGGTGTCGTCGGCGACGTGGCCGCTGGGGGCGGTGCAGGCCGTGGCGGTGGTGGTGGCGTCGCCGAAGCCGTCGCCATCCGCGTCGAGGTGCCAGGTGGGCGCGTCGACGGCGTCGTCCTCGTCGCCCACGCCGTCGCAGTCGTTGTCGGCGCCGTCGCAGACCTCGATCCCGTCCGGGTGGATCTCCGCGTCGGTGTCGTCGCAGTCGGTGGAGGCTGCGCGGTGGTCCTCGGGGGCCGAGCAGGCCACCCGGTCCTGGTCCCCGGTGGCCCCGAAGCCGTCGCCGTCCAGGTCCGGATACCAGGTCGCGGCGTCGACAGCGTCGTCCTCGTCGATGCCGGAGCCGTCGCCAGGGTCGTCGCAGTCGTTGTCCACGCCGTCGCAGACCTCGGTGCCCGCCGGGGAGATCTCCGGGTCGAGGTCGTCGCAGTCGGTCTGGTCGGCGACGTAGCCGCTGGGGGCCTCACAGGCGGTCTGGTCCTGGGCGCCGGCCACGCCGTAGCCGTCCTGGTCGGCGTCGACGTACCAGACGGCCGCGTCCTGGGCGTCCGGCTCGTCGGTCAGCCCGTCGCAGTCGTTGTCCACGCCGTCACAGAGCTCGGTGCCGGCCACGTGCACCGTCGGATCGCCGTCGTCGCAATCCGTGGCGTCTTCGACGTAGCCGCTGAGGGTCTCGCAAGTCACCGCGGGCCTGTTCGGGTCTCCGTACCCGTCGCCGTCGAGGTCGGCCCAGGCCGCGGCCACCAGGCCCTCGTCCACCCCGCCGTCGCAGTCGTTGTCGATGGCGTCGCAGGTCTCCTCGGCCCCCGGCCAGGCCTCGGGCTCCAGGTCGTCGCAGTCCGTGGCCTGGTCCACGGTCACGTACTGCTCGCCCGGGTTCTCGCAGCCCATGTCCTGGTCCGGATCGCCGAAGCCGTCCCCGTCGGCGTCCAGGAAGTAGTGGGTTCGGGCCTGCGACTCGTCGCAGAGCCGGTCGTCGCCTACCCACAGGTTGGCACAGCCCAGCAGCGCGAAGGATAGAAGCGAGAACACGTGATCTCCCCTGCCTGGCGTCCGAGGTCGGCACACAGCCTACCGCCTGGTGCGGCCGTGTGAGCCGTTCAGCGGGCAGTCGTGCTGCGCCGCCAGCTCGAAGGCCCGCTCGTAGGCCCGCGCCGGCAGGTGGTCGACCTCGACGATCATGCCCCGCTGCATCAGCTGAAGCACCAGGAACTCAGCGCGATGCGCTCCGGAGCCCCCTGGACCGCTACCGATCGCCGGGTGCACCCGCGTACACCGGGGGACTGAGCGTTCCCTGGCCCGCCTGGCCCGCATCTTGCCGGGCATCGTGCTGCGCGGGCCTGTGAGACGGAGTGCGTAGAGCCCGTCGATCGGGGTGACGCGAGAGACGAGCGATGGCCGTGACCACGAAGGGTGGGGGTGTCAACCTCCGACACCCTGAGTGTCGGGGATTGGACGGAGTGATCGGGCCGGACCTCCCAAGTGACTGAGATCACACGGTGTGATGCGAGGCACAGTCCTTGATTGGCTCGACGGCTGACCCGGCAGCCTTCCGCCGCGGTCCTGCCCCACAGGTTGGACGCCATGCCACGCCATCTCCGTGCTTCTGCCCGTCTCTTCGCCGCGCTATCCGGCGCCTTCCTGGCCCCCCAGGCCCACGCCTACGTGCCTGGCTGGGTCGACACCCCCTACGCGCAGCAGGGCGTGGACCCCAGCCGCGCGGCCATGGTCTTCACGGCCCAGGAACAGATCGATCTCTTCAGTGGCCAGCTCAGCCTGGACTACTCGGACATGTGCATCGACGGCGCCTACGGCCTGGACATGTGCATTCGCCGGACCTACAGCTCCAAGATTGTGGACGAACAGCTCTCGCCTGTCCACGACGACGGCTGGGCTGGGGTGGGCTGGCTGGTCAACCCGGGCGGGCGACTGCTGTTCGACAGTGCCCTGACCACCGCCATCGGCGGGGAATACTACGTCTGGATCCAGCTCACACGGGCCAGGTCACCAGCTCGACCGATGCCAACGGGAACACGGCCACGCTCGGCTATGACGGCATCGGTCGACTCACCTCGGTCACGCCCACCGCCGACGACCCCAAGAGCTTCGCCTACTCGCTGACGGCGTCGCCCCCGACCCTCACCGCGACCCAAGGCGCCAGCTCCGCGGTGCACGAGTACGACGGGCTGGGCAGGCACGTGCTCAGCCGAACCAAGCAAGGCTCCGCTGGGACCGAGGTGACGCTGGAGAAGTCGCTCGACCACGCG
>Ga0114932_10004712_pt1 | contig 12549 bp, 9 predicted proteins | sample 2SBtaG_2_FD_87286 | JGI IMG/M metagenome (GOLD analysis project Ga0114932, IMG submission 87286) | Deep subsurface microbial communities from Kolumbo volcano to uncover new lineages of life (NeLLi) - 2SBTROV12_ACTIVE470 metaG | ecosystem: Environmental > Aquatic > Marine > Volcanic ...
GGCTGTTCTCGAGCACGACCTCGGCGCGGTCCGCGAAGGTCACGACGCTCACGTGGTCGTCGTCGTCCATCGCGAGGAGCAGCTCACCCACCGCGCGCTTGGCGTAGTCCATCTTGCCTTCGGCCCCCATCGAGCCGCTCGCGTCGAGCACGACGCTGACGTTGACGGGCAGCTCCGGACCGTCCGAGGCGTGGCCGTCCAGGGTGACCACCACGAGCCGTTCCTCGGGCGTGTTGGCGAGCAGGGCGGACTGGTCGAGCGCAACCCGCGCGTCGAAGCCTGCACCGCGCACCACGTCGGTCGACGCCGACAGCGCCTTCACGATCGAGGGTGGGGCGATTGCTGTCGACGTGGGGGTCGACACCGGAGCGAGGTCCTCCACGACAGCGGCCACCACGACCGCGGCGGCTCCACAGATGAGGGTCACGTGCCAGCGCTGCATGAGGGGCTCCGGGGCTGGTTTCGTGGCCACGACGGTGTGCGCCGCCGAAGCCTTACACCAGCGATGTCACGAGCATGTCGCGCTATTCCAGGATGCCCGGTAAATCTCCGGTCACGGACTCGGAGTTGGAGGAAAGGGTGGACCTGCTCATCGTGGCGTTCTTGTGGGGGTGCGCACCGCGCTCCGCCGAAGCCGTGGACGCCTTGGCAGCGCGCGCTGCCCTCGACCCGAAGCTGGACGACAAGCTGGTGGCCTCCCTTGCAGTCAGCGATCCCGCGGTCTGGGAGCACAGCTACCGCGTGGTGATCCGCGATGGGGATCGCCTCGCCCCGGAGCTTCGGGACGCGGTTGCGCTCCGGGAGGTGCCGCTCTCCGGGCGGGCAGCCCTGGTGCTCGGCGAGATCGCCCGACCCGAGGACGTCGCGTTCCTGCGCGGCTTTGCCCGGGACCGCACGCTCGGTGTGTTTGCGCGGGAGGGCGTGGTGATCGCGGAGCGTGTGACCTTGGAGAGGCTCCGCGCCGACCCCACCGAGACGCGCTGCGAGAGCTTCCTGGCCACCTTCCCCGGCAGTGAGGCCTTCGACGAGGTGGCTCACGCGCTCCGTGAGCGGCAGGCGGAAGGCGCCCTGGCCGACCTCGGTGGCGTGGCGACGCACGACCAGCTGGCGGCCTGGTACCGCGGCTGGATGGGCACGGACGTGGCGGAGGCCACGCGCCCCCGGCTGGCCGAGGCCGCGCTGGTCGCCGCCGGCCTCGCGATCGCCGAAGGCCGCCCCCAGGCCGCCCTGGGGCTGGTCGCCGAGGCGACCACCTGGCATGCCGACGCCGACACCGCCGAGGTCGAGGCGGCCGCTCGGAATGCGCTGGGCCTGAAGCTCGCGACCAGCAACGACCTCGACGGTGCGATCGCAGCCATGGAAGCGGCCATCTTGCTGGGCGGCGCAGCGCACCCGGCCCTCGGGGGCCTCTACTTGACGCGCGCTCGCCAGCGCTTTGCCCAAGCACTTCGCGTGGGCGGCATGAGCGACCTGCGGCGGGCGGTCGAGGTCGACCCTTCCATCACGGCGTCGGCTGCCGGACTCGCCGCGCTGGAGCTCGCGGAGCTGCTGGGGACGGCCGAGCCCCTCGCGCGCGAGGACCACGTCGCCATCCTGGTCGCGGGGGACTGGGCGCGGGGGCGCACCGAACACGCGGTGGCCGAGGAGCTGCGCACCGGCGAAGCCTCCTTGCTCGACGCCGTGGTCTCGGTGGCCGACGACGAGCGGGTGGACGCTGCCGACGCAGACTGGGCGAGGAGCCTGCTCGCCCAGCACCTCGAGCGCACGGGGGCGGCTCTCGATGCGTTGCTCGAGCCCGGTCGCCTCGACGCCACCCTGAGGGACGAGCACCCGTGGAGCGAGGCCGGGGCCCCCGCACGCAGCGAGCTGCGCGCCACCTGCCAGGCCTGGGTAGCGCTCCGGGCGTTGTCGCTCCGTGCCACGGGTGTGGGCGCCGCGCCGCCCGACGCCTCAGACCTGCAGACCGCCATGAGGGAGGGCGTCGATCCCCGTGCCCTCGAGGATCGCGACCAGCAGGTGGCGCAGCTGCTGGCTGTGTGGAGCGAGGTGGACCGTCTCCTCCTGGTGGCGGACAACGACCCCGCCCGGCTCGGGGCCGCGCTCGCCCACGGAGACCGCTTCCCGGTCGACGCCGTGGAGCATGCTCGCCTGGCCCTCGGCGTGCGCGCGCTGCGCCCCAGCGGCGCCTACGCCATCGCGACGGAAGATGGGCCCGCGATGCTGCGGGCGACCTGGGAGGACGGCGGTCTCAAGGTGCTCGTGGCGCTCGATGGCCCCGCTGTGACCGACGCGAGCATCGGGCAGTACCTGCGGGTGCTCTTCGGCCTGGCCCGCCCCGTGCTCGGCGCGCATGTCGCAGCCACCCACGTCGAGCTGCGGGTCGAGACCGTCGCTGGATCCCCCTCACCGGCCCTTCGAGCGCGGCTGTCTCGCGTTGATGTCGAGCGCATGAACTGGACTCTGGTGGCCGCCGAAGCGCCCTTCGGGCCGGCCCACCTGAGCCTCGTGCTCGACCACGAGCGCGCGGAAGGCGTGGGTGACGTACATTAGTCGTGGTGGGAGGAGGTGAGCGTGAGCATCCAGCGTCCACAGGTGGACGAGCGGCGGGTCGCCCAGCTCCTCGACAAGCTGCTCTTCCGTGCCAAGCAGGAGCGGGCGAGCGACATCCACCTCGAGCCGAACGACAGCGTGATCCGCGTGCGCTTCCGCATCGACGGCATGCTCAACGACCGGCCCGCGATCCCGGCCGCCTTCAAGAGCGTGGTCTCGACACGCCTCAAGGTGCAGGCCAACCTCGACATCTCCGAGAAGCGCCTGCCCCAGGACGGCGCGTTCACCGTGCAGAACGGCCGAGAGACCACCAGCTACCGGGTGTCCACCTTCCCGACCCACTTCGGCGAGAAGATCGTGCTGCGGGTGCTCGGCGGCGAGGGGCTGCAGCTGGACATGGAGGGCCTCGGCATGGCCGAGGAGATGAAGGTCCGGCTCGAGAACGCGCTCTCGGTCACCAACGGGATCGTGCTCGTCACGGGCCCCACCGGGAGCGGGAAGACCTCCACCCTCTACGCGATGCTCCGATCGGTGCAGTCCCCGCAGGTCAACATCGTGACCCTGGAGGACCCGGTCGAGTACCAGTTCTCCGACATCACCCAGGGCCAGACCGCCATCCGGGCAGGCTTCACCTTCGCCACGGGGCTTCGGGCGCTGTTGCGCCAGGATCCCGACATCATCATGGTCGGCGAGATGCGGGACATCGAGACTGCCCAGATCGCCTTCCGGGCGGCCCTGACGGGCCACCTGGTGCTCTCCAGCCTGCACACGAACTCGGGACCCGAGACCGTCGTGCGCCTCATCGACATGGGGCTCGAGCGGTACGTGCTCGGCTCGGCGCTGCGCGCGGTGGTGTCCCAGCGGCTCGTCCGGTCGCTGTGTGGGGCGTGCAAGTCGCCCGTGGAGGTCGACGAGGCCACGCGCATCCTGCTCAAGGTTCCGCCGCACCGCGACCTCGACGTCTTCGAGGAGAAGGGCTGCCCACGCTGCGCCTACACCGGGTTCGCTGGTCGCACCGGCGTGTTCGAGGTGTTGGAGGTGGATGAGGTCATGGCCGAGATGATCAAGCAGGAGGCCTCCACACGGAAGGAGTACGAGCTGGCGATGACCCGCCGCGGCATGACCACGCTCCGGCGCGCGGGGCTGCAGAAGGTGCTCGACGGCGTCACCACGGTGGGCGAGGTCCTCAGGGTCTGCTGAGGCAGACGTCTGCGAAGGTCTGCTGCGCCACCAGGACCGCGTAGCCGTCCCGGGCGCCGCCGATTCGAGCCTCGGCGCACAGGGCGTCGTCGTCGAGCCCTTGTGCGAGCACGTGCCGATCGCCGGCGTGCAGGATGGTCAGCGCGCTCGGGGGCGTGTGGCGCTTGTGGCTCACGATCCAGGTGACCGGACCCTCGGTCCGCCAGTCGTCGGGCGAGCGTCCGCGGAGCGCCTGGTCGAGCATGAGCGCGGCGGGCTCGGCGGCGGGTGAGCCGTGCAGCACGGCCCCCTCCAAGCGAAGGGGACCCGACGGCAGGGCGAGGGACACGACGTGGGCCAGCCCCACCGTGCCCGGCCGCTGCGGATGTCCGACGGCGACCGCCTCGCTCGCCGGTGCGCGCAGGGCGAGCAGTGGCACCCACCCCGCGACCCGCGGCACCGCGGCCCAGCCCACGAGAGCCGGCACGGTGAGCAGCCGGATGTGGTGATCCCGGAGGTATCCGAGCCAGCAGGCGGCCAGCGCCAGCAAGACCGCGCTGAGCAACGTGGCCAGGGCGAGGTGCCGCGTCCTTCGTCCCAGCAGCCCCAGCAGGGGGCCGGCGAGCACCGCCCACGCGATGGGTCCCCCCTGCTCGAGGAATGCGCCCACGGCCGCACCAGGAGGGCCCAGGTCGGTCGCAGCGGCTGCCTCGGCGGCGCCGAGCCGGAGCAGGTGGGGCAGGAGCATCACGCCGCCGACAGCCAGGCCGGCGAGTCCGCGCCGGGACCGGTGCAGCGCGGCAAGCGGGGCGGCGGCAAGCGCCAGCGGGTGGTTCATCGCCGCCATCGCGAGCGCGGGACCTCCCCAGGGTGTGCCGCCGCGTCGGCTGGCGCTCCACGTGGCCACACCGATCCACAGGGCGGCGAGGTAGCCCTCGGAGCCGGAGCGCGCTGTGTCGAGCAGGCCCGGGTCGGTGGCCAGGAGCAGGCCGACGGCGAGCGCGGAGACCCTTCCGCCCAGGCGCCAGGCCGCGAGCGCACCGAGGGGGGCCACCAGGGCGTGGCCGGTCAGCAGGACCGCCACCGCCCCCCGCAGGGTTCCGGCGTGCAGGGCCAGCGCATACGGGGGGTAGAGCCCGGGGCCGTAGGGCGGCGCGTGCGGGTGGGGATTCCACGGGGACACCCAGGCGGTCAGGTAGGGGCCCAGGCTGTCGATCAGCAACATGCCGGCGTCGACGTCGCGCAGCCTCACCCAGGCGGCCAGCGCGAAGACGGTGGCCGCCACGGCGACCTTCACGGCGCCCGTCGGTAGAGGGTGCGCTCACCGTCGCGGCCGTGCAGGACCCAGCCCTCGGCCTCGAGGAGCGTCCTGGCTGTGCGCAGGCGTCTTCCGAGTCCGCGGTGGTGCAGCATCACGCTGTCGATGGCGGTGGGCAGGTCGAGACGGGTCGGGGCATCGAGACCGGTGAGCGGGTCGAGCGCCCGCACCGCGTCCAGCCCGTCCTGTGCGGATGGCACACCGACGGCGTTGAAGTCGGGGCGCCACGGCGTGGCGTGGTCGTGAGCGGTCTGGGCGTAGAGGAACCACCGCGCGCGGGGCCGTGATCGGTTGACCGTGCCGGGAGGCATGGCCACCGGACCCGGCACGTCGAGCACCACGCTCCCAGCGTCGGCGTAGAGCGCCGGCACGGCCGCCACCGCCGTCGGCAGGATCGGCTCGATGGGCGACAGCAGGAGGCCCTCGAGCGCGATGAGCGGTGCGAGCCAGGCGCCGCGGCGCCAACGGTCCGCCGTGACCCCGGCCAGCAGCGCCAGGCATGCCAACGTGCCCGCGTGGAAGCGGTAGGGGAAGCGCAGGCTCGAGAACGGCGGCACCTCGTAGTGCGGCCCCATGCCGGTGGAGAGCACCACGAGGAGCAACAAGGCGCCGGCAACAGCGAGCTTCCGCCTCACGGCGAGCAGTGCCGTGACGGGCGCAAGCACGCCGACCCAGCTGGTCTTCGCGAAGGGCTGGAGGCCTTCGCTCAGTCCGGGAGCCGCGATCGAGAACGAGGAGCCCATGGCCACGCGGGTGGCGCTGTCCAGCGGCGCTCGGTCGGGGAAGGCGCCGAGGAAGCCGTGGAGAGCCGGGCTGGCGAGGGCGAGACCGATGGCCGCTCCGGCCCAGGCACGCGGCCCGATGAGCACCGCAAGCACGCACGCCGTGGCCGCCATGTACCAGCTCGAGACCACCGTGAGGGCGAAGCCGAAGCCCGCCCAACCGAGTCGCCGGCGCCCCACCGCCCAGAGCCACAGGGCCAGCGCCCAGCCGTCGGTGCCCTCGACGATCCCCTCGACTGCGAAGCCCTGGAAGAACGGTGCACAGCCATAGACGGCGGCGGCCACCAGCGCGCCGCGTTCGCTCAGCCCCCAGGCGCGGGCGGCCGCATGCGCCATCACCACCGTGGCGACCCGGGCGAGCACGAGCAGCAGGTTCCAGGTGGCGGTGAGGCCGACCCACGGCATCACGATGGCGGCCAGCCATCCCTTCAGCGGACTCGAGTAGTAGAAGCCCATCCCGTCCGGAGCTGCGAGCGCGGTGGTCCAGGTGGGCAGCCCCGGCTGTTGCTCGGCGAACCACCACAGGCCCCACACCGAGGGGTACAGATCGGTGAAGGGCTGACCGAGTAGGTCGCCGCTCAGCAGGCCGGGCAGCGCGGGGCCGACGCCCCACAGCGTGGCGAGGAGGAGCGGCGCGAGCCAGGTCCTCGTCACGGCTCGTCCGAACGCTCGCTCCACATGCCACGCAACGACAGCCCCTCCCGCCACAACGCCGTGAGGCCGACCAGGGTCACGGGCAGGAAGCTGACGCCCCAGAAGACGATGGCGAAGGCCTTGGCTGGGGCCACGTCGACCTGCCAGAGCACCAACGTCTTCTCGATCGCGACATGGAAGACCCCGAAGAAGCCGGGCGCCTGGGGCACCGCAACCGTGAGCGCAATGGCCACTGCGGTGAAGCAGGCCGCGCCGAAGGGCAGGTCGAGATCGAAGGCCGCGAAGAGCACGAAGATGGCCACGGCGCCGTTGAGCCAGATCGCCAGGGACCATGCCGGCGCCTGCCAGAGGGCGTGGCGGTCACGCGCGCCGCCCAGCCCAGCCATGGCCGCCTCGTAGAGCTCCAAGAGCTTGGAGCGCAGCGGGGCCGGGGCCACCGAGACGATCAGGCCGAAGAGCTTCCGGGCGTTCTCACCACGGGTCGCGAGCACGAAGAAGACGACGAGCGCCAGGAGGCCGACGATGCCGAGCACCGATCCGTAGAGCTTGAGGTTGTGCACGAGCTCGACGTCGCCGGTGGAGAGGCGGCTGTCGTCGGGGATCACCAGCGACATCAGCAACAGCACGCTCATCAGCCCGACGAGATCGAAGACGCGCTCCACGAGGGTGGAGACGAGCACGGAGGTGAACGCGGCCTGCGTGCGCCGGGCGGCGACGAGCGGCTTCGCGATCTCGCCCGCCCGGGCCGGGAGCAGCGTGTTCGCCGCCGCGCCGATGACGGTCGCGCTGAAGAGATGGCGCACCCGAGCACCCGGTGCGACGGTGCGGAGCAACACCCGCCAGCGGGCCGCGCGCATCACGAACTCGCCCAGCAGCATGCAGCAGGCGAGCACCACGGGCCACGGACGCACGGTCGCGAAGGCCTCGGCGAGCGTGGACCACTCCACGGTCCAGACGAACCAGAGGGTCAACAGAGCGCTCAGTGCGACGGCTACCCAGGTGCGCAGGTCGACGGAGCGCAAGCGAAGATCCCTCGAGACGCCCCCAGCTTAGCTCGCGGCGCCCCGCGAGACGCGATAGGCGCCCGCCCCTACGGAGGTCCCGTGACACATGACGTGGTCGGACTCGGCAACGCACTGGTCGATGCCCTGGTTCGAATCGAGGACGACGAGATCCTGAGCCGTCTGGAGCTGACCCGGGGCCAGATGCATCCCGTGGACGACGCCCGCTGGCAGGCGGTGTACGACGGCCTCGAGGCCCTCGGTGCCACCCTGGCCACCGGTGGCTCCTGCGCCAACACCATCGTCGCCCTCGGCATGATGGGCGCGCGCGCGTGCTTTGCGGGCCAGGTCGGCAACGACAGCTTCGGGGAGCTGTATGCGGCCCAGATGAACGAGGCCTGCGGGGGCCACGCACTCCAGGTCTCCGACGCCATGGCCACAGGCAAGTGCCTCTCCATCATCTCCGCGAGCGATGCGGAGCGGACCATGCTCACCGACCTCGGGGCGGCCGTCGCACTCTCCGGACTCGGCGGCTTCGAAGCGCGGTTGCGCGACGCGCGCCTGCTGCACCTCACGGGCTACCTCTTCCTCGGTGGTCCCATGGCAGAGACCGCCTGGGAGGCCATCCGCGTCGCGGAGGCATCCGGCGTGCCCATCGCGCTGGACGTGGCCGACCCCTTCGTGATCGGCGCGGTCGGCGATGCCATCCACCAGGTGCTCCGCGACCACGCCAGCATCGCCTTCGTCAACGAGGAGGAGGCGCGCGCGCTCACCGGGCTCGATGCGGAACCGGCGGCCTGGAAGCTCTCCGAGATGCTGGACACCGTCATCGTCAAGACCGGCGCGCGAGGCTCCCTCGTGGTGCACGCAGGCGAGCTGACGCGGATCGGCGTGCACGCGGTGGACGCGCTGGACACCACCGGAGCCGGTGATGCCTACGCCGCGGGCTACCTCTACGGCTGGCTGCGCGACTGGCACCCCAGCGCCTCCGGCGACCTGGGCGCCCGCATCGCGAGCCTCGTCGTCGCCCAGGTGGGCGCGGTGTGTCGGAAGCCTGAGACCCTGCGCGACGCCGTGCGCGCCGTCGAGGAGAACGCGTGAACCTGCCCGAAGAAGTCATCAAGGCCGTCGAAGAGGCGCGCTGCGTGCTGTTCGTCGGGAGCCGTGCCTCGGTGGAGGCCGCTGAGCTGGCCGGGGTGTCCGCCCAGTCCGAGAAGAAGCTCGGCAAGGACATCTGTGGGAAGCGGGTCCTCCTGCCCGAGGCGTGCGCGCGCCGCGAGGACGCCGACGGTCGACCGGCGATGCTCGACGCCCTGAAGGCCCACCGTGGCTTCGAGGACATCGATCCAAGCATCTTCCACACCCTGGCTGTGAAGCGCTTTCCGCGCATCTTCACCACCTGCTGGGACACGCTGCTCGAGCGCGCAGCCGCCGACCTCGGCGGTGCAGCCGACGTGGCCTACCCGGGCCAGGACGTGCCCGAGCACGACCTGGGGCGGCGGGCCGTCGTCAAGTTGTGGGGCGGCCTCGAGCGACCCGACACGGTGCGCGTGACGGTGGCCGACCTGGGCGAGCGGCCCGGAGCCGCCGCGTTCCGGAAGCAGCTTCGCGTCATCCTGCGCGACCATGTCGTGTTCTTCGTCGGCTTCGGACCGCAGGAGAGCGACTTCGACCTGGTGTGGGACGAGCTCTCCAACGCCTACGGCGGCGAGCTCCCGCGCTGTCACATGGCCGTACCGCAGGGCAAGTTGTCCGACGCGCTGTGGCAGAAGTGGGTCTGGCGCGGCATCCTGCCCTTCACGGCGGATCCCGCCGAAGCGCTGGAAGCCCTGGAGGCCAAGCTTGCCTGAGCGGCTCGTCCGCTTCCGCGCCCCTGACGGCCAGGTGGCTTGGGGGCTCGTGCAGGAGCAGGAGGTCCTCCCGCTGCTGGCGCCGCCCTTCGGCTTGCCGCACCGCGACGCGCCGATCGCGATCCACGAGCGGCTGCCGGCCGGTCCGTCACTCGCGCTCGCCGACTGCGAGCCTCTGGCGCCCTGCCGCCCCTCCAAGATCGTCGGCGTCGGCACGAACTACCGCGCCCACGCCGAAGAGATGGGGCGGACGCTCCCGTCGGTGCCGAAGGTCTTCTTGAAGGCCCCCTCGGCGGTCGCTGATCCGGGATCGCCGATCCTCATTCCTCCCAGGACCAAGCGGGTCGACCACGAAGCCGAGCTCGCCGTCGTCATCGCACGGGTCACCAGCCGTGTGCGCGAGGAGGACGCCCTGGACCATGTCCTGGGCTACACCGCGGCCAACGACGTGACGGCGCGCGACTTTCAGCGCGCCGACGGTGTCTTTGCTCGCGGAAAGGGCTTCGACACCTTCTGTCCGCTGGGCCCGAGCATCGCCCTGGGGCTCGACCCGAGCGACCTGCGTGTCCGTGCGTGGGTGAACGGTGAGCTCCGGCAGGACGGCACCACCGCCGACATGGTGTTCTCGGTGCCCGAGCTGATCGCCTTCGTCAGCGAGGTGATGACCCTCTTCCCGGGGGACGTCATCCTGACCGGCACGCCTGCCGGTGTGGGTCCCCTGGAAGATGGCGACGAGGTCGTCGTCGAGGTGGAAGAGGTCGGACGTCTGCACAGCCCGGTGTTCGACCGCGACGACCGCGGCTGAGGCGTGGAGACCCTGATCCGGGACCTCGGTCTCGTCGCCGTGCCACTGGTCGCCCTCCACGCGATGGGCGCATGGCGCTGGCGGGGTCCGGCCGCGCTCGCGCTGGCTGTGGCCGTGGTCCTCGCGGGCTTCGCGCTCGACGTTCTCGCGCCGGCCACCGCCGCGGAGGGGTGGCAGCCGGCCCTCACGCTCCAGCTCTGCGCCTGGGTGGGCATGGGTGTGGCCGCGCGGCGCAGCGACCTGGGCGACCGCCTCGGCGACTCGCTGCTGTTGGCCAGCCTGCTCGCCGGCTTCGCGTTCGGGGCCGTGCCGGCCGTCCTGCTGCTCGCGCCGGCCGCCGGAGCGCGTGCCCACCGGGTCGCGTTGGCGGCGACCGCTGCGGCGCTGTTCAGCCCGGTCGGAAGTCCCATGACGCTTGCGATCGGACCGCTGGAGCCGCAACTCGCATGGCTCGGCTTGCTGTTGCTGCTCGTGGCTCGACCCTCGGGCGTCGCAGCCCGACCCGCGCTGGGCGGGCTGCTGGCGCTCGGGATCGTCGCCGTCGCCGCGCCGATGGCCGCCCAGATCATCGGCCTGGTCTGGCTCGCGGTGAGCGGGAAGGGTCGCTGGCGCTGGCCACGGGGAACCCTTGCCGTGCTGGCGGCGGCCGTGCTCCTGGCCTGGACGGCCCGTCACGCCGGCCTGGCCCACGAGCTGCCCCCGGCCACGGAGTGGTTGCTGCTCGAAGGTGGCAGCCTCGGGGGTCCGGTCCTCGCGGCCGCGGCGGGCCTCCTGGGCGTGCTCGGCGGCGCACTGCCAGCGTCCATCGTGCTGGGCGACGCCTTCGGATCGCCCTTCGTGAGTGTGCCCAGCACCACCCGCGAGGCACTCGTCATCGGCTTTGGCCTGGGCAGCCTCGTCCCGCTGCGGCTCTCTGGCATGCTGTCGGAGGGCCGGCGGCTCTGGCTCGTGAGCGTGGTGCTCGGCGGGCTCGCCTGGTCCCTCTAAGGAGCTGATGTGCGCCGTCTCTGGCTTCTGCTGCCGAGTGCCCTGTTCTGCATCGCAGCCGCACTGAGCCCCGAACGAGGGGAGCTCGGGGTGGTGGCCAGCGACCACGTGCTCGCGAGCGAAGCGGGCGCCTGGGTCCTCGAAGAAGGCGGCAACGCCGTCGACGCGGCGGTGGCGGCCGCCCTGGCCGTGAGCGTGGTGCAGCCCAGCGCGGCCGGACTGGGTGGTGGCGGCTTCGCGGTGGTGGTCGACGGCGACGAACGCTGGGTGTTGGACTTCCGAGAGGTGGCTCCCGCAGCCAGCCACCCCGCGCTCTTCCGCGACGACGCGGGCGAGGTGATCGACGGCTTGTCGGTCGACGGTGGGCTGGCCGTGGCCGTGCCGGGCGAGGCGAGGGGGCTGATGGCCCTGCACGCGCGCAGGGGTCAGCTGCCGCTCGCGACCGTGGCCAAGCCGGCCTTGCGGTACGCCAAGCGCGGCTTCCCCGCGGGCCACAAGCTGGCGGCCGGGCTGGTGAAGCGCCCCGTCATGGCCGAGGCGCTGTTCGGCCTGACCTCCGCCCCGGTGCAGGGGGCCATGCTGAAGCGCCCGCGCCTGCACAAGGCGTTGAAGGCCTTCGTCGCGTCGAAGGGGGAGGCCTTCCACACGGGCTGGGTCGCCGAGGACCTGGTGGCGGCCGCGCGTGCGGCTGGAGGCCTGATCACGCTGGCGGACCTGGCGGACTACCAACCCACGGTGCGCGAGCCGCTCGTGGGGACGTACCTCGATCACACCATCATCACGATGCCGCCGCCGTCATCAGGTGGCGCTGTGCTCTTGCAGGTGCTCGGTGTGCTCGACGGCTACGATCTCGACGCACTCGGGCACGGAAGCTCGGCGTATGACCACCTGCTGGCCGAGGCGTTCCAGCACGCCTATGCCGACCGCGCGGCGTTCATGGGCGATCCCGCCTTCACGGACGTGCCCGTCGACCGGATGCTGTCGCCGGAGCGCATCGAGGCTGTGCGGGCGTCGATCCATCCCGCTCACACCCTGGACCGAGACGACTATGGAAGCGCCGTCTCGATCCCCGAGGACGCGGGCACGGAGCACATCGCCGTGATCGACGCCAGCGGCCTCACGGTCGCGCTGACCCACACCGTGAACACCGGCTTCGGCAGCAAGGTCGTGGGGCCGAGGTCCGATGTCCTGCTGAACAACCAGATGGACGACTTCGTCGCCAAGCCGGGCGTGCCGAACACCTACGGGCTCATCGGGCGCGAAGCGAACCAGGTCGAAGCGGGGAAGAAGCCGCTCTCGTCGATGACACCGACCGTGGTGCTCGACCCCGAGGGTGTGCCCCTCATGGCGGTGGGCGCCTCGGGCGGGCCCTTCATCATCTCGAGCACCGTGCAGGCCATCGTGAACGTGCTGAGCTTCGGCA
>Ga0114932_10004713_pt1 | contig 12547 bp, 18 predicted proteins | sample 2SBtaG_2_FD_87286 | JGI IMG/M metagenome (GOLD analysis project Ga0114932, IMG submission 87286) | Deep subsurface microbial communities from Kolumbo volcano to uncover new lineages of life (NeLLi) - 2SBTROV12_ACTIVE470 metaG | ecosystem: Environmental > Aquatic > Marine > Volcanic ...
ATTATCGTCTAAGGGTGTGACACGTTAGGTCACTGGCACGTACTTTCCTACGATTTTTTTCCAGTTTTTCATCACATATTTATAGTCGCCCTGACATTCAACAGTACCCATAGCCGAGCCGGTTGAGCCTACCCAACTACAGATTGCGTACTTGCCTAGTCGGTTGCATTTCACTAGGTGGCGCGTGCCGGTTGGGGTGTCTTTTGTCATTTTGATTTCGTATGCTACGTATGCCATAATCTCAAATTTTCCTAAAAAAAACGTGTTTATTTTCCTGCTCTCTGCCGCCCTCAAGCCGCTTGCTTCACCTGAGACTGTGAAGGCGAAGCAGGCGCCTCGTCCTACCTGAAGCTTGGTGATGGGATGCAGTGGCTCTTAACCCTAGCCTTATGGCTCCAGTTCCCAGTAGGATGCTAGTCCCACTCCCGCACGGCGTGGTTGTCCCACCCCGCGCCATAGAGATCGACAGGGTCGTCATAGTCATCCCAGTCGTGACCCTGATCACAGGCGTTGTGATACGCCTGCTCGTCGCGTGATACCTCACGCTGTTCGGCGATCTCGTTCACACGGGCGCAGTCGCGCAGTTCGGCGTTGAATAGTGAATTCGTCATAAATGTCCTCCTTAAGCTGCTTTGTTACCCTGAGACAGCGAAGGGTAACAAAGCACCTCGTCTTACCTTACCTATGTCAATAGGAATTCTGGAATTTTTTAGAAATAAATAGAGATTTATTTTTTGCTCGGCGTGGGCGTGGCTGTCTCGCCCGTGACTGACTCAGCCCCTCTATAGCTCGCGGCCTAATGGTCTAGGTACGAGTCGTCGTGATCTTGGTTACTCTCGAACTCGGCCTGCTTGAATGACTCAGCCCATGCACTGAACTGCTCGGTACCCTTAGCGTGAGGGTTATCATTGACAGATGCCCAAGTACGGTAGCTACTCAGACCAGCCTTACGGCCTGCGGCCTTAGCATCTTCGGCTAGTCGATGCTCTTCTCGCATCTCGTAGATGTCGGCGGCAGTGGTTTCTTCAGCGAATTGATTTGTTGTGAACTTGTTCATTGTTTTCTCCAAAACGTTTATTAAGAGGTAAGGCTTAGCGACAATCGCCGCAAAGCATGTAATCACCTTCTAGGCTGAGTTCGTCCTTATCGAACTCACGAAGGCAATCTTGACATTGACCAATCGGATCAACCGATTCAAACTCAGGCATAACTAAGTCCATGAGTACGGACTTAATGTCAAGGTCGCGACCACTGCGAAGTGTATCGGCTTGGTCATCATTGAGGTAGATAGTAATTTCCATTTTGTTTTCTCCAAAAAACGTTTAATTGTTATATGTATATTATTGACTAGTGGTGTGACACGGTTGGTCACTGCCGACTGATTAATTATATTTTTTTAGTAAATAGTTTGGGTCATTACTGTCGGCTAGTTTGATAGCCGAACTCAAAACATCGCCCCTGCTCAAAGGCTTGTAGGACTCAATGACAGCGTATCGTTTACGGTAGTTAGCAGAACACTTGACGATGTATTTTTTGCTGACGCCGTCAAATCGTAATTCTCGTTGAACTGTGAACATTTTGTTTTCCTTTTCCTTAATCTCTTATATAAGTATTATCGCACAGGGTAGTGACACGTTAGGTCATGCCAGCCTAACTATTTATTATTTTTACCAAAGTTTCTTTCCTATCCCATAACAGCTGCAATTCTCGCATGACAATACTTTTATTGTATTGCCCCAATTCGTTAGCGTATTCAACACCCTTCTTTTCGATGTTGCGGTTGACTTTGAAAAGTTCGAGTTTAGCTTCGTTGCGTGTCATGTTGTGTTCCTTTCAAGAACGTTGTTTGATTGTTATATAAGTATTATCAGCCATGGTTGTGACACGTTAGGTCACACCAGCCTAACTATTCATTATTTTTGTCAAAGTTTCTTTCTATTTTGTTTTTCTGCCCATGCCATAGAATAGATAAAACCAATGAAAATAGTAACGGCGATGATCATCATTTCTTCGGGAGTGTACATTGTGTTTTCCTTGTCTGTTTGTTTAGTGAACTATTAAAACATAGCACCTATATTCAGCCATGCCGGTTAATTCTAGAAAATACACAAAATAACTACTAGCATAGTGATATTGATACTCTGTATCATCATGGCCACGGGTACTAATTTGTTTAAGTCGCATAGTAGTCTTTTATTCCTTTTTTTGGGGGGTGGTTCATTCACAGTACAGCCCTTGCAAAGCAAAAGTATTAGCTAAACCTAACTGCTAAGGCCTATTGCTTAGCCAATCCACCAACAGTTTACTCAGAAACGGCCCAAAGAATATAATAAAAAGAATCAGAATGATCCAAAAGAAATCAAACCAATCGATCATATCTGGCCGATGCTGCTCGCCCCAACGATCTCTTAATTTGTTGTCCTCCGTTTTTGGAGGCTCATACGGGTTACGCATCTAACGCCCGTCTATTTCCCGCCTTCTGCATTGCCATCTCGGGATGTATGCCTTTTTTAAGCCGGTTATAAAATGCGGCATATGATACTTCACACCTCTCGTCGTCCACCCACTCGGATATATTCTTTTGCTCGCCGAATGCCTCTATCTTGACATTGGACTTCATATTATTCGCATTTTCTTTGGGAGTGAGCTCTCTGAGGTTATCTCGGGTATTATTAAGACGATCTTTATCGACATGGTCAACAAACACATACGGATTCACAGTTCCGAGAACCATCCTGTGCATAGATCTGTGGCTTCCTTTTATTTTACTAACGGCGTAGCCATTCTTATTCATATGCCAGCTATGCGCACTGAGGTATGGATAATCCTCTGGGCTAACCTTAGCAGCCTTACCAGCGCCTCTTATGCCACTTAAAGGTATCTCTACGTACCTCTCTTCTTTTCTCTTAGACATTTTCCACTTCCTTTGGTCTTCTTTACACCTTGCTTGTATCTTGACTTACGTACTTGGTCTATTGTGACTCTATCTTTCTCGCCGATACTGTATCTAATCCTCGTAAGCTCGTCCGCCATCATGCTATCCGAATAGATGCCAGACATCTTCTTAACGAAGTCGTGTTCGTTGTCACTTAGTTTCCGTACCATATTTTCTACTCCAAGTGTATAATACATTAGCCGTAGTGTTTTACACAACAATAAGGTAATACAATGAAGAAAATAGAAACTAGACTGGTCGCCAAAGCGAGCCTTGCTCTAGAGAGGCAGGTAGAAGAAGAATTAAATGTACCTGATCCCGAAGAAGAAAAGGCAGAAGCTTTATTCAAAGATGAAGATACCGAAGGGAATGACGGAGACGCAAGTTCTTGAGATAATCGAGAGAGTTGCCTCCAGATACGCCCATAAGTTCAGATTCGGCTACTATACTGCCGAAGACATCAAGCAAGAAGCTATAATCATCGGAATGGAAGCTTTGAATAGATATGACGAAGCTCGCCCATTAGAAAACTTTTTAGCCGTACATATAAAAAATAGGCTTAATAACTTTAAGCGCGACAAATATTACCGGCAAACCAAAAAAGAAAACGATGAACGCACACAAATGCTTAACAATAGCAAGAAGTTCCTAATGGAGCCTCTTGATATTGACTACATTCGTGACGAAGAAGAAGATAACATGAAAATCTTCTTTGACGAAGTGGACCTCATTACAGTAGATGAGATGCTTGAACTCATTGACGAAGAATTAGATATATCTCTACGTGCAGATTATCTAAGGATAAGAGATGATGTGTATGTGCCCAAACAAAAGCGGGAAGAAATATTTGACCGCATAAAAGATATTCTCAAAGAAGGAGGATATGATTATGAAGAAGGGTAGATTTTCTAAATCCGAGCAGGCATTTATAAAAGAAAACTTTGAAAAGCTCTCAGTACAACAAATAGCCACCGAGTTAGATAGAGATCCTGACAGTATAGGTTCTTATATTATAAAAACCCATGGTGCTATATCTGACAAAGACATATATGATCTTAAGAAGCGTCCGTTCTGGAGAGATCTGATACAACAATTCTCTGAAGAAGAGCTTGAAAATGTTGTTTATCATTGGCAGAGAATTATTAGCCAATTCCGTGATGATGTTCTACCAACGGAAGAATTGCAAGTTCTTGACGCTGTAAAGCTTGAAGTGCTCATGAATCGCGCTCTCAAACAACAGCAGATAAACATGAACGACATCTCACTGTATGAGCAGATGATCACTGACGAAAAAGGAAAACCAATTGAAGATCAGGACAGAGACTACCTTTTCAACCTAGAAAGACAGATAGCAGTCGCCAGAGCCGCATTTGACAGCCTGTCGCGCGACTACAGAGACTTGCAAACTAAAAAGGGTGGAATGCTCAAGGATTTAAAAGCCACCAGAGAACAGCGTATAAAACGCTTAGAGGACTCCAAGCAAACATTCATTGGATGGGTAAGAAACCTCATGTCTAATAGCGAGGTTCGGCAAGAACTCGGCATGAAGATGGAAAAAATGAGGGTAGCTATGGCTAATGAAAAATCTAGGATGTCGGAATACCATACATACGAAGACAAGATGGTAGACCAACCTTTTTTAACACCGGATACTGTTAAGGACGACGATTAATGAAAACCGCTCTCATATATGGAGCCACAGGACAAGACGGTTCCTACTTATGTGAATTCCTATTAGAGAAAGACTATAAGGTTATAGCTGTCTCTCGTAGAACCTCATTTGATAACACAACCCGACTGAATCACTTACTATTGTACAACCAAAGCCTCATCTTGGAGCGTGGTGATGTAACTGATTCTGGCAGCATCTATAGGCTTTTGAACAAGTATAAGCCCCAAGAAGTGTATAATCTTGCAGCACAGTCACAAGTTTGGACTTCCTTTGAGCAACCTCAGTTGACATGGGATGTAACGGCGAATGGCTGCATGAATATATTGGAAGTTATTAGGAACATGCCAGAAGCAGACAGGCCTAAGTTTTATCAGGCTTCTTCTTCTGAAATGTTTGGAGATTCATATAATGCATCCAACCTGCAAGACGAGGAGACAAGATTTAATCCGCAATCTCCATATGCTATTGCTAAGTTGGCTGCTCACCATTCAGTTTCCCTTTATCGTCAGTCTTATGATTTATTTGCCTGTGGTGGCATTCTTTTCAATCATGAGTCGGAGAGAAGAGGCGAGCATTTCGTCTCTCGTAAAATAACAAGGTGGATTGGCGATTTTGTTTGGTGGTGTGAACGCCAAGGACTAGATCCAAGTCGCGCGCATTTTGATTTGGATTTTGAAGACGAGAACTATATCCATAGTAATCGTGAAGAGTTCCCTAAGTTAAAGCTGGGAAATCTTACGGCAAGACGGGACTGGGGACATGCGGAAGATTATGTACGGGCCATGTGGCTTATGCTACAACATGAAGAACCAGATGATTTTGTTATCGCTACAGGAGTAGCGCACGAGATCACCCATTTTCTTAAAGAAGCATTTAGTTGCATTGGCTTGGATCAGTACCAGAAATTTATACGCATAGACTCGGATCTGTTTCGCCCTTCGGAAGTTCCTTATTTGCGAGGGAGTGCAAATAAGGCGAAGACACGGCTTGGCTGGATGCCAAGCATTTCGTTTGAAGAACTAGTAAGCAGAATGGTCGAACATGACATCATACGAAGTCGTGGTGGATGTCTCCAAGGTAGTTCACCTAGCTAGGAGGCATGGAATACCATGCAGAAAATCTAAATACAGATCTTTCGAGGTTCAGGCTAATGACCCTGATGACGTTTGTTATCTGGTCGTAACTAAACTATGGTTTGAATTGACTAAAGAAGCATTTGTGAGCGCGCCGGAAAAGGTAATCGAAAACTTACGTTCTAATGATGACCTATACAATAAATTCATGCAGAGAGTGAAGGTGGTAAAAGTTAAACAATCTTGATAAACAAGGCAGGACACGTAAAAGGCTTAGCTATGAGAAACCAAAATGAAGAAAATACTTTTATTTGTTGTCCTAAACATCACCGCATTAACCACATTTATTTATTATACCCATAAAAAGATCGCAGTGATTGAGTCTAACCAAGACAAAATCGCCAACCGTATAGAAGAGCAAATTGCTGAAGATATGAGATGGAGAACATATTCGTCTCAGTTCTTCCAAACGTTCTTTTCTTTTCAGCAAGAACTACTTAAGCAAGTAATGCAAAGGAACACAGCCTCAGATGAAGAGGAACTATCAGGACCCCGTTTACAAACGGTGGAGACAAGAAGTCTACCGGAGAGACCGATTCAAATGCCAGATGCCGACAGCTAATGGCAAGTGCGGTTCTAATAGACAAGTACAAGCTCACCATATAAAGACTTGGGCAAATGCTAGTTATCTACGTTACGATGTAGATAACGGCATAACCCTTTGTCGTGATTGTCATGAAAGAGTGACAGGACACGAAAACCACTATGAACAAATATTTAGTGAGATTGTAAGAAAGAAGAAATGACCGGGTCTTACACGATTATACAAGACTCCAGAGAGAAGAACGGCTGGACCTTTGCTTCTTGCGAGAAATGCAAAGAACTAAAAACAAGAACTTTATGTACAGGTGACTACACTGTCAGAGGTCTAGAAAAATATCTATCGATAGAGAGAAAAGCTAGCACCGGAGAACTAAACTTAAATCTTGGCAAGAAGAGAAAAGCCTTTGAAGCCGAGATGAAGAGATTATCTAAGTTTAGATTTAAGTACATCATATGCGAGTTTTCAATTGAGGACTTAATGAAGTTTCCTGAGAACTCTGGAATACCTAAAAAACAGTGGCAATTTACACGCATGAATGGAAAGTTCATGCTTAAGAAATTATACGAATACCAAGATCTATATGATATCCCTACCATATTTTGTGGGGATAGAATTGCCGCAGAGGAAAGAACGATAAGGATATTCGACGAAGTCTCGGAGATGCTATTACGTGGATCAAACTAAAAGAATTGAAGAAGTAATCGAAGAAGCTTGGTTGAACATCGATGTTGATGATGCAAAGCTAATCAATCCTTTTTCCATAGACTCAGACATTCCGTTCGAGACAAAACTAACTTGGCTTATGTCTCAACCAGAGTATTTTTCTTTTGTGGCCAAGGAGCTCTTGAATATAGAGATACTTCCAATACAGGCATTGATGCTTGAAGAAATGTGGAATCGGAAGTTTCCTATGTTAATAGCCTCTCGTGGTTTTGGTAAATCTTTTATACTTTCTCTCTACTCGATACTTCGTGCATTGCTAATGCCGGGCAGAAGAATAGTTGTCGTTGGTGCTGCCTTTAGACAATCCAAAGTTCTCTTTGAATACATGAGTACGATGTGGAGAAATGCTCCTCTGCTCAGAGATATAGTCGGAACGACCGGAGGCCCAAGAAGCCAAGTAGACATGTGTCGTCTTACAATAGGTGAAAGCACAGTCACATGTTTACCGCTTGGTGATGGTAGTAAGATTCGTGGTCAAAGAGCTAACGATATTATTGCTGACGAATTTGCATCTATACCTCGTGACATATTTGAAAATGTTGTTGCTGGTTTTGCCGCCGTTAGCGCATCTCCTGTAGAAAACGTAAAGTTAGAAGCTGCGAAGAAGAAGGCTATAGAGCTTGGTAGCGAGTTTACTGTAGAAGAAAAGAAGGCAACCAAAACAAACCAAATCATATTATCTGGTACTGCCTTCTATGACTTTAATCACTTTGCTGATTACTGGAAAAGATACAAAAGCATAATTGAAAGCAAGGGTGAAGACAAGAAACTTAGGGAAGTATTCAAAGGTGAAGTGCCTTCTGATTTCAACTGGAAAGACTACAGTGTAATTAGAATTCCTTTTGAATTATTACCTAATGGTTTTATGGATGCTGGACAAGTTGCAAGGTCTAAGGCAACAGTTCACTCTGGCATTTACCAGATGGAATACGGAGCTTGCTTTACCACAGACAGTCAGGGATTTTTCAAAAGGTCTTTGATAGAAAGCTGTGTAGTATCTCCAAACAATGTCATAGATTTAAGAAGTGGTCAAGTTGATTTTCAACCAATGATACGAGGTAATCCTCAAGCTAAATATATATACGGCGTTGACCCAGCCTCAGAAGTTGACAACTTTAGCATTGTCGTTTTAGAGGTGCATGAAGACCACAGAAGAGTTGTATATTGCTGGACAACAAATAGGCAGCAACACAAAGAAGAGCTAAAAGCAAGACTGGCAGACGAGGATGATTTTTATTCATACTGCGCTAGAAAAATTAGAGAGCTTATGAGAACCTTCCCTTGTGAGCATATAGCTATGGATGCTCAGGGTGGAGGTATTGCTGTAATGGAAGCACTTCATGACAGAGACAAGATTAGAGAAAATGAAGTAGCTATCTGGCCGATTATCGAAGAAGGAAAAGAAAAAGATACGGACGGAAATCCCGGATCGCACATCCTAGAAATGTGCCAATTTGCAAAGTATGATTGGCTCGCAGAAGCTAATCATGGACTTAGGAAAGACTTTGAAGACAAAGCTTTGCTATTCCCATATTTTGATGCGGCAACCATAGGTCTAGCAATCTCTGACGACAAGCTAAGAGGAAGAAAATACGATACTCTAGAAGACTGTGTAATGGAAATAGAAGAGCTGAAGAGTGAGCTTTCTATGATAGTAGTTACACAAACAAACTCTGGTCGTGAAAGATGGGACACTCCTGAAGTTAAACTTCCGGGCGGTAGAAAAAACAGAATTCGTAAAGACCGTTACTCATCTCTGATAATGGCAAACATGGCCGCTAGAAGTAAACAAAGAGCTCCATCTCCAGTAAATTATGAGACATATGGCGGATTTGCCAACACAGAAAGCAAATCGGATTCGGGTCCTGAATATATGGGTCCTGCTTGGTTTACCGAAGGAATGAAAGATGTTTATTAATTTGGTGTATAATCAATTAGATTAATTTATACATCATTCAAATTGCAATCTGATTGGGGCCAAAATGCCAGAAGACAATACTCCAGAACCACAAAAAGCGAACGGCTTCGTCACTTGGACAGATGAAGCGGGTATGCAGGATGCTCTTGATCAGACTTCTGATAATGTAGATCATTATGACGGCGTGCAGAAGGCAGTTGCATATAGTGGTGTTTCTGGTCGTCGTTCTTTTATTGATATTGAGCCAAACAGATCTGTAAGAGTTGGCTTTGACCGCAGTGATTACAACAGATTTCGTCCTACCGAAACTGTGCCAAAAGAGCAGAAGAATGCAATTCGTATGTGCATGGCTGCTTATGACAAGGTCGGCATTATCAGAAATGTCGTTGACCTTATGTCTGACTTTGCTTGTCAGGGCATTTCTATCGTCCATCCAAACAAAAGGATAGAGAAGTTTTACAACAAATGGTTCTCAAAAATAAACGGAAAAGAAAGAGCTGAAAGATTCCTGAACCTCTTTTATAGAACCGGAAATGTAGTAGTAAAAAGAAGAACTGCTAAATTAAGTAAACAAGCAGAGCAAGACCTAATGAAATCTACCGGACAGGTAGATACAAAAATCCGCAGAAGAAAAATAAACCAAAGAGAGATACCTTGGGGATATGACTTTCTAAATCCTCTGTCTATAGAAGTAGAAGGCGGACAGCTAGCTAGATTTGTGGGTGAGCCTCGTCTCGTATTGAAGATATCAAAGTCAATTACGAAGATGACACAAAATCAAAGATATTCCACTAGCTTAGTTTCTCAGCTTCCACCAGATATTCTGAAAGCCATAAACAACGGCGACAACAGAGTGCCTCTAGATCCTGAAAAAGTTTCTGTTCATTATTATAAAAAGGATGACTGGTTGGTTTGGGCGAATCCAATGATTTACTCAATCTTAGATGACATCATCATGCTAGAAAAAATGAAGCTAGCTGATGTCGCTGCTCTAGATGGCGCCATATCTAATGTCCGACTTTGGAGCCTTGGTGATATAGATAATAAAATCTTGCCTACAAAAAATGCGATTAACAAGCTAAGAAACATTCTAGCCAGTAATGTTGGTGGCGGTACTATGGATTTGGTATGGGGTCCTGAATTAAGTTTCACGGAGTCTAGTACTCAAGTATATAGATTTTTAGGAAAAGAAAAATACGAACCAGTTCTTACCAATATTTATGCTGGACTTGGTATACCTCCTACTCTTACTGGGCTCGCTAGCAGTGGTGGAGGATTTACTAATAACTTTATTAGTTTGAAAACTCTTGTAGAAAGACTAGAGTACGGAAGATCAGCTCTTATTAATTGGATGAATGAAGAGCTTGAAGTCATACGAAAAGCTATGGGCTTTAGGCTTCCTCCGCAAATTCATTTTGACCAAATGATACTTTCTGATGAGTCGGCAGAAAAAAATCTGCTAATTCAACTCGCTGATAGAGACATTATTAGTGGCGAAACATTGCTCGAAAGATTTGGAGAGATTCCGTCAATCGAAAAGATAAGAATAAGAAGACAAGTAAAAGACAGAGATGGAGATTCACTTACTCCTCCCAAGGCAAGTCCGTACCACAATCCTCAACACAAAGAAGATGTGGCAAAGCTTTCTATTAATAAAGATATCCTTGACAATAAAGAATATCTGGAAAGCATTGGGCTTCCGCCGAAGGATGAGGAGGTAGAGGTTGATACTGAGAAAGAAGGTCAGCCGCAAGAGAAGCAACAGCAGGAGAAAGAGTTTGATCCTGTAGGAAGGCCTGAAGACGGTCGTCCTAAAAATGCTAAAGATAAGCAAAAGAGAAAACAGAAGATTGTTAATCCTCGTTCTGGCCCTCCAACATCTAGTAATGATAAAAGGTCTGATATAAATTCTGTGGATTATATATCTGTCAATGACTTGGTCTGGGCTTCGGAAGCTCAGAAGAAGATATCTGAAATAATTAATCCAGCAGTTCTTGCATCATTGGACAAAAAGAACTTGAGAAGCCTCACAAAGGAAGAAGTCAAAGACTTAGAGAACTTGAAATTCAATGTTCTTTGCGCGATGGACAGCGGGCAAGACGTTACCGCAGAGACTGTCAATCATGCACTTAAGTTTTCAAAACCAGACATGAATAGTTATAATTCAACCTTAGCTTCTTTGGTAGATGGCTTTGTCGAGTCCAATTCTAGACAACCAACTATTGATGAATTTAGGAGCATTAGAGTTTCTGCATACGTGGCTACTAAAAACTAAACCCTTATTTTAAGCACGATTAAAAAAAAGAAGTGTATACTAAAATGAGGTGATACGATGAATATACCTATTTACAAAGATGAAATTGAAGCAGGGATCGACGAGCAAATAAAAGCCTCCGCTAGCATAGCTTTTCTTTCCCAGCTTAACGGCATTGAGCCAAACCAAAAAGACCTTGATAATGCTAAGAAAATTGTCAAGGCTAGCGAGTTATTCGCACAGGCTGAAAGCAATCAAGATCAGATCGATCTATATTATATTAATTCAATTCTCGTTTCTACAGGTTGGAACAGAAACGATGATGTCTTTGAAAAAGAACAAACTTGGGCAGCTAGAAATACACCTGAAGACAAGCCCTTCAATCTTATGCACAATGAAAAAGAAATCATTGGGCACATTACTGGAAGCACCGTAATCGACAAGCAAGGCAAAGACCTTACTTTAGAAGAGATGTATCCAGAAGAGGACTTTGATATCGTAACAAGTGCTGTTATCTATAAAAGCTGGACAGATCCAGAAACTAGAGACCGCATAAACGAAATCATTTCTGAGATCGAGGCAGGAGAATGGTTTGTTTCCATGGAATGCTTGTTTAATGACTTTGATTATGCTGTGTCTCGTCAAGACGATCCCAGCTTTAGCAAAGTTATTGCAAGAGATGAAGAATCCGCTTTTTTAACTAAACATCTTAGAGCGTATGGAGGAAATGGAGAATATAAAGGACACAAGTTAGGAAGAATGTTAAGGAATATTTCTTTTTCTGGAAAGGGTCTTGTAAGAAAACCTGCTAACCCTCGCAGTGTTATTCTAAATACAAAACCTTTTCTATCCACTGAAAAAGTTCAAGCTACTGTATATTTTACGGAGACTAATAATATGTCTGAAAATGTATTTGAAGCTCAGATCGAGGAGCTTAAGTCACAGCTAACTGAGGCTAAAGCGAATGAAGCTGCTCTAAGAGATGAGGTTTCTAAACAGAAAGACGAAGAAATTCGTGCTAAAGTAGAAGCTTTTGAAGCAATTATTGCCGAAAAAGAAGAAGCAATTACTGAAGCCGAAGCTAAGGTTCAAGAGACTGAAGCTAAGGCGCAAGAGTTGGAAACAACTTTAGCTGAAACCCAAGAGAAGCTCGACGAAGCTACTGCCGCTGTGGAAGCACAGAAAGCAGAAGCTAAGTTAGCTGCTCGCAAAGCCGCTCTGATTGAAGTCGGTGTATCTGAAGAAGAAGTCGAAGAAACTTTGGCTACTTTTGAAGATGCGTCAGACGAAATGTTTGAGCAAATTTTATCTTTCAGATCCGAAGCTAAACCTACTCAAGTGCCTAAAGGCAAAGTTGACGAGAAGGAA
>Ga0114932_10004714_pt1 | contig 12546 bp, 10 predicted proteins | sample 2SBtaG_2_FD_87286 | JGI IMG/M metagenome (GOLD analysis project Ga0114932, IMG submission 87286) | Deep subsurface microbial communities from Kolumbo volcano to uncover new lineages of life (NeLLi) - 2SBTROV12_ACTIVE470 metaG | ecosystem: Environmental > Aquatic > Marine > Volcanic ...
AAAAAATAAAAGATCTTTCAGGATGGTTGATACTTGTGCTAGTGAATTTGAATCTTTCACGAGGTACTACTATGGTACAGAGAATGAATTAAGCGAGTCTGAAAAAACAAAATCTCCAATTGTCGTAATTGGTGGAGGGCCAATAAGGATTGGCCAAGGAATCGAGTTTGATTGTTGTTGTGTGCACGCTCTTCAAGCAATCAGAGAAATGGGCTTTGAGGCAGTCATGGTTAACAATAACCCTGAGACAGTTTCAACTGATTTTGATTTTTCTGATCAATTATTTTTTGAACCTCTTAATTATGAAGATGTATTGAAAATTGTTGATGATATTGACGCGAAGGGTGTTATTGTCCAATTTGGCGGTCAGACAAGCATTAATATGGCTGAAAAATTAGTTGAAAACAATGTTAGTTTATTAGGGACTTCATTGTCTGGTATAGACATTGCTGAAGATAGGAAAAAAATTGACAAATTACTATCTAAGCTAGATATAAAAATGCCCAAAGGTTACACTATTGACAACCCAGATGAACTTGAGAAAATAATAGATGTATTGAATTTTCCTGTTCTTGTCAGACCTTCTTTTGTTTTGGGTGGCAGGGCCATGACCATAGCTTATTCAAAAGATGATGTTTTTGGAGCTGTTAAAGAAGCATATGAGCAAGTTGATGGCAAGAATCCCATATTGATTGATGAGTATATATTTGGAAAGGAACTGGAGATAGATTTGGTTTGTGATGGAAAAGATGTTTATATTCCTGGAGTTATGGAGCATATTGAAAGAGCTGGGGTCCATTCTGGAGATTCAATGGCAGTTTTTCCTTCTTTTTCACTTGATCCAGAGTCAATTAGTCAGATTGTAGATATTGGAAAGAAGATTGCTTTTGGTCTCAATTGTATTGGGATGTTAAATATTCAATACATAATGTCTGAGGGTGTGATCTATGTTCTTGAGGTTAACCCAAGAGCAAGTAGAACCGTGCCTTTTCTTGCTAAAGCAACCGGCATTTCAATGGCTAAAGTTGCAACAAAAATAATGCTTGGACAAACTTTAGAAGACCAGGGTGTCCCTATAGGATTAGGGCCAAAACCTAAATGCAGCACATTGAAAGCTCCTGTTTTTTCTTTCAATAAACTTTTAGGTGTTGAAGTTGGGTTGGGCCCTGAAATGAAGTCAACAGGAGAGATAATGAGTTTTGGGGAGTCTTTAACTGAGGTTTTTTCAAAGACTTGGACATCGCTAGGTTTTAATGATGTAAATTCTGAAAAAGGAGCTGTTTTGATAACCGTGAACGATAGGGATAAGCTCTTTGCGTCAGCACTTGCAAAAAGAGCCAGGAAACTGGGTTATGAGATTTATGCTACATCTGGAACATATGATTTCTTTAGCGAGAAATCAATAGATTCTTTCCCCATTAGGAAAATTCACGAAGGAGAGCCAAATTTGTTGAATTTAATATCGGATGGAAGGATTTCATTTGTAATTAATTCTGTTTCTGGGAATAGTGAAGCTGAAACAGATGGTATGAGAATTAGAGCCGCAAGCGTGAAGAATGAAATTCCACTCTTTACAAATTTAGAATCTGCTGAAGCATTTTTGGAAACATTGGAGTTCTGGAGTAAAGATAGCAAGGTTTTTCCTGTAAGGGCTCTTCAAGATTCAATATGACGAACTATGGTTTTTTAGAAGTTGTTGGAATAGAGCCAATATCTTCTGACGGAATTGTTCTCTATACTCATGCGCCTTGGCTAAAGGAATCTAAGCCAGGTCAATTTGCAATGCTACAAATTGAGGGAAAACTTCTTGCAAGGCCTATGTCTGTGATGGAAGTCAAGCCAGACGGTGTTGTTTTGTGGCAGATAAGAGATATCGGGTATGGAACTAATTGGTTGTGTAATTTAAATTTAGGAGATAAGTTTTATGGTTGGGGGCCTTTGGGAAAAGGTTTTGAAACTGTTGGATTAGAAAAGAATAAAAAAATTGTTTTGGTTGGAGGCGGTGTTGGAATGTCTCCTTTGAATTTTCTTTATAAAGAATTTTTTAAGGGAAGGGGGGTTCATCTTATCGAAGGTAACAGAATGGCTGATTCTCCTTTTTTAAGCAATCATTTGAGTTTAGATGAGAAAGATGAATATATAAAATCAACAGATGATGGAAGTTTGGGTTTCAAAGGCAATGTTGTCGATGTTTTAAAGGATCTTTCAAGCAAAGGCATTGAGTTTGATCATCTGTACACCTGTGGTCCAGACTTAATGCTGGAGTCAGTTGAAAAATTTTGCAAAGATGAAAATATCAATTGTCAAGTTTGTCTCGAGGCACGAATGGCTTGTGGGCTTGGTGGATGTAGAGGATGTTGGGATGAAAGGCATGAGATAATGGTGTGTTGCGATGGTCCTGTTTTAAAGATTGAAAATGGAGGATTTTTATGAAAGAGATTACTTTAAGAGCAATATTTTTATCCATACTTATAACTGCTGCTCTTGCTGGGGCAAATGCCTATCTGGGATTGAAGGCAGGGATGACTGTTAGTGCTAGCATTCCGGCTGCCGTTATTTCCATGGGTGTTCTAGCTTGTCTTGCTGGAAGGAAGAAAGGAAATAATATTTTTGAAAACAATATGGTTCAAACTGCAGCAAGCGCTGGGGAATCTTTAGCTGCGGGTGTTATTTTTACAATCCCTGCGTTAATACTTCTTGGGCATTGGACAGATTTTTCATTTTGGGAGGTTTCCTTGATAGCAGGTTTGGGAGGCATCCTAGGAATACTTTTTTGCATTCCGCTGAGAAGGGCTTTTATTGTAGACAGTAAAGAATTAACTTTTCCCGAAGGGCTTGCGACTGCGGAAGTTTTAAAAGAAGGAGAAAAGGGTGGAGCTGGCGCTAGCTTGATTGGGCAAAGTGCGTTGCTTGGTGGTTTGTTTAAATTTCTCCAGTCCGGCTTCAGAATGTGGGGAGAAGCGCTCGAAGGAGCTAAATTTCTAGGTGGGAAATGGCTTGCTTATATAGGCACAAATTTATCTCCAGCTCTTTTGGGTGTTGGGTATATAGTTGGAAAAAATATAGGAATATTAGTTTTTTTAGGAGGCTGTATAGCTTGGATTGTAGGTTTGCCTTTATATATTTATTTAAATGGAAGTGAATTGATAAATGGAGAATCAATAAATTCAATTGTTGAAAATTCTCCTGTTGACGGTGCTTATTTAATATGGAGTAAAAAAATCAGATACTTAGGTGTTGGGGCAATGGCTGTTGGTGGGGTTTATGCTCTTTTAAAAGTTTGGAACCCTGTTTTAGATGGAATAAGAAGCGGGATGGAAGCTTACAGGAAGATGGGTATTGGTCAAAAAGATTTGCCAAGGGAAGAGAGAAACATCCCTATGCCTTTTGTGCTTGGGGGCATTTGCTTATTGCTGATTCCGATAATTCTTTATTACAACCACGTCATAAGCGATATGAATATAGCTCTTGTGATGGGGATAATTATGGTTCTTGCAGGTTTCCTCTTTTCTTCAGTTGCTGGATATATGGGAGGGCTTGTAGGTTCCAGCAATAACCCGATAAGCGGCATAACAATAGCAACTCTTCTGTTTACATCTTTTGTATTGTTGTATATAGGAAAAGGATCTATTGGTCCGGCTGCTGCAATTTTTGTTGGGAGCATAGTGTGTTGTGCTGCTTCTATAGGTTCAGATATTTTGCAAGATTTGAAGTGTGGAAACATCATCAATGCTACACCATGGAAACAGGAGGTTATGGAGATATTAGGTGTTGTTGTTGCTGCATTGGTCATAACGCCAGTTCTTTCTTTGCTCCATAATGCTTATGGGATTGGATCTGATGCACATTTGCCAATTGAAGCTCAAGGGAATTTTTTAGCAGCACCACAAGCCGGTTTGATGGCTTCTGTGGCTGAAGGTATTCTTGGTGGACCAAACTCAACACTTCCATGGAATTTAGTTTATATAGGAATCTTGATTGGGGTTTTGATAATACTATGGGATAAAAGACTGGAAAAGGCGGGGAGTTCTTTCAGAGCCCCTGTTTTAGCAGTTGCCGTAGGAATCTACTTGCCGATAGAACTTGCTGTGCCTATTTTTCTTGGAGGGTATTTGAGGCATTATTTACACTATGGCAAAAAGAATGATACTAGCAGACAGGGCGTTCTTGTTTGTAGTGGATTGATTACAGGAGAAGCTTTAATGGGTATTCTTCTTGCCGGAGTTATTGTTTCTTCTGTAAGTATTCCAGTGATATCCTTAGGTTCTGCTGGCCCATGGCTTGGATTTGCTTGTTTGATTTTGATTGCTAGATATCTTTCTAAAAAAGTTATGTAACTTTTTTTATTCTTTGGATTGTTTCTTCTTTCCCTAAGAAGTATAGTGTTTCGAAAATTGGAGGAGAAACCTTTCCCCCAGATAAAGCGATTCTCAATGGTTGCCATATCTCTTTCGCATGATAGTTTTTTTCAACTCTCCATTCTTCCAGCCTTTTTTCAATTTCTTTTTCTTCCCATGTTTTTATTTCATCTATTTGTTCAATTAGTTTTTTCAACTTATCAAAACAGGTTGGATCAAAGTTTTCAAGACTTTTCCTTACGGCTTGAGTTTTTGGTTCCTTGAAGAAGAATCCCATCATTGGAACGATATCATTGAGGCTTCTTAATCTCTCTTGAACAATGTCAATCAAGTTAAAAATGATTCTTTTATCGGCTTTTATGTTTTCTTTTTCAAGCTTCACAAGAATGATATCTTGAAGTTTTTCTTTTTCAAGCCTTCTGATATGTTGACCATTAAACCAATTAAGTTTTTTTGGAAAGAACTTGGATGGTGATGTGTTTAATTTTTCTACTTTGAATAATTTTGCAATCTCTTCTTTTGAGAATATTTCCCTGTCATCCCCTGGACCCCACCCAAGCATTGCTAAGGCATTTATTATTGCCTCAGGAAGAAAACCTTGCTCTTTAAACCTTTCAACAGAAACATCCCCATGTCTTTTAGATAGCGGTGAGCCATCAGGACCCATAACCAATGGAAGGTGAATAAACTCCGGACTTTCCCATTTAAGAGTTTTATATAGTTGTATTTGTTTAGCAGTGTTTGTCAAATGGTCTTCTCCCCTTATTACATGAGTTATTTCCATGAAGCGGTCATCAATAACGCATGCAAAGTTGTATAGTGGCTTCATATCATTTCTTGCTATTACAAAATCTCCAATTTGCTTTGTATTTACTTTTATTTTTCCTTTAAGCAGGTCGTTAATCTCAACCTTATCTGCTCTTGCTGACTTAAACCTTAATGCTGATGGTCCGATTTTTTCAGCTTCTTCTTTTGAAAGATCCTTGTCTCTCCACTCTTTATCGAATCTTTTTACCTGACCCATTTCTGCTGGTGACCAAAATGCTTTTTTTTCATCAATCATTTTCTGTATGACTTTTTTGTAAATATATTCTCTTTCAGATTGCTTATACGGCTTGAAAGGCCCACCGTCCCTAGGGCTTTCATGAGGTTTTAAGTCAAGCCATTCCAATATGTCCATCAATGCTTCAGAGTGTTTTTTTGAGGATCTGGAAGAGTCAGTATCTTCAATTCTTAGAATAAATTCACCATTATTCTTTTTTGCAAAAAGCCAATTGAAAAGAGCTGTTCTAGCATTTCCCAAATGGAGATTTCCAGAAGGGGAAGGAGCAAACCTTACTCTCGTTTTGCTCACTAAGAATCTATTTCAAGAATAGCAGAAATTTCTATAGGAGCATTTAAAGGCAGAGATGGAACACCAACAGCTTGCCTGCTGTGTTTTCCAGCTTCTCCAAGAACACTATTCAAAAAGTTACTAGCTCCATTTATAACTTGTGGATGTTGTGTGAAGTTTTTATTAGAAGCAACAAAGCCAGTTAGTTGTAATATTTTTGAAACTTTGCCACCATTTTCGTCCAAGTATTTGTCTATTTGAGAAAGTATGTTTATTGCACATTGTCTTGCGCAGTTTTCTGCTTCTTCCAATGACAAGTCTTCTCCGACTATTCCTTCAAGCATGAGTTTGCCATTTTCCATTGGCAATTGGCCACTGATAAAAAGGATTTTTTCTGAAGAGGCTTGAAAGGATTTATATGAGGCGACAGGAGATGAGGCTATTGGTAAATCCACTTCCAATAGTTCCTTTGCAAGTTCACGAATATAAGACATAAGATATAGTTTAAACCATTGTTGCAAAAAAATAAAAAAATAGAAAGAGGAATTTCCGTATTAGTTAACAGGAGGCCAAATAAAATTGAAGATAATTCTGATTTGGAAGAAATTTCAAATCTTGTATCTTCAGTAGGTTGTGAAATTGTTGAAAGTTTAATTTTCAATATTCCCAACAGAAGGCCTTTTTTGGGAAAAGGCCAACTTGAAAAAATTCAAAGGTTGTCTAAATCGATTAAGGCAGATTTTGTAGTTTTTTCAGAATCTCTCAATTTAAGGAATATATTGAATATAGAGAAGCATGTTACTTGTAAGGTTATAGATAGAACAAATCTAATATTAGATTTGTTTTCCCAAAATGCGAGAACTGCAGAATCAAAGATCCAAGTTGAAAGAGCTCAACTAAGTTACACTTTGCCAAGGCTAACAAGGATGTGGACACACCTTTCAAGGCAGTCTGGAGGGATAGGCGTTAGGGGTCCTGGAGAAACGCAGTTGGAATCTGACAAAAGACAGATATGGAAAAGAATATCTTTTCTTGAGAAAAAATTAAAAAATATTGAAAAATTAAGTTCAGAAAGAAGAAAGTCTAGAAAAAATTTAATCAAAATTGCGTTAGTGGGATATACAAATGCTGGAAAATCAACATTCATGAACCTGGTAACAGATGCAAACGTTCTTTCTGAAGATAGGCTTTTTTCTACACTTGACTCAACAACCAAAGTTTTCAAAATTCTTAATCAAAAAGTTTTACTAAGTGATACTGTCGGGTTTATAAAAAATCTTCCTCCAGGGCTGGTGGCAAGTTTTAGGTCTACACTTGCAGAGTTGAATGAGGCAGATATTATTTGGCATGTTGTTGACTCTTCAAGACCTGACATTGAAGATCAAATAAGGGTTACAAATGAAATCCTTGGAGATCTAGGTGTTTTAGACAAGCAGAGATGGTACCTTTTTAACAAAACTGACCTTCTTTCAAGGGGCTCTAAAAATAACTTAGTGGGGAAGGGGGATTTTTATCAAATATCTTCAATCAACAAAACAGGAATAGAGAGGCTTTTTAAAGATCTTGAAAAATGGATAATTCAAAGATCGTTAAAAATGAAAGTTTTTATTCCATTTGATAGACAAGATATGATTTCAAAGATCTATTCAGAAGGATGCGTTTTGAAAGAAGAGGTTCAAGAAGAAGGTGTTTTTTACACTGTGATTATTCCAAAAAATTTATTAAACTACTTTAAAGAAAATGATTTGGCCTTGGAAAAGAAATAAAGTTTTATTAAAAAGAACTACAAGCTTTAACGCCATCAGGGTCGTGCAAGAAAAAGATGGCACAAATCTTTTGTATTTAGACAGAAGTTCCAATATCCACTCTATTTACAAGAGAGGCATGGAAAGCACTGAAGCATACTGGGATGATTTTTGCATCATTCCTCCATTGGTGAAAAAGGGTAAAGTTGCTATTTTGGGACTAGGAGGAGGAACGTCCGTTTATCTTTATAGAAAGCATTGGCCAAATATTGTTTTAGACTGTTGGGAAATAGACAAAACTCTTGTTGAGGTAGCAAAAGTTTATTTTGGATTTCCTGATGAGCAAGATGTAAGGGTAAATATTGAAAATGCTTTTTCCGATAGTTTTTTCAAGAGCCCTCCTTACTCTTCGATAATTATTGATTTGTTTCTTTCGGGAAAATTTATTCCAGAGCTTCAAGACCCGCTTATTTGGAAAAAAATAAAAAATAAACTTTCTCCTGGTGGTAGGTTGATGGTGAATCTTTCTGGAAAAAATGATAAATGTTTGAATGTTTGTAATTTGATAAAAATGGAGTTTCAGGAACTTTGCATAAAAAAAACAAAAGAGGCTTCAAATGTTTTAGTGATGTCGGGAAGGTTTCCAAACAAAGAAAAATGGATAAAAGATTTACCCGAGTGTTTAAAAAACAGAGTCCAAGATTGGGGAATTTATTGAATAAATAGTAGTAAAAAAATACAGGGCCTAAAGGCCCTGTAAGAAAATCGGTTAATATATGTGTACTATGCCGACAAGAAAATTTAAGATCAAAGGTAGAGTCCAAGGAGTTGGGTTTAGGTGGTTTTCTAGAACTCAGGCTATCAATTTAGGGCTCTCAGGCACTACTCGTAATATGCTTAATGGCGATGTTGAAGTTGTTGTAGAAGGTTCAAATCAGGATCTTGTCAAAATGAAAAGCTTGCTAAGTGAAGGTCCTCCTTCAAGCAGGGTTGATTCTATTGACACTAAAGAAACTGCTGATGATTTAGGATTGGGGTTTGAAATTCTTCCTACCCCTTCTAAATGAATCTGGATACTAACTCAACGTCCAAAGCCCTTAAGACGAGTTTAGCCAAAAACGACCGCAGAAAAGCGGAATACGCAAAAGCTCTGTCTCGCCTGAATGCTCGAAAAAAATTGATTATTGATTTGCTTAATCCAGAATTAACTATGCAGCAAGCCGCGTTGCTTCTTGGGGTTTCTCATACAACCATAAGGAGAGATACTGAGGCGGGCATATTGCGCTGTCACAGAACCGCTGGAAATCAAAGAAGATTCAAATTACTTGACTTATTAGCATATATGGACAATAGAAATGGTTATAATCTCGCAAGCCTTATGAACTCAACTAGCGATGAACTAAATCAAATCCATCAGATTTTGGAAAACTACGAAGAGTAGTTTTCAATTCCTTTTTATTATGAAGAATATAAGAAATATTGGTTTTATTGCTCATATAGATGCAGGAAAGACAACAACCTCTGAAAGAGTTCTTTTTTATTCTGGAAGGCTCCATAGGCTTGGTGAAGTTCATGAGGGAACTGCAACGATGGACTGGATGGAACTTGAGCAAGAAAGAGGAATAACTATAACTTCAGCTGCAACAACTACAGACTGGAAAGACCATCAGATAAACATTATAGACACTCCAGGACATGTTGATTTCACGATTGAGGTTGAGAGAGCCTTGAGGGTTCTTGATGGTGCTGTCGTTATAGTAAGTGCTGTTGAAGGTGTTCAGCCCCAATCAGAAACTGTATGGAGGCAGGCTACTAGAAATAATGTTCCGAGAATTGTATTTATAAACAAAATGGATAGAACAGGTGCAAATTTTGAAAATTCAGTTAACTCTATCAACGAAAAATTAAAATCAAATGCTATTCCTATTCAATTGCCGATAGGTTCCGAGTCGGATTATTCAGGATTGATAGACTTGATAGAGATGAAAGCTTATGAATACCTCGATGACAATGGGCTTGATTTTAAAGAGATTGAAATTCCTGAAGACCTCAAAGACGAAGCATTTTTATCAAGATCAATACTGCTGGATTCTCTAGCAGAGTTTGATGATGAACTAATGTCCTTGTATCTTGATGAAAAAGAAATTCCCAATTCTTTAATGAAGAAGGTTGTAAGGTTAGCAACAATCAGCCAAGGCATTGTTCCTGTTTTCTGTGGCTCCAGTTTAAAAAATAAGGGTGTTCAGATGCTTTTGGATGGAATAATAGATTATCTTCCAAGCCCTTTAGATATTGAAAAAGTACCAGCATACAACAAGGATGGAGAGGAAATCAACTTAAGTGTAAATGATGAAAACCTTACAGGTTTAGCTTTCAAGGTAGCTACCGATCCTTTTGTTGGAAAGTTGATTTTTGTAAGAATATATTCTGGAAAATTAAAATCAAAAGATCAAATATACAACCCTAGAACTGGAAAAACCGAAAGGGTTGGAAGGCTTTTGAGGATGCATGCTGATAGAAGAGAGGATATTGATGAACTTGGCCCTGGCGACTTAGGTGCAATTATTGGTGCAAAAAGTTTTACAACAGGTGATACTTTGACCACCAAAGGAAATTCTTTCACTCTTTCAAGAGTTACTTTTCCAGATCCGGTGATTTCCATTTCTTTAGAGCCAAAGAAGACGGCTGATTTAGACAAGCTTGGAGAATCTTTGTCAAAGTTAGGAGAAGAAGATCCTTCTTTTAAATTTTCTGTTGATTCTGAAACTGGGCAAACTATTATTTCAGGAATGGGAGAATTACATTTAGAAATAATAGTTAGCAGGCTTCAGCGGGAATTTAAACTTGATACAAATGTTGGAAGGCCAAAGGTTTCTTACAGAGAGTCAATAGCTAATTCAAGTGTTGCTGAAGGAAAGTATGTAAGGCAGAGTGGTGGAAGAGGGCAGTATGGACATGTCGTCATTGAGATAGAGCCGCGAAAGAAAGACAAGGAGCAGGTTTTGGAAATGGAAGACCTGACAAAAGGAGGATCTGTTCCAAAAGAGTACCACAAACCTGTCTTACAAGGAGTTAAAGAAGCAGCTTTGAATGGGTCTATTGCAGGTTATAAAGTTATTGATTTTCATCTTAAACTTTTGGATGGAAGCTATCATGATGTTGACTCTTCGGAAATTGCTTTCAAGATTGCTGCTGTAGACGCTTTTAGAAAAGCTTTTTTAAAAGCATCCCCATTGCTTTTGGAGCCAATTATGGATGCAGAAGTAATGGTGAAAGAAGAACATGTTGGTGTGGTTCTTGGAGATTTAGAAAAAAGAAGAGGGATGGTTTACGATACAAAAATTCTAGATGATGGTACAAGGGTTATAAAGGCTCATTTGCCGCTATCTGAAACTTTTGGGTACACAACTGTTCTGAGGAATGTAACGAGCGGTACAGGAACTTCAAGTATGGAATTCCTAAAATACGAAAAGGTTCCTGAGCACATAAAAGAAAAAATTTCACACGCTGCAAATTAAGAATTCAATTAAAAGTATTTAAATATAGACTACTATCTATGTTGTCTAATATCAAGACTCGAGCATCATTTGCACTCGTTTTAGTGGGGCTCATTTGGGGTTACGCTTTCGTTGTCATGAAAAATGAGTTGGATTTTTTCTCTGTTTTCAATCTTTTATTTTGGAGATTTTTGATTGCTTTTGTTTTTCTGTCTATTTTTTATGGATTTTCTTCAGACAAGAGACTTTGGAGGGATGGATTCATTGCAGGGTCTTTTTTGTTCTTGGGTTACGTATTTCAAACCTTTGGCCTGAAGTATACCAGTGTCACGAATTCAGGAATAATTACAGTTGCTTATGTTGTTTTTACTCCTTTGATTGCATTCTTTTTAGACAAGAAAGACTTTAGCAAAAAAACTTTTCTTGCTTGCATGGTTTCTTTTCTTGGACTGTTTCTTGTTATAGCTGAAGGTTTTAGGTGGGAAAACCTATTTTCAAATAGAGGAGATTTTTTAACTTTGGGTTGTGCTTTTGCATATGCTGCTCATATTGTTTATATTGCAAAAAAATCTAAATTGCATAATGTTTTTCACTTTACTTCAGTTCAGATGTTTACCATTTGTTTTTTGGGATTTTTTTCAGTTTTGTTTTTTGAAGGACCTTTGGTTCTTCCAGGTTCAGAAAGTTGGCTTTCTTTGTTTTTTCTTGGGGTCATTGTAAGTGCGCTTATGTTTGTTTTGCAGGTTTGGTCTCAACGTGTCTTGTCGTATGAAACTAGTGCAATATTACTAACTCTAGAAGCTCCATTTGCAATATTTTTTGGTATTTTCTTAATGGGGGATATTGTTGCTTTCGAAAAATGGATTGGTGTTGCGGTTCTAGGTTTTTCAATTTGGATGGTTTTAAAAGAAGAATTTAAAATGAAGAGTAGGGTAATAGAGAATGAATAAAACATTGATAATCCTTCCTTGTTTCAATGAGCTTGAAACAGCCCCTTCTCTAATAAGTGAAATTTTAAAAATTAACGATGTGGATGTCTTGGTTGTTGATGACAGGTCTGAGGATGGAACTGTTGAAGGCATAAAAAAGCAGATCAAAGATGAAAGGTTAAATATTTTGGTGAGGAAGGAAAAAAGATCTTTTGCAAATTCTGAGATGGATGGTTTTAGGTTTGCAATTGAGAAAGGTTATGAGAATCTAGTTACCATGGATGCAGATGGGTCTCACTCTTCAAAATACATACCAGAAATGATTGAGATGCTCAAAAAGCATGACTTGGTTATTGGGTCCAGGTATATGGATGGTGTTAGTGTCGTTAATTGGCCAATTCAAAGAATAGCAATTTCTCTTTTTGCAAATTTCTTGGCAAGGAAAATGCTCAGACTTGATATTAGTGACCTAACAAGTGGCTTTATGGCTATGAAGATTGACGTGCCTTTGAATTTGGAATTATGCGCAATTCAAACTCAAGGATATGGATACTTGATTGAATATAAATGGCGCTCTGTAAGAGCTGGATTCAGGGTTTCTGAATTTCCGATAATTTTCATAGAAAGGACAAAAGGACAAAGCAAGATGAGTTCAAAGCATGCACAAGAAGCTTTTTGGATGTT
>Ga0114932_10004719_pt1 | contig 12530 bp, 11 predicted proteins | sample 2SBtaG_2_FD_87286 | JGI IMG/M metagenome (GOLD analysis project Ga0114932, IMG submission 87286) | Deep subsurface microbial communities from Kolumbo volcano to uncover new lineages of life (NeLLi) - 2SBTROV12_ACTIVE470 metaG | ecosystem: Environmental > Aquatic > Marine > Volcanic ...
ATACAGCGGGACGCGTACTGGTCACAAAATAGATGAGAATCACCAAAAACTATCGGGAGTGCGTCAATTTAAAAAAGGTGAGTATACTCCCTTTCCAAGCACGCTAGAAAAAGCCATAGAAGTACAAGGGAGAGAATTTTCTGGCGCAGAAATTGTAAGTGAGGAAATGCGCCAGCTTTCTGAAGACGAATATATAGACAAAGTACACGCACCACTCCAAGATAAGGAACGGGGAGAAATTAAAGAAAATATACGACGCGCACGAGAAGATGTTGCATTACTAGCAGAAAAAGTGATACAACAAGTATGGAGTGAAGGAAGTGAAAAATAAATAACACATGGGCGAGTGGCGAAATTGGTAGACGCGCTAGTCTTAGGAACTAGTGTCGCAAGACATGGGAGTTCGAGTCTCCCCTCGCCCATAATATAAAAAATATCTAGGTTTTTTTGCCTAGATATTTTTTATATTGTGCGAGGAAACTCGAAAGACGGAGCCGCGCGTGCAAAAGCACGGTTAAGCGGCGAGTTGGGGTCGTGAGTACTTAGTAGATTTCGAGCGCAGCGAAGAAATATACTTAGTAACTTGTGACCAAGTCTCCCTCCCAGCACTTTGTACAGAACAAGCTAGTCGAGTGAATGAAAAGTAAATTTCTTTACTTTTCATCCATTTCGCTGTAGGCGAAATTCTAGTATGACTTGAAAGATTTTGAATGACTTCGTTTAATGCGGGGTTTAATTAGTCTAAGATAAAAAAATTGACAATCTTATTATAAAAGTGTATAATTCACACAGACTATATAAGCTGAGAAATCAGATGTTACGACACAAGAAAGGAGGTGTGTTATGACACACATTATTACGCTTGCTGTTGGTTTGGTTTGTAATGTTATGTTCGCCTTTTTGGTATACATATTTACAGTTAACCTAACCGACGTATTCTTCCCTGTTGGTGAATATCGACAAGGTTTTTTGCCGATATTTCACTGGCTCGCGGTCGCTATTTCTATCTATTACTTTGGCATCAAAGGACTCGTGCATGTTCAAACCGCGCACGAAAACCTTGTTGAGATAATGGAACGACGTATACGTTGGACACTAAAAGAGGGGTGGAATTGGATTCTTCCTTACCCATTCATGAGCAGTATCCCAACAGATACACGTCAACATCCACTGGATCCGCATTTCGAAGAAGTACTCACGAAAGACGAAATCGCAATGGAGATTGACGCTTTTGCTCTAGTGAAGGTTGTTGACGTATACAAATTTCACGATGTAGACACTCCATTTATATCCTTTGCTAAGTTTTTTGAACGTACTGTTCGGATTCTTGTTAGCAAAGAATGGGCAATGGACACCGAAGTTGAAAAGGACGGTGTTAAAAAAGTTGTCACTGGTGTAACCAAGGCTGCGGAACCACTGTCAGAAGCGCTCGACCTTGCTCTCAAAGAAAATATGTCTCAGTGGGGTCTTGGTCTTGATGAGGCTATGATCAAGCGAGTTCAACTTCCTGATGAAATTGAAAAAGCAACCGCACAGAAACGCGTTGAACAGCATGAACGCGAAGCCAAAGATGAGGAAGTACGGGGTGTGCGTGACAGGATGCGAGTCTTTGACCGCTCCGGTCTCACAGCCAAAGAGAAACTTAACGCTGTTCAGGCAGAAGACGGCAAGGCGACACGTGTCATCATTGACGGCAACGCATCCACGCTTGAAAAAGCCGGCGCGCTTGCCGGCGGTGTAGCGAGTGGTAAGGGAGAATAAAATGTCTGACCAAGATAAGGGACTAAAAATTCCTCCAGAACCGTCTGCAGAAAAACGTGGTGGTATGCCAATAATGATTCTTGTTGTATTGTTGGCAACGCTCGTCATAGGTTTTGCTATTTTTGGTAAGGTAGACAAAACACCAAACCAAAATACTGTTACAAACCAGATCACGACTCAACTGTTCTGTGCTAGGGCGGGTAACGTTATTGCTCAACAAGGCGTGTGGTCACAAAAAATAAAAAGAAAACCTGGCTACGCACTCGATTGGGGTCAAGATGTCGCACAATACGGAATAGGTCATGCATACCTTCTTGTTGAAGTGCGTGTAAACGGAGAAGATAACCTGATCAAAAAAGTTGGAAGATTACCCAACGGGGATACGGTTCAGGCACTGTTTTCAGAAGACGTAGACGGTGATTATGTACAATTTCGTTCAATGACTTCGTCAGCAGTTTGTATGAAAGTGCAAAATGTTCCAAAGTAAAAAGCGAAAAACTTAAAAGCGAGAGTAATGCACTCTCGCTTTTTTTTATTTAAAAAACCTTGCGATATATCGCAGGGTTTTTTCCTTATATCGTATACTTTATTTAGTATTCACGAATTGATATTTGTGCATCAATTTTACGAACAAGATCAAGTACTACGGAGACCGCAATTAAAAGTGCAGTACCACCGATAGCAAGAGCTGTTACTCCCGTCAATGCCTGCATACCAAGTGGTAACACAGCAATCAAACCGAGAAAAATAGCACCGACAAGTGTAATCCGTGTAAGTATTTTTCCAATATATTGCGAAGTGGTTTGTCCGGGGCGAACACCAGGAATAAAAGCACCGGTTTTTTGTAAGTTTTTAGAAATTGAATCGGGGTCAAATGTAACCGCCGTGTAAAAATATGTAAAGAGAAATACCAATATAAAATATAAACTGGCATACACAATCTGGTTTTCAAAAAACCGCAATATAACAGAGGATATCGCAATAACAATTTCATTACTTGCATTTGCTAAAAAATTCAAAATCATCTGCGGAAAGAGTAAGATTGAAAGCGCAAAAATAATCGGAATCACACCAGCTTGATTAACTCGTAGTGGTAAATATGTCGAGACACCACCGTAAACCTTCATACCGCGAATACGTTTTGCATACGTAATAGGAATGGGACGCTCCGCTTCAGTTACTATCACCACACCTGCTGTTATCAAAACCGCAGCTAATACAAAACCAAGGTATAGTGGTATCTGCGAAACAGAAAACGTAAAGAGTAATTGGCTAATAGTCGTGGGAAATCCTGCAACAATACCTGCAAAAATAATCAACGAAACTCCGTTTCCTATACCAAACTCCGTAATAAGCTCACCAATCCACATAAGTAATAATGAACCCGCCGTCACGATAATTACATTAGTGAGCAGTCCAAACATCCCAAGGTCCATCACAATTCCTTGCCTGCTCAATAAAACCAAGAAACCAAACCCTTGCAAAAGCGCAAGAGGAACAGAAAGTAAACGAGAATACTGGCTAAATTTCTTTTTTCCTGCCTCACCTTCCTCTTGATACATCGCCTTTAATTTTGGAGACATGATAGTCATTAACTGCATGATAATTGATGCGGTAATATACGGCGCAACACCAAGCATCACGATAGACAAGTTAGAAAGTCCACCTCCTGAAAAAACGTTAAGGAGTCCTAAAAACTGGTTGTTCGCAAAAAACTGCTCAAGTTGTAATACATTAACACCTGGAACGGGTATCGTGGCGAGAGCACGGAACATAACGAGCGCAACAAGCACAAAAAGGATGCGTTTACGCAATGTCGCGTCCTTAAAAACAAGAGAAATTTTATGTAAGAAGGTTGTAATCATGATAGATTTTTAATGAGCGGAGCGAATATAAAAATCATCGTCCCCTCTTTTTAGAGAATGTTCTGCGTAATATGATTTTTTATCTGCATTCGACATGTTAATTGTAGATATACCTTTTTAATTTAACTCTCAATAAAGAGGGCACGACTATCTTGCGTCCGTACATTACTTCGCTGATGCTTGTAAAGATACGGGCAGGGTCGTTACTTTACCACCAACTTTATTAATTTGCTCAAGGGCTGACTTTGAAACAAGACACCTTGAAATAGTTAATTTTTTTGATAATACACCATTACCGAGAATCTTCACCACAGGTTTCACCCCCTTCTTAGTTCTAATAACTTTCTTTTCACGAAGAGACTGCGGTGTAACGATACTGCCGTCAACAAAAGCTTTTTCAAGCGCTGCTATGTTTACCGGGATTGCAACAATGCGCGCGTCATTCACTGTGCGTGCGCGGTTTCTACCGTGACCACGTTTTTTAGGAAGTTTCTTGATAATATCTCGCTCAACAGGACGGATATGATGACCTGCTCGTGCTTTCTGTCCCTTGTGTCCGCGACCAGACGTCTTCCCACGTTTTCCACCACGCCCAACACGTTTAGACGTTTTGTTTTTATGTGTTCGTTGTAATTGATGTAGTTGCATATTATTTTTTTAGACTCTCAAGCGCCTTAATTGTGGCTCGTGCATTATTCAAACGATTTTTACTTCGTGATAAAATTTTTGCAGATACGTCTTTTATTCCCGCAAATTCAAGAACGTTACGAAGTGTGCTTCCTGCAACAAGTCCACGCCCCGGAGACGGCATAAGTTCAACAACAGATGCGCAGTATTTTGCTCTAATTTCATGTGGAATGCGCATTTCTTTAGAAAGAGGAACAACAATCAAATGTTTCTTGGCGTCACGAACAGCTTTTTCAATAGCAAGTGCAGTGTCCGAAGCTTTTCCAACCCCAACACCAACAGATCCTTTTCTATTACCGATAATAATAGCAACAGAAAAACTAAACCGACGCCCACCAGCAACAACTCGTGTTACCCTTCTAATACTAATTATTTTTTGATCAAACTCTGAACGCGGGCGTTCTGTTCTTCGTACTGATCGTTTTCTCCTATTTTTTGGTCGACTATCAGTTGAAACCCCCTTTCCAACAGGTGGCTTTTTTTCGTCAGTGTTTTTATTCTTTTGTTCTTTATTATCTGTCATATTATATAAAAACTAAAATACGAGCCCTCCTTCACGCGCACCATCTGCAAATGCTCGTGTATTACCAATGTATAAAAATCCACCACGATCAAAAACAACATTCGTTACTTTTTTTGCGCCCGCCTTTTTTGCAAGTGCTAATCCTGTTGCTCGAGCACGTTCATTAAGTGTTTTTCCTTTTTCATTTTTTGATGAAACTCCAAAAAGTACCATTCCTTTTTCGTCATCAACAATCTGTCCATATACAGCAGTGTTGGATTTAAAGAAAGAAAGTCGTGGACGCACAGCTGTACCTCGCACTTTTGTTCTAATACGTTTGTGACGTCTTGTTCGCTGTTCTTTTTTTGTTTGTATGTTACTCATATGTATATATTAAGCAGCTGTAGCACGTTTACCTTGTTTTCTACGAACCGTTTCATCTTCATACCGTATTCCCTTTCCTTTATATGGTTCTGGCTTCTTTTTTGCACGTACTTTTGCTGCAAATGCTCCAACTGCCTCCTTGTCCGGACTAGAAATACTGATAACATTTTTTTCAACAGAAACTGTCACATTTTCCGGAATCGTCAATTCCACGGTGTGAGAAAAACCAACTGAAAGTGTCAATGTGTCTCCTGTAGTACTCACCTTAAAACCAACACCTTCCACAACAAGCTTCTTCTCAAATGCAGTATTAACGCCGTGAATCATGTTTTTTATATGCGATGCGTACGTGCCCCACAGAGCATGTGTGAATTTTGTTTTTCTTTTTGGATTAACCACCACAGCACCGTCTACTACCTCAATAGATATTTCGTCACGCACCGAACGCGAAAGCTCTCCAAGAGGTCCTTTCACACGAACAATTCCGTCCGAAATTGAAACGTCGGTTTTTTCAGGAATAATAATGTTTTGTTTTCCAATTCTACTCATAATAATTACCAAATTTGAAAAAGAGCTTCACCTCCAACGTGCTCCTTCTGAGCCTCCTCTCCAGTTAAAATTCCTTTCGGTGTTGAAAGTACAATAGTACCCTTTCCGTTACGAATACGAAAAATACTTTTTACTCCTTGATATACGCGCTTGCCTGGTTTAGACACACGCGAAACACTTTGAATACGTGCTGTCCCGTCATCAATGTACAAAAGCTCAACTTCAATCATCTTACGTGTTTTTTTGCCACGTTTTGTTACTGATTTAATAAAACCGTTTTTTTCTAACGTTGTTGCAACTGCAAATTTAAGTTTTGAATACGGCAAAACAATATGCGCATTACCAGCCATACTCGCATTTTTTAACTGTATGATGAAATCTCCTACGGGGTCGTTTACCATGATGATTTTTTTACTCCAGGAATATGACCTTCATTAGCCAACTCCCTAAAACAAATGCGACACAGATCAAAATCGCGCATATATCCACGTCCTCTTCCACAACGAAAACATCTCCGCACTATCCGTGACGAAAATTTTGGTTGTTTTTGAGAACGTGCAATGACTGATTTTTTTGCCATAATGTAAAAATGTATAGCTTTAAAGCCACATTATCTCAAGCAATATCACACTTTTTTTCTTCTAAACCATACCGTCTGTGGTGCGACACAGAAGGAGAAAAGTGGATTACTTAAGACTCGATACATAGTATCAAGTGGGATATTTTCTGTCAACCTCCAATATTCCTATTACTATCCTCGTAAAGATTTCGTTCTAAGTTTTTTATGATACGACAATGCAAATCTGTGTGCTTCCGAATTTACAAGAAGTATCTCTCTTTCGTATTTCAATTTATATTTTTTATCTCCCAAAATTTCTCGTGGTCTATGATGTTCATCTTTCACCACACCCACTACAGGAATTCGAAAACCATGCTCCCTTAGCACTTTGTGTGCAATATTTTTTTGTGCCACACCTCCGTCCACAACAATAAGGCGCGGTAACTGCCACTCGTTATGTGCCAACCGTCGTAACAATATCTCTTCCAATGAGGCGATATCATTTCTTCGTTCTTTTGTATTAATTTTAAATTTTCTGTAGTCACTTTTTTTAATATTACCACTCTCAAGAACAACCATAACACCAACAGCGCTTGTGCCACCGAGATGCGCTACGTCATATCCCTCAATCCTCATAGCTTGCTGTTGAGTTCCAATAACAACTGACTGTTTAAGTAGCGCGACGTCTTGAATATGTTTAAGTGCAAAAATTGTCTTTTTTGTTCCTTGCGCTTTTTCAAATTCTTGTTTTTTTGCATACGCTTCCATTTCTTTTTTTAGAACAACGACCAATTTTTTCTTTTTTCCTTCAAAAAATAACTTCAAATGTCGCACGGTTCGCGCATATTCTTTTTTAGAAATTTCTCCCGTACACACACCAGGACATAATCCAATTTGCCTATTAAAACAGGGCTTATTTTGAGGTTTACACGAGTCACGGAAAGGAAAAATCTTTCTTATAATTTTTAATGCTTCCTTTAATTTACTTCCATGCGGAAAGGGGCCGTATTGAGCCTTTAACTTATAGGTTTTAGGTTTTAGGAATAAGTTCTTTTCACGTATAAGTAAAACACGCGGAAAATCCTCGTCAGTTATTACAATATAATTAAAACTTTTATCGTCTTTTCCTTCAGTATTATATCGGGGACTGTATTTTTTTATAAGAGACGCTTCACAAAGAAGTGCCTCCAATACAGAATCTGTTGTTTGAAAATCAACACTCCTTGACTCTTCCAACATCTGCGCAATCAGTGGACCACGAGTTTTCACAATATCACTGGTAAAATAACTCCGCACCCTATCTCGTAGAGACGTTGCTTTTCCGATATATACCACCTTTTTCTTGGAACCCCTAAAAAAGTATACTCCTGGTGCATCTGGTAATTTCTTTTTTATATCTTTATAGTTCATATTAGTAAAAAAACGGCGACATGCTATGTCACCGTTTTTATTATGTCACTCTCACACCTTTATAACAAAAAAATAAAAATCGTAAATAGAATGGAGAATGCAAGAAATATTTTCCACCAATTTTTTTTCACAAAACGATTAAGATTCGCGTTCGTTTCGTCTATAACTCTCCTGTCGGTATTGATATAAACGTAACAATATAACCCCACACGAACCAAAAGACCTACCATACCAATAACTATGTACGCCAACGGATGAAGATAGAATATATCTAAAAAATCCTGACGAAGACTTTCAGAATACCACACAACTTCAGTGCCATCGCGTAATGTGAAAGGTCCTCCGGTAAATAACCCTAAAAAGCCTATCAAAAGAAAGCTGTGCACAATCAAACCACTAAATTTAATCAATCTTAACTTGGCAAGTTGGCTCATTCAAGATCTCCTTTTAAGTACATGAATCTGATTAAAAATATACCATACCTTGAAAAAAGCACAACGTGCGAATTACTACTTTTTCAACACGCGACGTAAATATTTTGCCGTATGAGACTCTTTTGAACGAGCGACTTCTTCAGGTGTACCTTTGGCAACAATTGTTCCTCCGCCATCTCCCCCATTTGGACCGATGTCAATAACATAGTCGGCACTTTTTATAATATCCATATTATGCTCTATCACAATCACTGTATTTCCGTGTGTAACAAGTTTTTGTAAAATCTCAATCAGTTTTTTCACATCTTCATAATGCAACCCAATAGTTGGCTCATCTAAAAGATAGGCTGTCTTTTGCAAGTGTGGACGGTATAACTCTGAGGAAATTTTTACTCGTTGGGCCTCACCACCAGAAAGCGTTGTGGCTGATTGTCCAAGCTCAAGATATCCAAGACCAACATCGTTCAGTGTCTTGAGGCGGTCATAAATAGCAGGAATATCATTAAAAAACTCTAACGCTTCAGTCACATTCATTTTAAGTACTTCGTGAATATTTTTCTTTTTATATTTAACATCAAGCGTCTCTTTCATAAAACGCTTCCCCTTGCACACTTCACACGTTACATACACAGTGGGCAAAAAATGCATTTCTACAGCTATAGTGCCATTTCCCTGACAAGCTTCGCAACGTCCACCTTTTACGTTAAAAGAAAACCTCCCTGCCTTCCAACCATGTGCTCGTGCCTCAACTGATGCCGCAAACAAATCTCGTATATGAGTAAACGCACCGGTATATGTTGCGGGGTTGGAACGTGGAGTTCTTCCTATCGGAGACTGATCAATTAGAATTGAGCGTCCAATGTATTCAGTTCCCAAAAACTTTACTGCATTATACACTTCGCTACTACGATATTTTCGTTCAAACCGTGCGCGAAGATTTTTATACAATATTTCATGCATAAGAGTTGACTTCCCCGACCCCGACACTCCAGTAATAGTGATAAGTTTACCAAGTGGTACATCAAGAGATAAGTTTTTTATATTAAAAATTTTTCCACCACGAATCTTTAGAGATCCTTTTTCGCTCGTTCGTCTTTTTTCTGGAACATCAATCTGTTTCTCTTCACGAAGATATGAAAGTGTGACTGATTTTGACGTATTCTTTTTTGCAGTAAGTAAGTCATCAAGATAACCTGATACAACAACCTCGCCACCATTTACACCTGCACCAACGCCAATGTCCACAATGTAATCCGAAGCGTAAATAGTATCTTCATCATGCTCAACAACAATAATAGTATTTCCAAGGTCACGAAGATTAATAAGTGTTTTAATCAAACGGTCATTATCTTGTTGATGAAGTCCTATTGTTGGTTCGTCAAGAACATACAATGCTCCGACGAGTCCGGAACCAAGTTGCGACGCAAGACGAATACGCTGCGCTTCGCCACCAGAGAGCGTGTTTGCTCTACGGTTCAGTGTCAGATATTCAATCCCCACATCCAACATAAACTGCAAACGATTAGTGATTTCCTTTATAACCACGTTTGAAATTTCTTTTTCTTGTTTTGAAAGTTTGAGTGAATCAAAAACTTTTTTGACATCTTTTATAGACAACGACACAAGATCAACAATGGTATATCCTTTTTCTGTTTCATTTCGTCCCAAAAATACATGGAGTGCTTCAGGACGTAGTCGTGCACCCTTACATGTGTCACACACCTCGGTACCAAAAAAATGTTTCGTACCAAGTCCGTTGCATGCCTCACACGCACCGTACGGAGAATTAAACGAAAAAAGCCGTGGTTCAACTTCAGGGAAAGAAAACCCATCATAAGGGCACATGAATTTGGCTGAGATTATTTTCGCATCCTCCAAAGGATTCGTTCCGTTTTTTTTAGCATATTCAATTTTTAGTAATCCATCTGATTCTTCAAGAGCTTTTTCAATAACTTCAGATAACCGCTCTTTTGTATTTTCTTTTTCATCCCGAAATTCACTCACAAAAATCTCATCAACAAGAACGTCAATGTTGTGTTTTTTGTTTTTTGCAAGCACAATTTGCTCACGAAGTTTTTTCACCTTGCCATCTATCTTTACTTGTTCATATCCTTTTCCAAGCAAATCATAAAGTAACTGATAGTACTCCCCCTTTCGTCCTACAACAACAGGTGAATAAATACGAAGCGTGAGATCGTCATACGAAACCCCCATCACTTTCTTATCCTTTTTTTGTGTTGCAAATTTTTTAGTTGACTTCAATATCGTCTCCATAATCTCCTCATGTGAGAGACGTTTGATTTCTCGGTCACATATAAGACAATAAGGTCTTCCAATACGAGCATACAAAACGCGCAGATAATCATAAATTTCAGTAATAGTCGCAACAGTTGAACGAGGGTTATTAGAACGACTCTTTTGATCTATTGAAATTGCAGGGGAAAGTCCGGTAATCTCTTCAACGTCTGGTTTCTGCATTTGACGCAAAAACTGCCGAGCATAAGCAGAAAGCGACTCAACGTACTTTCGCTGTCCTTCGGCAAAAATGGTGTCAAATGCCAAGGACGACTTTCCTGATCCAGAAATCCCTGTAAACACAATCATTTTATTACGTGGCATTTCAACCGTCACGTTTTTAAGATTGTGTGTCTTAGCTCCTTTAACGGTAATTTTTTGTTCCATAATAGATTTTGTTAGTGAACGAAGTGAGCGTTATTAAAATCATCATCCCACCGCAGATGAGAAAGGGTGAGGATTCATCAACCTCCCTTTCCTGTGTGCAGGTAAAAGAAGAAGGTTAAGTAAAATATAAACGTCTATCTCGTCATAGCGAGATAGAATTCTTTTTACCCAAAAAAATCCCCAGCAAATGCGCATAGGTATGTATATGAGCATTATACTACCACTGAAATATGTAAATGTATATGTGCTTTAAAAAAATATATTTTTGTGCTATAGTCATTCACAGACCATTACTTTGAAAACTTTTGAGGTGTGAACGGATTCGCAACTCAAAACACACATGCAAAAGGAGAAATTCCAATGCAAAAATATAAACGCTTTGTGGTGTTAGTAAGTATCGTACTTCTAAGTGCCTTGATTTTGTCTACGCCTGTTCGCAGTGAACACACTGGGGAAACTACATCGTTCCTAGATACATCTGTTTATTCAGATGAAGACACTGCGTCTTTTAATCGTTTTGTGGAAATATCTGAAATGTTTTTTCGTTATTTCTACAAAGAAATAGAACCCGGTGAGTTTTTCAAATTATTTACTGAAGGAGGTCTAACTTCTATTGACCCACACTCATCTGTTCACGACCCCGTTGAGGCGAGTGATGTTCGTGAAGATATTTCTGGAACGTTCGGTGGTTTAGGAGTTCAAATCAGTCCAAACAAAGACGGGCTTCCTGGTATACTTGTTATTTCACCTATTGATGGAACTCCGGCTTCACGAGCAGGTATTCAACCACTAGATGTAATAACTGAAATCTACGGTAAATCAACTGCAGATATGACATTTCAAGAAGCTGTTGATATGTTGCGTGGTAAGGTTGGAACTGACATAACCTTAAAAATAATTCGAGAAGGTGTTAAGGAACAAATAGAAATTACACTTACGCGTGAAATTATTCAAATTCAATATGTAAGATCCGAACTTAAAGAAAACGGGATCGGATACCTTCGTATTGCTTCATTTTCTCAGACACTTCCACAGCAGGTCTCGGAACACATTAAAAAAATGATAAAGGAAAATGACGACGTTCAACTTTCTGGACTTGTTATTGATGTGCGTAACAATCCTGGTGGACTACTGAATGCCGTAATTGCGGTAAACGATTTGTTTTTGGATGGCTCAACATATTCAAAGTCTATTCAGGAATATATTGAGGGAATTTTAAAGTCTGAAACAATGACCTTGGACGAGCGCAAGAAAAAACTGTCGGAAGTCAACTGTTCTCATCCTTTATATGCTCCTGTGGTAACAATTTCGGAAGAAGCCCGTGGTGAAATAAAGGTATTCGACTGTGCTGGTATGCCGGGAGATATTTTGAAAGGAGCCCCGATTGTTGTACTTGTAAATGGTGGGTCGGCTTCTGCTTCTGAAATTTTAGCAGGTGTTCTGCAAATTCACGGACGTGCCACTATTGCGGGACCTGAAGGTTCAGTTACTTTTGGTAAGGGTGTAGTGCAATCACTCTTTCCATTGCGTACAGGTGGTATTTTGAGATTAACAACTTCTCAATACCTACTGGGTCCTGTTGGATGCGAACATGCAGTTCAAGGAGTCGGCATTACTCCTGATATATTCTTTGAACCAGCACCAGATGCTCCTGTATTCCTCCGTGAGGAAGATCTTAAAAACAGTGCGGAAACAAG
>Ga0114932_10004721_pt1 | contig 12526 bp, 11 predicted proteins | sample 2SBtaG_2_FD_87286 | JGI IMG/M metagenome (GOLD analysis project Ga0114932, IMG submission 87286) | Deep subsurface microbial communities from Kolumbo volcano to uncover new lineages of life (NeLLi) - 2SBTROV12_ACTIVE470 metaG | ecosystem: Environmental > Aquatic > Marine > Volcanic ...
GTCTTTTAACAGACTCTAAAAGTTTATCCATGTCAATCATAATCTATCCAATTTTTTATTTATGTTTTTAACCTCTGCCTCTATGACAGCGATTCTTGATTCTATTTTTGTAAATAGTTGTATGGCTTGTTCCATACGGTCCATATCTTTTTCCATTGCACTAACACGTTGCGATGTCATCCCCCATGTTACACCAAGGGCCAAGATTATTCCAACTATCCAAATTGTATCTCTTATACTCATGTTACCCAGTTTCCTATTTCACCACGTTTCATTCTTTCATACATTTCATTAAATTCTTCAATTGTTGTAGGTTCTTGCGCACCAAAACCAAAAATTCCTTTGTCTTCCATTTCTTTAACTTTATTATATAATTCTTCTTTTGTCATTCCTCCAAAATCAGGAGTGTTAAGAGGACTTCCCATAAAGTTTATTTGGTCATCAGTTAATTCTGCCATCTCAAAAATTTCTTCCAGGCCTGTTATTTGTTTTAAATTAGGATTAGTAATTCCCATATTTTTACCAGGATTAATTCTCCAAGTTTGTGGTCCTTTTAATTGTATAGGATAAGTGGTGCCACCTCGTTCTTCGTATCCACTACCATCTGGATATACCATTCTAGCAAAAGGTAAAGAATCATTACCATAAGCACTAGACAAACTCATTGCATCACCAGTATTAGGATTAACAAAATCAGAAATGCCATACTGAACATTTGAAACATCATCATTTTTCATTTTTAGATAATTAGTTAAATTTGAATTAATTGTATTAAAATTAGGTTGATAATAATTATTTCCAGCAGGTGATGTAGTCATCATTGAAGCTGGGCCATCATATTGATTGCCTGACAAACTTCCAATACCAGCTTGCATCATGCCTTGTGCTGCTTGTTCGTAAGCATTTTTAGGTGGTCCTGGTGCAGACCAACTATAACTATAATCTTCGACTGCCATTATATAACTCCCTTATCTTTTCCCTGTTTAAGAAAAGGATTATCTTTTATACCTTTTTGTGGGTCAGTGAATTTTCCATCATTACCCATGATTGGATTTAATCCACCAACTGCACCACCTTCATTCATACCATATTGATTAGCAAGTGCTTGGTCCGTGTTGCCTGTATACAGCGCACTAGCTGCTGGCGCATTCATAACTGAACTATTTGTAATAGAAGATCCAGTTGTTTGACCAGCTGAATAACTATCATCATACTGGATGTTAGGTTGAGGTTGGTTTTGATAACCAAGTGTCTCTCCTATTGGTGCTGTTAAAACATCAGGTGTCATTTGTTCAATACCTTGTAATACTTTTGGTGCACTTTCAACAATAGAGTTCGCAATATCAGCCATAGAGTTTCTATTCTGATTAGATAAGTTTCGTTTTCTATTCGCTTCTTCCATGTCTTGTAATGTCGCTGTCCATTCTTCATACTCATCAGGCATGCTTTCAAATAAACGTGACATTGCTCTTATACGAATAACTGTAGGAAGAGTATCGTCCATTGCTGCTGTCCAGTTACGCATAGTGACTGGGCTAGCAAAAACTCTACCTGCCCAACGCATTCCAAAGAAAGGAACTAATGCAAGCATTGCACTAGCATGTGCTGCACCTGCTGTAGCAGCAGCTGCGGTTATGTTACCCATAGGTGAACTTTGTTTTAATGCACCACCTGGGCCTTGGAGCACGGCTGAACGTGCAAGGAACGTGCTTGGTGATGGCATACCATGTTTAAATACTCTATCTAAAACTTTCGTTAAGTTTTCAAAATCTTTATATGTAGGTAGTGTATTTTGAACCATTTTAAGTTGATCTTTTGGAGTACTAGGATTTATCTTGCCCCATAAATCATCATACCAATGATCCCACTTACCAGTTTGAGGATTAAATATTTTAAAGTCCGTTACTTGTGGTCCAGGTAATGCTTTTTTAAATAATGTTTGAAGTGGAGATCCAGCTTTACCAATTCCTAATGCATCACTAATTACTTTTGAATCAAAGAACTCAATACCTTCAACGTTCTTCATAGAATTTTTAAATGTGTTTGCTAAATAATGACCTAGTCCTCTGTGGTATGCTTTATCACCTACAATATTTTTTAATGCTAAAACATTATCTGCAACAAATGCACCAGTATCAGTTGATTTAGCAAGTGTGTTCCATAAATTTTTAGATAAGTTAGTTGATTTTTGTGGTGTGTCTGTAGCTATATTCCATCCAAATCTTTTTACATTACCAAGTGCTTTACCAGCATCAGTTCCCCATATTAACATACCATTAGCTAAAAAGTTTTCATATTCTGTCCATAATTTAGATACATTTGCAAAAGGTGTTTTGTTTAAGCTACCAATGTCAGCTTCAAAAGATCTATACATTTGATTAATATCATCAGAAATAGTTCCTATCTCTGGGCTCTTGGACCATTTAGTATAATTAGTATCAAGTAATCTTTTTAATTTATACATATCACCAACAGTTCTTTTTCCTGGTGTTAATAATGTTGTGCCTGGTGTCCATCCTTCCGGTGGTTTAAGAATATGTTTTTGTAAAAAGTTTGAAAAATCAGATTCTAATGCACCCATTTTTTGATTTTTAAATATTATGTTCTTTGCAGTTTGAACCATTGTTGTATCATCAACAATAGCACCTGCTGACTTAGCAGCTTTTAAAATTTCTTCATCATATTGTTTAGCTCTCTTAGAAAATCCTTCCGCAGTTTTTTGTGCCATCTTAATATAATCAACACCCATTTCTGCTGTTGTTACATACGGTGCAAACCTACCTACCATTTCCATCATTCTAACTTTTTGTGCTTCACCAGCTACTTGAAGTGTAGCTTGTATTGGTCTACCAATTGCTGGTACACGCTGGAAAGCATTGATATATGCATCAAGGTATGGTCTACCTGATACAGCAAATCTAGGCATAGTAGTGCCTGCTATTGTTTGTAACTCAGGATAAAAATCATCTGATCTATGTGATGCTGGACCAAGCCAGTTAAAAGCTTTAGAGTTTGCTAAACGTGTTAATGTTTTTCCAATAAAAGGAATGTTCATTTGAACTGGTTCTCTTATAGGTAAGAATGTTTGACCACCCCATGGTTTAACAGCTCTACCTTTTGTACCTATGTATAAAGAATTTTTAGGATCAAATTTTGTTAAAGTTTTTTCAGCTGCAATAAGTTCTGGTCCTGTTAAAACACCAAAGTCTTCATACAACTCTTGAGTTGCTTCATCTTTACCTTTGTATATTTTACTACCAGCTCCAGGAGGAGGTGTCTTTAATCCACCAGCCCATCCACCAAACTTTTTAAAAGCCATGTATGCTGGTCTAATACCAAAAAATACAGAACTAATACCTGCATCAAATATAGCTGCATCTACTGCGTTAGCTATACGTGATTGCTCACCTTCTGGTTTAGCTTTAAATGGATTAAATCTATAAGGAGTTAAATCATCTGTTACTCCTCTTTCACTAACATATCCAGGTCTATTGATTCCTTCTGAACCAAACGTTAAACGATCGGGTAAATTTTCTAACGCTGGATCTACAGTCATTTGTAATACTTTATCGAGCCAAGGTGAAATAGTTTTATCAACAACTTCTCCTCTTTTAGCTTTTGGCATAGACATATAAGCTTTTGCTTTACCTGCACGGTTCATTGCATCTAGCACAACTTCGTAACCAAGATCAGCAGCTCCTACTGCAACAGCGCCATGTACAACACCGCTTGCAACTCTACCTAGCCATCCACCTTTTCCTTTAGCAAATCCTTTTCCTGCTCCTTGAAAAAACTTTTTAATTAATCCGCCATTCCATCCGTAGTTAAATCCTTTTACACCAGCTCCAAAATAACCTGCTGCTTCAACCATTGGATATGGATTAGGGTTATTTGTAAACAAACCAAACTCATCATAGAGTCTATATGTGTCAGCGTTTACTGGTAAGAAATCAGCGTCTGTTAAACCAGCAGCTGCAAGAATTTCTTTCTTAGAATTAAGAGCCATCTCTTTATATTTTTCATCACCAGTTTCTTCATATCTTTTTTGTGCTTTGTCCAAGATGGTAGCAATCATATCTCTTACATCATCTTTTCTTTTCATGTAAGCAGCGGAATTTATCTCACGTGCTTCTTGAATTTTTTTATCTTCTTCACTCATCAACCATGGATTGCTTTGCCCAAATGGTTGACCAGGCATAACAGCATTACCAAGCATTTGAAAAGGTGCTAATGGTAAATCAGTTGCCCACTTTTGGTTTCCAGCAATAATGCTTTGAGCCTCGGTCATTGGTATGCCCGCATCAGAAGTTGTTACAAATTTTTTATCTGCTGGGCCTTGGTCCGCGGGCATATTGCCAAAGACATTTTCCTGATATGTTTTTATTCTATCTGCCATTAATCGTATAATTTAAGGTTATAATCAAAAACGTCATTAAGATTCATGTTAGTTTGCTGATCATCAGCACTAACAACTGCAGTATTACCACCCATGAATGATTCAAAAGAAGGTATACCAGGACCTTGAATATCAAATCCATAAGTAGAATAAGATGGATCGTTTCTACGCAAGTTGTAATAAATATTTGCCATGTTTTGTGAACCTGGAATTGTGTACATTGAGCTAAGTCTTTGATCTCCTCTTGTACGAGATTCTTCATTAGGAATAAATCCTGCAGCATGTAACTGACTAGACATACCTTGATACAATTCATTGTAGATATTCATGTAGTTACCAATAACAACTTGTGGCATGTTAGATTGACCAAATAAACTTCTAGTTTGAGTTTCTTCAAATGATCTCTTAAGAACGTCTGCTAACATACGACCAGTTGGCTGTCTGTTTCTTGCAAGTGCAAGACCTAAAGTTGTTTCAAAGATACTTAGTTGACCTCTTCGTGGATCAAATAATATTTTTTCTAAACCACCACGTGTTAAATAAGCAGCACCTTTTTGACCATACTTACCAGCGTTATCAATAAAAACTGGAACATCATTACCACCTATATTCATAGTTTGTGCTACACCATTAACATAAGATTGACCTTCCATAACTGCATAAGTCATTCCCCCTTCCACGTTATTATCCATAGCATTACCTTCGGCAGTTCCTGGTAATAAAGATCTATAATATTCACCGAGTTTACTATCTCGGTTTACTTTAAATTCATCATCAGTAATTTGTGAAATTGAGTTAGGTCCCCATGCTGATTTAAATCCATTAACTAATTCAGAAGCAACATAAGCAGCTGGACCAACTTTTTGACCAAACCAACCTGATACACCAATTAATGTATCTTTGTTTTCAATCATTGTTGGCATAATATTATTTGCCATGGAAACAAGTGCAGAATTAATATAACGTGCTGACTTAAGCATACTATCTTTACCAGCATCTGTTATCATCATTGATGAATCATCACCTGGCATTGTTAAACCTGAAACACCAGCTGCTGTTCCAGAAGAAGGTTGGAAAGTGTAACCAGGATAACCTATTGCATTATTCTGATCTAAGAACCAATTCATTTCTGGGCTGTTAGCACGGTATTGTCCTACTAATCTCCTACCTTTTATTTTTGGTGCACCTGTGTAGTCATCATAAACTATATCTCCACCAGCTCCTCTTTCATAATCGTTTGCCCAAACAGCGACAAAGTCACCGCTTCTATCATTAAGCTTATCTCTTTCTGATATATACATTTGTAAAGCAGCTTGACCTATTTCACGGTCAGCTTTGCCTTGCTCTACACCCATTTGAAATAACATAGGTGCAGTTTGCATTGCAGTCTTACCAATTATATCTACAAAACCTCTAACACCTGGATCATCAGATTTACCTGCAAGTAATGCTCCACCAACCTGCATTAGTAATGCGCCTTTTTGCATACGCGCACCTTCATCACCATTACCTACGAATTCTTTTACTATATCTTTATACATTTTAACTCTGTCAACAGAGTCATTATCAATAGACGCTGCTGCTTCACTATTAGTAGCTGCTACTGTAGCAGTGTTAGTATCTATTGCATTTCCATTAGTAGATAATGCTTCGTCTTTCATTTCATTTTCTTCTTCAAGAATTTTTTTATTTGAAGTATCTTTTTTATCTGGTGTGTCTATTATCTTAGGTTTTTTAACTACGTCAGGTGGCATGTCTACTGGACCATCTTTAGGAAATTTTGGTGGTCCTAATTCTTCTGCGGGAATAACTATTTTTTCTTCTACAATATCTTCTTGTGTTCTTTCCGGCAACATTAAATCCGACACAGTGTCCATTGCGTAATCAGTGCCATACCATGCGGCAGCACCTTTCTTCCAGCCTTGTTGACCAGTCATCATATCAACATAATTTTTAAAATAAGGATTACTTCCATAAGCTCCACGCAAAGGTTGCGCGAATCTTTTAGATCCTTGTTTTAAAGATTGTTGTAAAAGAAGTTTTGCTATGCCTGTAACCACAGTGACTCCTTACGTCATGTAACCTGATGCTACTCCTGCTCCCATTATACCTAAACCTGCACCAAGTGCTTGTGATAAAGGATTAGTCGTGGGGGTTGTACCCATTGTCATGGCCATTTGACCTGACGGTGTACCAGAGAATGCATCACCAATGAAACCCAAACGTTGATATGGATCCATTCTATTTTGTAGATATGCTTGGTAATTAGCATCTGATTGTTGTTGCATTTGTTGCTGTTGAACTGAACCAGCCCCCATCATTCTGGCAATTCCTTGATTCCATAAGTTATGAGCTTGTCCGTAACCTTGTGCTAATGATTCACCAACAGCTCTTCCTTTTTCTCCTTCCATAACACCTTGCATAATTCCTTGCCTTGCTCCTCCAAAAGCACCTTGACCTGCAGCACCCATATTAGCTTGGTTTATAGATTGATCAAATTGATCTGTAATTCCTTGTGTAACATAGCCTTGATATTCATTAAGATATTTTTTCCATCCTTCCGGATCAGTTGCAGAATCTATTGCTTGCTTTTGTGCATCAGTCATTCCTACTACTGTTTGTGCAGCTACTGGACCTTGACCCCCATAAGGGTCTTTCATCTTGTTAACTACTTGATCAAGATACCATAAAAATTTAGCCTCCATTTCTGGAGACATACCACTTGTTTGTGTGCCTACTGTTGTTCCTGTTGGGTAATTTCCGTAGTCAACCATTAAACTATTCTTTCCCTTGCTTCTTCAGGTCTTTCAGACTCTGGATCCAAAGAGTTCATTAAAGCATATAATCCTTCATGTCCTCCTGGAAAATTATTAGATGCTTCTGCTGTAAAAACAAACTCATCATCTGATAGAGCAACTGGTCTAATTGCATCATCTTTAGGTCCTCCAGGACCTACGGCTTTTCCACCGGCTGTGTAATCATCTTTGTAGATGTGTCCACCTCTGTTAGCAAACATAATATCACCATAGTCTTCTGGTGTTTGAGTTTGATAATAAGGATTACGGTATCCATCTTTCCAAATTTCTCTTGCTTCTTCTATTGGAATTCCAAATTGGAATGCCCACATTTGAATTTGTTTTTCTTTTGCTGCTATCCATTTTTCTTCATCAGTCATTCTTCCACCATACATACCTGCAATCTGTGGAACTACTGATGCCATAAGATCTAAATCACCTGCTAGTGCACCTAAACCTAGTATACCTGGATTTGAAGCTGCTAGTTCTGCTTGACCAGGATTAGTAAAGTAAGACATGTCAATTCCTGGAGACTTAGATATGTTTTCAAAAGTCTTAGCAGGTATAACTGTTTCTTTATAGTGAGGGTGTATAATTTGTCTTTCAATTTGAGGAATCTCATACCCAGCTTCTATTTGTGACATGCTTGGTTCAAAAGATACATCGTCTATCATTTCACTTCCATAAGGTAAATCTTTAATTTTTATTTTACTTGGAATAGTTAGATCTTTTCCAAGTGCCATATCATACCATGAAGCTGCGGAATCAGTTCCCGTAAGATTATTAGCTTTATTAAAAGCATTTGCAGCTTGTGCTGATTGTAATGCGGTAAATGGCATTGATGCTAAAGCAGAATAGCCCATTGCTTTCCAAGGATGTTTAGATCCTGTGAGAGCAGCTATACCACCTTGCATTGCTGCATTAGTTAAAGCATTTTTAACCCATGGTGATTTCATTGCACCTGTAGCCAATTTTCCTAACGGGCTTGCACCCATTTTTGCCAACATAGGATATTTACTAGCTAAACTAGCTGCCCACGGTCCTGCGCTAGCTGCTAACCAAGGTGCTGCTGCACTTAGTAACATTATACCACCTGGGCCCTTAAGCGTGTCCCTTGCGCCTTTAACTAAATTTTTAAAACCTTTATCTAACCAACCCATTAAGCTAAGCCTTGCTCCGTAAGAATTGCTTGTGCTTCTTCAAGAGAATATCCATTTTGCATTAGATGAAATAAATCGTAGTTGCCAAGATTAGCACCATCAAACTGTTCATCCATTAGATCAATTTCTTTCACCGGTTCTAATGGATACATTTCTAAAGTGGGTTCTTCAATCATATCAGCATTTTTTTCTGTAGCTATTTTAATATCATTCACAACATCACGTAAGCCAACTTGATCTTCATCCATACCAAAAGTTTCTCCAAAATAATTATCGTATGTGCCACTTAAATCTTGCATAAAAGGATTACCTCTTCCATAATTTTCCATTAAAGTTTTTACAAAAGCATTTGGTTCATCAGCTACTTGTTCTTCCTGTGTCATGTATAATTCAGGATCTGATATATTATAAGTCATATCTTCATCCATGTACATTGGATCCACATCTATTTCGCCTGCCTGTAACGCATTATTAAATGCTATTATATCTAAAACATCTTGTTGAGGTCCAACGTAATCAAAATTATTAGTTATACTAGGGTTATTATATTGTTCAGCTAAAAGTTTTGCGCCTCTGTTGTAAGGACCATCTGGTCCACCACCATATACATTTGCAAACACGTTTGGATTAACACTATATCCATCATATGCATAGGAAGGAATTGTCCCTGTGTTAGCGTCGTATAAATTTCCTATCTTTTGTCCATAACCATAATCGTATGCATCAGCCATTGCTTGAGTTGGAAATGATACATCACGGTACATATCTTCATCAGTAAAAGAACTGTAAGGATCAGATACTATGTTAGGTGTGTATGTTGGTGTAGGAGGAGCAAATCCCATTCCTCCTGGACCTATTGTTGTTCCTGGATTATATTGTGGTTCTATTACTATTGGCATTATACGTCTCCTGCTTTACCTTCTAATATTTTATGAATTGCTGCTTGGATAACAACATCTTGCCTGATGTGTTCCGCTTTTGTAGCAGTGGCAGGATTAGCAACATCATCTTCAGCCTCTTTAGCTGAACCGTATTCTTGTCCTGTTTCCGTATTGGTGATAGTTATTTCTGCTGGGACAACGATCTTTGGTACCTGTTCGCCATCTATCTCAACGTACTCTACTACTCCGTCATCTTTTATAGGCATAATCTCTCCTTATAGCAAGTATTTTCTTTAGTTTCAATCATTATGATATCTCCAATAGACTTAAATAAACCGTTATTGGCTGTGCGTTCGTGTTAATTTTTAATATATCTCCAGCTTCCAGTATACCTATATCACCAGAAGCAAGATAAAACCATGATTTTGTATACTTATCTGCTACTGCACCATCATAAGCAATGGTTGTACTATTGATTTTTAACGTCAATTGTGCTGATCCTCCAGAACCATTATAAACCCATGCTGTTTTAATAATAGCTGTCGTAGCTGTAGGACATGTATAGATACTATGGTCACCCGTAGATGACTTAGTTTCCATTACTTTTTTATATGCGTTAGCCATTATGCAATAAACCAGTTAAAAGCTTCATCTTCATTCCTAAGAGTTTCCGGTGTGTAAGAGCTATTTAATAATTGAATAAGTAAATCTAATGATTGAATCATCTGATCAATTTGACCTTTATTATATTCATCCGGTGCTTGTGGTAATCTTGGTATATTTATCTGTGCCATTATCTCATTCCGTCAGGTTGTATTTCTGCACGATAAGTTCCATAACGCCAAGTTGTATCAACAGCTGATGTAGAAATTTTAATGGAAGCTTGTCTTCCACGTGCACGTGTATCAACTTTAGTCGTTGATGTTGTAACTGCAAAAGGACCATTAGTAACAGTGCTACTTGCAGGATATAATTTAAAATTAAGATCTACATTAACTGTTCCTTTTTGATTTTTAAAATCAGGTATAAATCTTTTAATTGACATTAACTTTTCACCAGCTTGTGGTATAACAAAATCTCCAGATGTAACATGTGATGTAAGTGCAGTACCATCTGCGTCGTTTCCATTTTCTTGTGCATACATATAACTTCTGCCTTCTGTTAAACCTGTGATAGTGCTAATTGTAGCTGCAGTATCTGTAGAATTAAATTCCATTGCATATGGAAAACCATACACCCCTTTATCTGCCCATGAAGAACGAGATAAAGTTCCTATACTCCAAACTTGTTCAGCGTAATTGTAAGTTACGCACCGATCAATTATGTTAGATCCATTGGAACAATAAAACCATGTTACTTCATTAAACTCTGTATTTAAACCAGCAAATGTATCTTTTTGTGATGCTTCATCTATATCTTTAAAGACATAATCTTCTACACTGCACGGTATTTTTTGAACAGAACCATCAAACATGAAGAATGAATCAATACCCATCCAGAATGATCTACCGTTAGATTCTACAGCTGCGTGTAATCCTACACATCCACAAGCAGAACCTAGTTGTTGAAAACCAAAAGTAAATGGAGCTCCAATTAATTGCATTTGGTATAAAGCAGTATCAGACCAAATTAATACAGCACCACGTGAACGTTTAGCTGAAACAAGTTTTGATCCATCTGTTAATCTTTGTGAGCCTGCAGTGTTTGTAACTGTTGCAGCCCATTCGTTTACGTTTTCTTGGTCAGACCAACGTATAAACATATCATCTCTAGTTGATGCAGACCCTATTGTTGTCTCTGTTCCAAAACAAATGACGTGTCTATCTGTACCAGAAACTAATACGAACCTACTAGATGTAGGTGCGTTTGATACTGTGGAACTTACTGCACGTTGAACTGTTGAAGTACTAGCAGAAGTATCCCAGTAATATAAACCACCATTAAGTTGTTGTGCTAATACATCTTCACCCCAGCTATCAAGTGACCATTTACCAGAATCTAGTTGAACGTTATTTGATCCAGAAAGAGATGCACGTGATGTGCCCCAACCAGGTCCACTACCAACACCACCCCAAGGTCCAGTACCCCAACCATATCCTAAAACAGAAAAAGCTGGGTTAGTATTTATTTGATATTCTGCCGTGCCTGTTACACCACTAGCACCAGTGCCAGTAGCTGCAGCCTTGGCTGTAATAACATAATTGTTTGTATCGGTAACTGATTGTATTTCAAATTCGCCTTGTAAATTAGCGGCTGTAATTCCATTCGCTGTTCCTGACACGCTAGATATAGTAACAAAGTCACCTTCTATAGCACCATGGGTAGCGTCTGTTACGGTAACAGAAGTTGATGTATCTGTTGTTGTAAAATTAGTTATTGATGCACCACTTTCTCTTATTGGTGTGATGTCATACCACGCTTGGTTTTGATAAGCGTAAAGTTTTTTATTAGTTCCAGTAATCGTGTATTGGTCTCCATCTAAAGAAAACCAAGTTATAATACCACGTGCTGAACCAACAAGTGCACTTGTGTTTACTTTTGACCAACCACCTATTTTTTCTGGAAGACCATACCTGAATCTAACATTATCACAATCAACCCATTTGCCTTCGGCACCATATTCGGTATCTTGTTTATCTATTCCTGGTATAATTTGAACTTTTATAAGAGCCATTTAATCTCCTATACAGGGCCATCGTATATTCGAATCCATTTATCAGTACCATTAATTTTTACTCTAACGGCACCGTATTTTGCAGAAGCTTCTGCTGTTGAAGTAGATATACTTTTAGTAGCATCTCCTGCTGCTGTGCCTACATAATCTGTAAAAGCATAATCTTGATCTAATTGTTCAAGTTTAATAACAGGTTCTGCACCTGTAGCTGAAGCTTGTCTAACATGTAATTTACCAGTAGGAGAACCAATTCCCACACCAACACGATCTGTGCTTGCATCAGTTTGTAAAAGAGTTGTATCTGTATCTCCTTCAAATATTGCATCTTTATCTGCACCAGCTTGGTTAAATACAAATGCGCCACCATCTAATGATACATCACCAGCAACATTTAATGTTCCTGCTAATGTTAAGTTAGGTAAATTTTCAGGTATATGATAAGCAACGGATCCATCAGTATAAATAAAATGTAAACAACCAGAAGTAAGTGTTACTGCTGTTCCACCAGCAGGACCAAAAGTAAGTGAATTACCAGCTCTTGTTGTTGAATCTTTTATTACATACCAGTTAGGATTTGCTTCACAAGTTAGTGCTGTTGCACCACCAAGTGTTCCTGTTAA
>Ga0114932_10004723_pt1 | contig 12518 bp, 14 predicted proteins | sample 2SBtaG_2_FD_87286 | JGI IMG/M metagenome (GOLD analysis project Ga0114932, IMG submission 87286) | Deep subsurface microbial communities from Kolumbo volcano to uncover new lineages of life (NeLLi) - 2SBTROV12_ACTIVE470 metaG | ecosystem: Environmental > Aquatic > Marine > Volcanic ...
CAGCTGCTTCAGCAACTTTTGCTTTACTTTTTTCTAGTCTTGAAAATATAGTTGGATTAATGTGCTTTTTAGCTAATCCTTCATCCTCATAAACATAGAATGTCCCTGTAATGGAAGACTTGCCAACTTGAGTTTTTAATCTCATTGGAATTACAACTTTACCGTCAAGTTTGAACTCTTTTGTAATCATATCTACAGCCTCAAGACTTTTGAGTTTGCCTCCTAGGCCTGCAAAATTACAAGTTAACTCCCTTCTAGATAGAAAGGCGTTCTCGACGTCTGTAATTGTCTCTACAATGGACATGTATCAAAAATCTCTAGATATTTCATATAAACCTTGATTGGAATTAGAGAAGAAATTTAAGAAATTCCCTCTGAATTATACTGTGGAACGATATTTACTGCATTTTAAAAACGAGAAATATTTGCCTCAAAACTGCAGAGAACTTGCATACAAAGCAAGAGATCTAGCTTCTGAAATGAAAAACGTCTCAGTTAGACTAGCTAGAGTTGCCACTAAATTTATTGAATTTGATGTAGCTGCTGAAAAAGAAGATCTTGACACTCTAGTTGAAAGATTATCTCCTATTGGAGATATTGATAATATTCGACATGTTGTTGAAGAACCCATTGAAAAAGAACAAGGCCTCAAAGATGGAATATTTTTCTTTAACAATGAACGATTTTGGGAATGTCATGAGGCTTTTGAAGGAGTGTGGAACCAATGTTATGGTCGGGAAAAGGAACTTGTTCAAGGAATTATTCTAGTTGCAGTAGCATTTGCACATGAACAAGAAAATGAGGAAAGAATTGGAATTGGAATGCTCAAAAGAGCTTTGGAGAAATTAGGTGATTCTCCTTCCATGTATCATTCAATTGATGTTGATAGAATAAGAAAAAATGCAGTAGATATGCAACAAGCAAACAAACTTACTAGATTTGAGATTTAATTAATTCAAGAGATTTTGAAACCACATCTGCACCTTGTAACAAACCAATACTTCCTTTCTTAGCTTGTTCCTCAGTCATTCTAGTTGTTCCATCATTTTTGATAAAATCTCCTGAAACCACAACTGGAACAGGATCATCACTATGTCCCTTATTGATACATGGTGTAGAATGATCTGCAGAGATAATGATTGCAACTTTACTAGAGTCGATATTTTCCACAAGTGTTTTGAAGAACCTTTGATCAATCTCTTCAATATTTTTCATCTTTCCAATTGCATCTCCATCGTGACCAAATTCATCTGGTCCTTTAAGATGAACATAAATCGAATTTTGATTCTCCATAGCTTTTGCTGCTACTCTTGCTTTTTCTTCATAGTCTGTTAATCCTCCAGCTTCAAATGCTTTCATCTTTAACACTTCAGAAATTCCGATTTCTACTGGCATGTCAACTATACATGAAAAATTCATACCATATTTTTCATTGATTGGGATTACATCTGGATATTTGTTTCCAGCGTCTCTGAGTAAAATACAACTTAGGTGTTTCTTATTTTCTTCTTGTCTCTTTTTGTTAATTTGACTGTCTTTCATTATTTGAATTGATTTTTCTGAAAATTCATTCACTAAATTTGCAGTGAATTTTGAATCCTCGTTATCTTCTAGCGGTAAGCATTTCTCAATTTTTAGAAAATCTCCTACTGCTTTTGCAACTCCCATACCTCCAATGTTACTATATGCTGGATCTGTGTTGGTAATTCTAGATGATAATTTTTGTGAATCTTTTCTAATTCTAACTGTTACTCTGTGTCCTATTGTTGGAGAAACTACAACTGATACATCTGGTGATGATAAATTTATCTTCTCTTCAATTTCTTTTGCAACGCCATCTGCGTCTTCTTTTTCAATATGTCTTCCAGCTCTTCTATCTATGATGACTTCTTCGTCATTTAATGTAGAATAATTTCCTCTAAGAGCCAAGTCTCCATCTTTAAAATCAATTCCGATTCCTATTGCTTCAATCACTCCTCTACCTACATAGTCTGCATGTTTGAATTTGTAACCTAGCATATTGAATACTGCAATATCTGATTCAGGGGCAATGCCTTTTCCAACAGAAATTACTTCTCCTATGGCCCCATTTGATGCAATTTTATCTAATGTTGGGGTATTTGCAGCCTCCAATGGTGTTTTTCCATCTAAATCTGGATGTGGTAGGTCCCCTACTCCATCTAAAAGAACATAAATCATGTGAACATCAGAATTATCCAAAATGTTTCCTGATTATTCCAAATCTAATGCTCTGTTTTAAATCTTGCAACAAATTCTGCGATCAAAAAATCTCTAAATTAATTTTTAATTTATTTTGTATTGAATTAATGAAAATAGGATTTTCTTAACTTTGTGTAATTTGATTAAAGAAATTATTTTTAAAATTGATTTTAACAGATCTTAGTAAACGTTTTAACAGACATTTTACTTCCATTAACCATCATGGGGGATATGCGCAAAGATTATGTTTCTGAGCGTTTCATGATTGTCTCTAAAAAAGATGACAAAGTTATTGATCCAAAAAAATCTCCCTTTAAACCTGGCAATGAATCTATGACAAATCCATCTGTTTTGTCACTTGTTGCAAAAGATGGAATGTTACAACGTCTTCAAGACAATGAAGATGAATATGTTAAAAATTGGGCTATACGCGTTTTTGAAAGTAAGAACCCTATCGTTTCAATTGAAACTGAAAATTCTTACAGCGACAAACCCTTCTACAGTGAACCTGCTTATGGTTATCATTACATTGTTGTTGCATCTCCAAATGAAAAAGATACTTTTGCAACAATTGATACTGAACAATGGTCAAATGTTCTAGTAGTTGTTCAAGATAGATTGCGATGGCTCTATACCCAAAAAGGTGTAACATATGTTTCAATTTATGGAGATCATGGAGATTTGGCAGGAAATGCAAATCCTCATCCTCATCTGAACCTTCTAACATTTTCTACAATTCCGCCAATTATTGAAACAGAAGCTGAAGCTTCTCATAAAATTCTAAATGAAAAAGGAGTTTGTCCAATGTGTCAGACTGTAAATGAGGAAATAAGTGGACCTAGGCAGGTTCTTCAGACTGAAGGATTTATTGCATTTTGCCCTTGGTCGCCTTCATATCCTTATGAATTTTGGATATCGCCAAAAAAACATACTACCAGTTTCTCAAAAATTACTCAAAAAGAAATCAATGATTTATCATTAATTTTGAGAGCCACGCTTGGAGGTTTGTCAAAAACTGTCAAAAATGTTTCATATAATCTCGTTTTTCATCTTTCCCCTGAAAAGAAAAACAGTAGGCAGATTCATTGGCATATTGAAATTTATCCAATCACAAAATCTTGGTCTGGATTAGAAAGAGGATATGGAATTTTCTTAAATGATATTTCTCCTGAACAAGCAGCTGAAAAACTAGGTGCTGCTTGCAGGAAAGAACTAGCCAACTTAGTTGGCATTGTATGATTTTTTGAATGGTTTATTTATCAACTAAAATCTGGTAAAATTATGGCACTAGAAAAATGGCTTGCAGTTACTAGTCTTGGTTTATTTGTAATGTTTGCAGGTGAAATGATATCTGTTTATTATTTTATGACAGACGTCCCTGAAGCCATAGAGTTTTCAATAACATTTGATGCTGATCCAAAAATATTCCAATTCATTTCAATTGGTGCTGCCCCTGCGGGAATACTAGCTACAGTTCCCTATATTATGACAAGACGTTATGGTTCAAAACCTGTGGGAGGTTTGATAATTGCCGGTGGGGTAGTAATGTTATTGGGAATGATATTTACCTTCTCTCTAACAGACAAAATAGATGAACTTTACATTACAGATGTTGTCAGATATTCTCCTATCTTGTTTATGGTTTTGTCTATTCCTGTAATTGTTGTTGGTGCTTTTTTGACAAAAGAAAAAAAGAAACGCCCAAAAAAGGAATTTTTCTAAATATTATCTAATCTTAATTCATTTGCTACTTGTTTGAAACCTAATTTTTCATAAAATGGTTTAACATCATCTGTGCAATCAAGAATTGTCTTGTAACAGCCTCGTTTTTTTGAGATTTCAATTAGAAAATTCATTATTTTCTCACCGATTTTTTGCCCTTGGAATTCTTTATTCACTACTACATCTTCAATATGTCCTACCAATCCTCCATCATGAATGAATTTTGTTTCAATTAGAAGTGTGGTGGATCCCACAATTTTACCATCCATTTCAGCTACTGCTATGATGTGATCTGGATTGGAGTTAATTTTTTCAAAAATTTCGTCTGCTTTGGTTTTTTCAATATTGCTAGCTTGTTTTAATGAATCAAGTGATGTTAGAAATCCGTTCCAGAGGTCTTCTTTTCTTAATTCTCTGATTACTGGCTCACTCATTTTGATTCTTTTTTCTTCCCTTGTTTCTCAATGTGTTCTTGACTAGCTTTTTTGTATGATTCTTTGTTGCCAATATCTGTAAATCCTTTTTTTGTAATGAAACTACTAACTAATTTTTTCTTTTTCATTGCTCTTTTAATTACATCATCCATTCCATATGGTTTATTCTTTGGAATTAGACTGAACACTTCAGGTTCCATAACGTAGCAGCCCATATTCACATTTGCTTTTATTTCGGGCTTTTCATTCCAACTTAGAACTTTACCTGTTTTTGAAGTCTCAATTACTCCATATTCTAAGTTGATTTTGTATTCGTTTAGACTCATTGTAACAAATGGTTTTTTTGATTTGTGTTGTTTTATCATATTTCTAAGACTAAAATTGAAAATTGAATCTCCATACATGCAAACAAAAGTATCATCGATAAATCCTTCTGCAGTTTTTAATTGACCTGCAGTAGCTAGTGGCTGATTAGAAATTGCATACTCTATGCTAACTCCAAATTTTTTTCCATCTCCAAAATAATCTTCAATCTTTTCTCGAAGATGGCTTACACACAAAACAATTGATTTTACACCATTTTTCTTATTCCAATCAATTAGATGTTCTAAAATTGGTTTTTCACCTAATAGTAACATGGGTTTGGGTGTCTTTTTTGTTAATGGAAGTAACCTGGTACCTAATCCTCCTGCTAAAATTACTGCCTTCACAAATTCTATTTGGAATATGACTATTTATGTTCAAGGATGAATTCCTATTCTATAATTTTTAATAATTTTTTAATTGTATTTTTTGGTGTTTCTCCAAACACTATGATCATAGGTTCTTTCCCAAAATCTCCTTTGTGAAAAATAATGTCTGGTGGAATTTTTAATTTTTTAATTGAATTTTTTATTCCCCATTCTATTGTTGATCCTTTATTTTTAACATCCTTTGGTTCTAGTGCTCTATCATAACTAGATGTTGATAACTTTGATTTTTTAATTTTAGAAATTGTAGATTTTTGATATTTCAAATTGATTGCAGAATTAATTTCTGGGAATTTTTTGTTTACTGCAAGTAGTGCTGTGGCAACATGTTTTGATCCTCCATACATTAGATTGCCTGCAACTATGACTTCATTTCCTGCCTTGACGATTCTACCTGATATTCCTAGAATGTCTTTTGTAGATTTGGGATTTGGTTTAGAGTATACAAAATTTGTTTGGCATTCTGGAATATTTTTGTAAATATTTTTGATATTCACAAATTCGTTAATTGACTCTGAAAGTTCGGAATTTATCTTATCTTTGTTATGAAAATCTGTTATCTTGATGCCTTTTCCAACCTTTTTGGCATTTTTTATTGAATTATGGGCAAATTCTTTTGCAAATTTTACTGATTCTCTTATGGTTTTCTTGTTTGAAATTGCAAATATCATGGCTGCAGAATAATTGCATCCACTTCCATGGTTTGTACTGCTAATTTTATTTTCAGAAATAATGTACTTTGTATTTTTCTCTAAAACAAAATCTGTAATCTTTTTGTTTTTTGTCTCAATCCCTGTAATTACCACATTTGTTGCTCCCATCTTTTGAATATTTTTTGCAATTTTTTCAATTGTATTTTTTGAATTTATCTTTGTTTTTGTTAGAATTTCAGCCTCAAATCTATTTGGAGTAATTACAGTAGCAAGTGGGATAATGTATTTTTTAAAATCATCAATTGCATTTCTTTCAATTAATGCTCCTCCTGTTGTTGATTTGATTACAGGATCTACAACTATTGGTATTTTTAATTTTTTTAATAGTTGATACAAAGTTTTAATTATTTCAGAGTTGAATACCATTCCAATTTTTATCCCATCGATTTTAAAATCTGTCAAAAGCGATTCAATTTGATTTTTTAATATTTTTTTTGATACTGGTTCTATCATTCCAAAACTTGATGTGTTTTGACCTGTAATTGCTGTAATTACTGTTAATCCATATGCTCCACACTCTGCAAATGCTTTAACATCACTTTGAATTCCTGCCCCCGATGATGGATCAGATCCTCCAATAGAAAGTATATTCATTGGGTTTTCTTATTTTTTAACACTAATCTGTATTTCCTTTTTTCATGAGTTGTTTTGTAATATCTATTTTATACTTGAACAACCCTCTTTCTTTTAATGACAAAAATTCCCATGGTTGATGATACTACTCCTGAAACAATACAATGTACAACTTGTTTGTTACCTATGCAATATCAAAAAATCAAAGATGGTAAATTTCTCTGGCAATGTTTCAAATGTGGTAAACAGTATCTTATTTCAAAAAATATGGATGACAATGTGGAGGAGAGTTGGAGTCCTCCTAGATAATTGAAATGTCTGAAATAGATTCTTTAAAATCTGAAAATCAAAAACTACGAAATTACATCTCTTTGATTTCAGCAGAAATAGAATTGTCTCAAAGGCTATTTGAAATTAAACAAAATTTTGCAGATTCTCATGATTCTAAGCGTCTAACTGTGCCTATTTTGGATAGAATTTCAAAAATCAGACTTGAAAAAGAATCTTTAGAAAATGAATTACACTTGAATTAATCTAAATAATTATGATGATGACTGAGTTATACAATCATTAGAACAAAATTCGTCTTTCATACTTTGAAATTCTCTACCACAATGTCTACATTCTCTGATTGTTCTCATGTAATCTGTACTCAATTATGACATAAAAGATCGATCATTTTTCTTAATATAGTGCCAAGAGATTTTCTTGCGATCAGTTTTTTCTATGATTTTCACTATTGTTTAAATCAGGTAAAAACTTAGAATACGTTATGGCAACTCAAATGACTTCAGCTAGACGAGGAGTAGCTACTGATGAAATGAAACAAGTTGCAAAAGATGAGGATGTTTCACTTGATTGGTTAATTCCAAAAATTGCAAAGGGGTCAATTATTATTCCAAGTAATAATGTTAGACCTCAAAAAATTCATAATGTTGGAATTGGCAAAGGCCTCAAAACTAAAGTCAATGTTAACATTGGAACTTCTACATTAAACGTAAATGTTGATGAAGAAGTTGAAAAAGCAAAAGTTGCAATAAAATATCATGCTGACACAATTATGGATCTTAGTGACGGTGGAGATGTCAAAAAAATACGTCAGACACTTTTAGACGTTGCACCTATTACTTTTGGAACTGTTCCAATCTATGAAGCTTACAATTATGGAGTCGAAGTTCACAAAAACCCTTTGAATTTAACTGAAGATGATTACATCAAAGCATTTGAAAACAATGCAAAAGATGGAGTTGATTATACAACTGTTCACTGTGGAATTACAAAAGATATTGCAAAAAGAATTCTCAAAGTTCAAAGATATGGTGGTGTTGTAAGTAAGGGTGGAACAATCACTGCTGCATGGATGTTAAAACATGATAAAGAAAATCCATACATAACTCATTATGACTATATGATGGAAATTGCCAAAAAATATGATGTGACATTTAGCCTTGGAGATGCATTAAGACCGGGCTCAATTTTAGACTCTCATGACGAATTACAAGTTCAAGAGATGATTAACATTTCTAGATTAACCAAACGTGCACATGAACATGATGTCCAAGTGATGGTTGAAGGGCCTGGGCATGTCCCATTAAATGAAGTTGCCGCAAATGTCAGATTGGCAAAATCTCTAATTGGTGATGTTCCATACTATGTCCTGGGTCCATTGGTAACTGATGTAGCATCAGGACATGACCATATTGCAAGTGCAATTGGTGCTGCAGTTTCTGCAAGTGAAGGTGTTGATCTTTTGTGTTATCTGACTCCGTCTGAACATTTGGCATTACCAAATGCAGAAGAGGTAAAGGCTGGATTAATTGCATATCGAATTGCAGCTCATGCTGGAGATCTTGTAAAAATCCGAGACAAAGTCATCAAATGGGATATGGAAATGACTGAAGCTAGACGTACATTAGATTGGGAAAAACAACTTGCATTATCTATTGATCCTGAAGAAGCTGCCAAAATTCACAGTAGAACTGGCCAACATCCTGGCAATAATGTACCTTGTACCATGTGTGGGGGCGCTTGTGTCTATATGATGTTGCCACAACAGAAAAAATACGATAAAGAAAACAAAAATTTACAGCAAGTTGAATAATACTTTTTGAAGACTAGGAACTGTTTCATAATTTTCAAGTTCATCTATTTTTATCCATTTAAAATCTGAATTTTCCCAATTTAGTTTGACTGTAGGGTTTTTAGCTTCAAACAAAAATGGAAATATTTCCCATTCGTGATTTTTGTATTGAGGCGAGTTAATCCTCATTTCTTCTGTGGATTTGATTAATGTAATTTTATCTTCTGTTATTCCTACTTCTTCAAAAATTTCAATTTTTGCTCTAGTTAGAGGCTCTTCGTCGTTTTCAATAATTCCACTTACTCCTGCCCACAATCCTTTCATAGATTTTACTTGATCACTTCGCTTGAGAATCAATAATTTTTCATTATCTTTGATGAATGATGTTACAATCTTTGTGTAGCGCATGTCTGCTACTTTTCAACTGCTTTTACCATTTTTGTTAGTTTTTTGTATGATTCATTCGTATCTGTATGTTTGGCAAGTCTTTCTTGACATTCTTTGATGTAATTTACTACATCTTCTGTTTTTGATTCTTGAACAGCTGTTAATAATCTGCCAATATCTTTCCAAAGTTCTTCAGCCACTCTACGAATTTCTGGATTTGCAATGATTGTCTCAATTAATTCAGGAGATTCTGTCATGATACTTTCTGCCAAAGTTTTTTGAACTCTGAAAGTAGTTCCCGACATTTTTTCTGTGAGATTCATTTTTTCATCTTTTGAAATTATGTTTGCAAAAACTAAATTCATTAAATGGGTTAACCCTAAAATCACTGCAATTTTTTTATCATGTTCAGCTGCATCTATGGTGACAAAGTTAGCTCCTTCGAATAATGATTTTGCAACTGTTAATTCTTTTTTAGCATCTTTAATTGGAACTGAAATAATGTTTTTACCTTTGATTGTTTTAATTCCTGGACCAAACATTGGATGTATACAAATTGGATTAATTTTTGCTGGCATTTTTGATAATGATGAAACTACTTTGGACTTTTCTGATGATATCTCTATAAGATATGTTCCTCGTTTCATCTCTTTAGCAATTAATCTAATGATTTCTGGTGTTCTTCTTGTAGGTGTACACAAGACCACATAATCTGCCTTTAAAATTCCCCCTACTAGTGATTCCGATATGATTGTGTTTTTTCCTGTAATTTTGTTTTCTGTATCATAACCTGTAACTTCAAAACCTTGATCTGTGAAATATTTTACAAACCATTGGCCCATTTGGCCTCCAGCACCAATTACTGTAATCTTCTTCATTGATTATCCCTCATAATGTTACTAAGTATATTCATTCCTTCAACCAATGTATCTTCATCTTGACATGCTGAAAGCCTGATAAAATTTTTGTAATCTCCAAATCCTTCTCCTGGTGCTACTGCTAAACCTTTCTCTAAGGTACTATTTGCAAATTGAACTCCATCAAATCCTTCTTGATTAATTCTTGCAAAAAGATACATTGCTCCATCAGGATTGATAAAATCTAACCCCATATCGCTTGCTTTCTGTGCCAACACATCTAGTCTGTTTTGTACTGTATTAGTATTGTTGGATGTATCTGCTTCAAGTGCTTTCATGGCTATGTATTGTATTGGTTCTGAGACATTTGTAAGACACAATGCTTCTAATTTTGCCATTTTTTCGATTATTTTTGAATCTGCAATGGCATATCCTACTCTAAAACCTGTCATGGCATGAGATTTGGAAAATGATTGAGTTACGATACTTTTTTCATAATTGTAACTGAGTACACTCTTCCATTTTGTTTTTGCATACTGTGAATAGATTTCATCACTTAACACATAGAGACTGTGTTTTTTTGCAAGTTCTACAATGTCGTCTTGTAATTTCTCTTCAAGAATTTTCCCTGTTGGATTGTTTGGATAATTTAGAACAATCATTTTTGTATTTGAATTGATTGTATTTTTGATTTGTTCAAATGATGGTTCCCATTTATCCTCAAATGTTGTATTGATAGTTCTAACTTTAATCCCTGCATTTAGTGCACAATCCTTGTAGGCTGGCCATGCAGGCTCAATTACAATCATCTCGTCTCCTGGATTCAAAAGCGTTGTAATTGCAGTAAAGATTGAAAATCTGGCCCCTGGGCTTACAATGATGTTATCTTCTTTGATATCTGCATTGAATTTATTAGATGTATATTTGGCAAGTGCTTCTCTAAATGCGGGCATTCCTTTTGCTTGCCCATATTTTAGAAATCCTTTCTCAAATACTTCCTCTAATGCCTCTTTTACTATCTTTGGTGGTAAAAAGTCTGGTTCGCCTACTTCCATGTGGATGATTTTTTTCCCTTGAACTTCAAGAGATTTTGCTTTTAAGAAAATTGAAAGATGTGTTTGTTTGTTTGTTGATTGAACTTTTACTGATTCATTTAACAGGAAATTTAGAAATTTTGTAGCAATTGTTTCATCTAACCCGATACTATCACATAATGAAATAACTTTTCCACGTAAACTATCCTCTCTTGCTTCATCAGTTACTCCTTTGCCAATATTTTTTTTAACTTCTCCAATTTCTCTTGCAATGTCTGTTCTAGTTTTTAGCAACTCTATCATTTTTAGAGTGACTTCGTCCATCTTGTTTCTAAGATCATTAATGTCTGACATTTTCTTATAATACTGGTTTAATTGCTCCAGAAAGGAGTGCATGATCTGCTATAGTTAATGCTACAAATGAATCTACTACTGGTGGAGCTCTTGGAACTACACATGGGTCATGTCTGCCTTTAACTTGAAGAATTGTTTCTTTTTTTGTTTTAATGTCTACAGTTTTTTGTTTTTGTGCAATAGATGATGCTGGCTTGAAAGCAATTCTCATAGTTATTGGCATTCCATTGGAAATTCCTCCTAGAATTCCTCCAGATCTGTTTGTTTCTGTGACTATTTTTCCTTTCTTTACTGTATACAAGTCATTATTTTCTGAACCATGTAATTCTGAACCTGCAAATCCTGAACCAAATTCAATTCCTTTTACAGATGGAATTGAAAATATGGCTTTACTCAAATCTGATTCTAATGAACTAAAAATTGGTTCTCCTAATCCTACTGGAACTTTTGTTGTAATTGATTCAATAATTCCGCCAAGTGAATCGCCTTTCTTTTTAGCAGCTAAAATGTTTGCCCTCATTATTTTTGCTGTTTTATTTTCTGGACAACGTACTTCATTTTTGTAAATGGAACTCACCATTTTTTCATTAAATTCTCTTTCCATCTTTGTTTTTCCAATTTGTGATACAAATGAATTAGTTTCAATTCCTAGTGAAACTTTGAGTAACTTTCTAGCTATAGCTCCTCCCATAACATGTGTTGCAGTTAGTCTTCCTGAAAATCTTCCTCCTCCTCTATGATCATTAAAGTGATTATATTTTGTCATGGCTGGATAATCTGAATGACCTGGCCTTAGCTTTGTTTTCAGATTTTCATAATCTTTTGATTTCTGATCACTATTCCAAATGACCATTGTGATTGGTGCACCTGTTGTGTGCCCTCTAAAAACTCCTGAAATAATTTCAACTACATCACCTTCTTTTCTTTGAGTTGAAATAATATTTTGTCCTGGTTTTCTAAGGTCTAGCATTTTTTGTATGTCTTTTTCATCAAGCTCTAATCCTGCTGGGCAACCATCTAAAACTGCACCAATAGATTTCCCATGACTTTCACCAAAACTTGTTAAAACAAGACGCTGACCAATAGAACTTCCCGGCAACATACTATCAAAGTTAACCGATGTTTATAATTCCTCATTCTGAGAAAATGTGAAACTTTGAACCACTAATTGATTATTTTTTGATAATACTTTGTTCCTGTTTAAAAATTATAAAATAATTAAACATTACATGAAATAATTATAATATATTCTTAAATATCATTATAACGTATATAATATATGCAAAATCGTGTAAATTATAACGAATAATTTGCGCGGCCCTGCGAAAAAGACATGTTATCTACGCAAAAGCGTTGTGGGTGAGGAGAATGCTTTTCACTCTATACAGGGTCGCG
>Ga0114932_10004725_pt1 | contig 12513 bp, 13 predicted proteins | sample 2SBtaG_2_FD_87286 | JGI IMG/M metagenome (GOLD analysis project Ga0114932, IMG submission 87286) | Deep subsurface microbial communities from Kolumbo volcano to uncover new lineages of life (NeLLi) - 2SBTROV12_ACTIVE470 metaG | ecosystem: Environmental > Aquatic > Marine > Volcanic ...
CGCTGACGGCCGAGGCGACGCCGAGACAACGCCGCCGCATGGCTGTCAAAGGTTCCGGCATCGCCATGGCGATCCTATTGGTATTCCTGTTGCTCGGTACGGACTTGCTGGCTTACATGGGGATCAGTCTTGCCGCACTCCGCACCGCCGGTGGCATTTTGCTTTTGCTGATGGGTATCAAGCTGGTCTTCGCCGAACCGGGCGGCGGCAATACGACCACGGAAGACGAAACCAAGGAAGCGGAACTGAAAGACGATATTTCGGTGTTTCCCCTGGCGACACCGCTGATCGCCGGCCCCGGCGCCATGGGCGGCGGCGTTTTGCTGATGGGCAACACGGAAGGCGACCCCACCTTGGGCGCCATCGTCATCGGCGCAATGATCGCCGTGGTCATGATCACCTTGTTTCTGTTGCTGGTCGCCACCCAGGTGCAGCGTTTGCTGGGCGTCACCGGTCTGCAGGTCATCTCGCGTATTTTCGGGGTGCTGTTGACGGCCTTGGCGGTGCAGTTCGTGTTCGATGGCCTGAAAGACAGCGGTCTCCTGGGCTGACTGTTCAGCGCCGGGCGGCGGGCCTGACCAAACGGTTGATCCAGTTTTCAATCTCGCGCCAGCGGATCCGGCGATCCAGAATATCGTCATCAATGCCCAGCAGCCAGGCCAGGTCCTGGCGTTCCGGCGCTGCGTCCAGGACGCTCAGCCGCCCGGCGTGGTCTTCCGCCGCGTCCGTATCGGCAAAGAACCCCTGATCCACAAGGCGCGTTGCATAGCGGCGCACCAGTTTGGCCATGTCGAGAAGATCGAACTCCGGATGATACTGGACCCCCCAGAACATGCCGCCCTGAAACGCGATCGACGCGGCCTGCACGGTGCAGAAGCTGTTCGACGCCAGCAGTGTGGCACCGGACGGCAGATGGGTGACTTCGTCGACGTGGATGGCGGGCTGGTCGAAAACGCCGGATTTTCCCTCAAACATGGGATGACCGCGGCCGGCATCATTCAACGAGATTTTTCGGGCAATGGCCATTTCGCTGCCGCGCGGATGGGGCTTGACCAGGCCGCCGGCCGCCGCCGCGGCCACCTGCAGGCCCCAGCAACTGCCGAACATGGGCACACCGGCCTCAAACCCGGCCCGGGCGAATTCGATCTGGCGCTGTACCCGCGGGTCATCCTCGCCGCCCGGGATATTCAGGCCCGAGCCGCTGATCATGATGCCGTCATAGGCGCCGAGTTCGTGCCCGGCCGGCAGCGCGGCGTCAATGTCAGCCGGCATGGCCACCTCGATATGGCAGCCGGGCGCCAATTCTTCCAATAAGGCGGTGAAGCATTCACTGCCGGTGCGGCCGCCCAGCGCCTTCAGCGCTTCGTTACGGTCGCTGGGATTGCCCTCGGCGATCAGCAAACACAGCCCGTCGTTCATGGTGGCGCTCACCCGGCCCCTGCCCGTCCCCTGGCGATCATCGTCGGGATGATCAACCGATCGATCCAGTTTCGGACCTCGGCGCGCCGCACATCTTCGTCGGTGATGTCCTCATCGACGCCCAACAGCCAGGCCAGGTCGCGGCGCGACGGATCCTGGTGCAGGGTTTCCAACAGCCTCACATAATCTTCGCCGGCGGCGCGGTCTTGGAAGAAACCAAGCGCCACGAGCTTGTCAATTCGGCACCAGGTCAAGCGCGCCATTTCGCGCAGATCATATTCCGGGTGATACTGCAGGCCCCAGAAAATACCGCCTTCCCAGGCCACGGAGACCGACTGGACGCGGGTGAAGGCATTGCCGGCCAGCACGGTACTTCCCGGCGGCAGATGGGTAATCTCGTCGACATGAGAGATGAACGCGTCGAAAACCCCAGCCTTGCCTTCGTACATGGGATGGCCACGGCCCTCCGGCGTCAGCGCGACCTTGCGGGCGATGCCCATTTCCCGGCCGTTGGGATTGGGCCGGCATATGCCGCCGGCGGCAACCACCGCAATCTGCGCCGCCCAGCAACTGCCGAACCCCGGCACGCCGGCCCGGAAGGCGGCCCGGGCAAATTCGATCTGGGTGTTGACCTCGGGGTTGTCTTCGAAAACGGTCAGACTGCATCCGGTCCACGCAACCCCATCATAAGCGGCAAGCTCCGTGCCCGTGGGCAAGGCCGAGCCCGGATCACTGGGAAACACAACATCGCAACGAATGGCGGGGTTTAATTTTGTCAGCATCCCCACATATTGATCGGCGGCCATGGATGCGCCGCCGGCCACCAGTTCCTTGCGGGCCGCTTCCACATAACCATCGACAACCAAAATTCTGGGGTTCAATACCATTTTCCGTGTAACCATATGATGCGCGACGGCGCGATGGTGCGGCACGCCACCGACCCGGTCAACGCCCGATACCCTTGCGCCGTCACGTTCATCGCGGCCGCCAGTCCTTGACCAATCGATCGGCTCGTTCGATTTGCGACCGGTTCATGGAAACAAGAAGTTTTTCGCGTTCCCGCACCGGATCGTAATTGGCTTCTTGGGCCTGAATTTCGGCGCGTTTCGGGATCGCAAGGGAAAACCATTTGAACGCTTCCACCGGATCGCGATCAAGCCCCCAACCTTCCTTGTACATAAGCCCAAGCACGTGCTGAGCGACGGGATGGCCCTTGGCGGCAGCCTTGCGGTACCAACCCAGTGCCTGACCATAGCTATGCGGCACGCCGCGGCCATGGAAGTAAAGATTACCGAGCGCGAATTGGGCGCCCCGATGATTGCCCAGCCCGGCGGCCAGCGATAACCATTCCGACGCACGGTAGTAGTTTTGCGCCGTGCCGCGGCCCGCTGCATACATGGTCCCAACTTGAAACTGGGCCTCAATATGGCCCTGGTCCGCGGCCTTGCGGTACCACAACATGGCCTTGGCCTCATCGCGGAACGCCGGATTGGCCTTGCTCAGAATTTTGCCCAATGCGAATTGCGCTTTGACGTCACCGCCGCTCGCGCGTGGCAACACGGCATCGACTTGGCCGCGAAACTTGGAGAGTTCCGCGACCAGCGGGTCTTGCTTGGATTCGCCGAAAAAGAAATAGGCGGCGCCCGCCGACAAGGTCAGCGCACCGACAACGACCAGGAAGAACAGGAAACGCATGGGTGGTTTTAGCGCCGTCGCAACGGGACGACCAACGGAAAATGCGGCGCCGGGCAGTTGGTGGTCAGCGCCGCGTTCTGGCTTTCACCAAATTGTGCCCGTTTTCGCCGACTTTCTGGTAGCGCCCGTCGTGGGGGTCGGGACGGTCGTAGCAGGTGACACTGCCGAGCGTGTGGTAGCAGTAGACCTCCGGCTTCACGTTCGGTTCATCTTCCTCGCAATAATACAGGCCTTGTTCGCGGCGCACGGATGAGCAATTTTTGCCGCTGGTCAGCGATACGACGTGATCGACGATGGTCTTATCCGTGCCGACGACGGTCAAGGCCTCGACTTGCCCGAGATACGGCACGCCCGTCGACGCCAAGGGGCCGCAGCCCGACAACAACAAGGCGCAAGCGACAGCCACCCATCGATACCGATTGGAATTTCCGATCCATTGATGTGTCATCGCTGAGTCCCTGTTGAAAGCAATTTCGAAGCCGTTTGAGTATATACCATCGGCATTAAGAAGGGATTAATCTCAGTCCCGTCCGGCGATGGCCCGCCTGCCTCTAACCATTTGGAGTTACGATGTTTTTCTTCAAAGAACCGGCCCGAAATGCTATAGACCATGTCATGTCGGCAATAATGACACGAAAGCCTTAACATGTCGCTGGTTCATACCCCAATTTGTGATTTCGGATGGAAGCCGCCGGGATTCAATCTGCAAGGCATCGATGGCAAGCCTTATCGCTTGGATGACATCCGCGGCACCACGGGCACGTTGATCATGTTCATTTGCAACCACTGCCCCTACGTGAAGGCCATCGCGTCGAGATTGGTCGATGATGTGACAACCCTGCAATCGATGGGTATTGGCGTTGCGGCCATCATGCCGAATGCCATGGAACTGGTGAAAGCCGATTCCGTCGACAACATGAAAGCCTTCTCACGGGCCCACGGTTTCACCTTCCCCTACCTGGTCGACGAAACACAGGACGTGGCGCGGGCCTACGATGCCGTGTGCACGCCGGACTTCTTCGGGTTCAACGCCGAAGATGAACTGCAGTATCGCGGCCGCTTTGATGAACTGGGAACCAGGCCGGCGACAAATGGTGTACGCCACGAATTATTGGAAGCGATGACCGCCGTCGCCGAGACGGGCCGGGGGCCCGACGAACAGACGGCCAGCATGGGTTGTTCCATCAAATGGCGGGAATACGTTTCCTAGGCTTCGGTTAGGTTTGCCAATACCTGGGCCGGAGGATATGTTGGCGCGCCTTTTCAGACGACCCGGCAGGAGAGACAGTTGGCCGACGAACAAGACCTCTTACTTCGTGAGATCGACGAAGAACTGAAGCAGGAAAACCTGCAGAAGATTTGGAAGAAATACGGCACGCTCATCGTCGCCGGCTCCATAGCGCTGGTCGCTGCTGTCGCCGGTTTCAAAGGCTGGCAGTCTTACGAACTGAACCAACGTATCGAACAAGGCGAACGCTTCGCTGCGGCTCAAAAGCTGGCTGGTGACGGCAAGGCCGATGCGGCGCGTGATGCATTTGCTGCCATGGCCGAGGATTCGACCGCCGGCTATACCATGCTGGCCCGCTTCCAGCTGGCGGCCCTGGCCGCCAACAGCGGCGATACGGCAGGTGCCGTCGGATCCTATCAGGCCATCGCCGATGATGGCGCCGTTGCGGATGTCTACAGGGATTTGGCCGTCGTGCTGGGCGCCCTGGCCGAGATTGACTCGAAAGCCGGCGCCGGCGCTTTGACAGCGCGCGCTGAACAATTGGTTCAAGGCAGCAGCCCGTGGCGGTTTTCCGCCAAGGAGGTTTCAGCCCTGGCTGCGATGAAAAATGGCGATAACAAAACGGCCCGCATGCGCTACGATGAATTGGCCAAGGAAGCGGCTGCCCCGCAAGGGCTGCGTACCCGGGCTGGCGAAATGCTCAACGTGCTGCCCGGCGGCAAGTAAGACCGGGCCCGAAAGGCCTTGCATATAGGGCCAGGGAGATAGATCCAGGTGGTGGTTTCAATTCGTCCTCTTATGTCGACATTCCGCTCGGGCCAGCGCGTTCTGTTTACGATGCTGGCGGTCAGCCTGTTGATGTCATGCGATGCAATCGACAAATGGTCTCGGCGCAACGAAGCACCGCCACTGAAAGGCGACCGCATTGCCGTCCTGACCCACAGCCGGTCGCTGGCGGCGGACAAGGAGCTTGCCGGTAACCGCATTCTTCTGCCGGCACCGACACCAAACGCCGCCTGGCCGCAAACCGGCGGCTACGCAAACCACGCCATGCACCATATTGAGATCAAGGACGCGCTGCGCAAGGTCTGGACCGCCGATATTGGTGAGGGTTCCGATGATGAAGAGCGCCTCAACGCCACCCCTATCGTCGCTGCCGGCATGGTCTTCACCATGGATTCCAACTCTCAGATCAGCGCCTTCGACGCCGCCACAGGCAAACGCTTCTGGGCCGTCGAACTTGAGCCCGAAGAAGATGACGACGGCCATATCGGCGGCGGCCTGGCTTACGAAGACGGCCGGGTTTTCGTCACCACCGGATTTGCCGAAGTCATTGCCCTGGAAGCGAAGACAGGAAAGCAGCTATGGCGCAAAAACGTCGTCGCCCCCATGCGGGCCGCGCCGACGGTACGCGGCGGGCGCGTTTTCGTCGTCACCTTGAACAATCAGTTGTTCGCCCTGAATTCAAAAACCGGTGACACCATCTGGCGCCACCGCGGCCTGCCCGAGGTTGCCAGTGTCCTTGGCGGCGCCAGCCCGGCGGTCGACCGCGGCGTCGTGGTCGTCGCCTACACGTCCGGCGAATTGATCGCGCTGAAGGTCGAAAACGGCCGTGTGTTGTGGCAAGACGCGCTGATTACGGCCAGCCGGACGGACGTGGTATCCGGTCTTTCCGGCATTCGCGGCCGGCCGATCATTGACCGCGACCGGGTTATTGCCATCAGCAATGCCGGCCTTCTGGTGGCCATCGATCTGCGTACCGGGCGGCGGATTTGGGACCGCGACGTGGTCGGCATCGAAAGCCCCTGGGTCGCCGGCAACTACATCTTTCTGTTGACCACCGATTCGGAAATCTCCGCCATCTCACGCGAGACCGGTCTGATCCATTGGGTTCGCGGCCTGCCGCGCTTTGAAGACCCGGAAGACCTGGAAGACCCGATCATCTGGACCGGCCCGATCCTGGCCAGTGACCGCTTGATCGTCGCCGGGTCGAATGAGGAAGCCTTGGCCATTTCACCCTATTCGGGCCGCATTTTGGGCGTCGTGGAGATGCCTGACGCCGTCACCGTGGCGCCGGTGGTGGCGGGCGGCAGTGTCTATTTCCTGGCCGACGGCGCCGAATTGGTCGCCTACCGATAAATGCCGGCCTGAAACGGGCCGACCCCTGAGAGTTAAACCGCCATGCCGTTCACCGTCGCCATCATCGGCCGTCCCAATGTCGGCAAGTCGACGCTTTTCAACCGCTTGACCGGCAAGCGTCACGCCATCGTCGACGACACCCCGGGTGTCACCCGTGACCGGCGCGAGGGCAACGCCCGGATCGGCGATTTCGAATTCCGCTTGATCGACACGGCCGGGCTGGACGATGCCGACGATGACGCTCTGGAAGGCCGCATGCGGCTGCAGACCGAACGCGCCGTCGAAGAATCCGATGCCGCCCTGTTCATGATCGACAGCCGGGCCGGCGTGACCCCCGTCGACGAACATTTTGCCGGGTGGCTGCGAACCCGGTCGACGCCGGTGATTTTGCTGGCCAACAAATGCGAAGGCGGCGCCGGTGAACCGGGCCGCCTGGAAGCCTATGCACTGGGCCTGGACGAGCCGGTGGCGGTCTCCGCCGAACATGGTCAGGGATTGTCGGAACTTTACGACGCGCTGGTCGCCCAGGCTGAGGCCAGTGACGTCGCCGCCGGCGACGCGCCACACATCGATATGGATCTCGACGAGGACGATCCGAACCGGCCCCTGCAACTGGCCATCGTTGGACGCCCGAATGTCGGAAAGTCGACCATGGTCAATTTCCTGCTGGGCGAAGACCGCATGCTGACCGGCCCGGAAGCCGGCATCACCCGCGACGCCATCGCCGTTCCCTGGTCTTGGCAGGGCCGCGACGTTCAGTTGGTGGACACCGCCGGCATGCGCCGCAAGGCCCGCGTCGACAAGAAACTGGAGCGCTTGTCCGTCCAGGATTCGCTGCGCGCCGTGCAATATGCGGAAGTCGTGGTGTTGGTCCTGGATTCCAACGCCGTCCTGGAAAAGCAGGACCTGACCATCGGCCGCAAGGTCATCGACGAAGGCCGGGCCCTGATCATCGCCGTCAACAAGTGGGACGTCGCGGAAGACCGTAAGGATTCTCTGCAGCGTTTATCTGACCGGCTGCAGACATCGCTGCCGCAAGTGCGCGGCATTCCCATCGTCACCTGTTCGGCAAAGACGGGGCGCGGCATGGACCGCCTCATGCCGGCCGTGTTTGAAACCCATGAGGTGTGGAATGCCCGCATCCCGACCGGCGAATTGAACCGCTGGTTCGAGATGATGCTGGAATCCCATCCGCCGCCGGTGGTCTCCGGCCGCCGCCTCAAACTTCGCTACATCACCCAGGTGAAGTCGCGTCCGCCGACCTTTGCCCTGTTCTCAAGCCGGGCCGACAGGATTCCCGAAAGTTACCTGCGCTATCTGGCGAACGGGTTGCGTGACGACTTCGGGCTGACCGGCGTGCCGCTGCGCTTTAACGCGCGCAAACGCGACAACCCGTACGACAGCAAACGGAAGTAAGGCCTTTAGAGAACATCACTCGGCTTTTCGGGAGACCAGAACATGACTAATACCCCCACCCTCGGCTTCGTCGGCGTCGGCGTCATGGGCGAAAAGATGTGCCGCAATCTGGCTCAGAAATCGGGGCGGCCGGTGCTGGCCTGTGACCAGAACCCGGCCCCCCTGCAGCGCTTAACTGAGCACGGCGTGACAACGGCTGCCTCGTTGGCCGACTTGATGGCCAGCGTGGACATGATTTTCCTGTCCCTGCCGGGTGAGCCGCAGGTGCGCGCCGTGGTGCTGGGCGACGAGGGCCTGTTGGCGCATGCCACGGCCGGGCAGATCATCGTTGACTGTTCGACCTGCCCGGTCCGCCTGGCCCAGGAGATTGACGCGCTCGCACGGGCGAAAGGTGTCCGGTTCCTTGACGCACCCGTGGCGCGCGGCGTCACGGCGGCGGAAAACGGCACCCTGAATTTCATGGCCGGCGGCGACCAGGCCGACTTCGACGCCGTTCTTCCGTACCTGGAATGCATGGGCGGCGACATCACCTTGTGCGGGCCCGCCGGCGCCGGCCAGGCCGTGAAATTGATGAACAACATGATTGTCGTGCAAACCGTGCGCGCCATCGCCGAAGCCTTGAAGGTCGCCCAGGAATCGGGCGCCGTCGACGGCAAGGTTCTGTTCGAGACCCTGACCACCGGATCCGCCGACAGTTTCGTGCTGCGCAACCACGGCCTCAAGAGCATGCTGCCCGGCACCCACCCGGCGCAAACCTTCCCGGTCAAATACATCATGAAGGACTTGGGCTATGCGTTGGAACTGGCGGAAAGCTGCGGTGTCGTGATGACCGGCGCGGAGACCACCATGGATCTGCTGAAACGCGCCGACGACATGGATTTCGGCGACCGCTACTACACCATTCTCATCGAGGCGCTGGAGCAGGCCGGTTAGGGCATATTTAAAGAATACGGAGCCGCTGAGGCGGCGTCTTCGGTCGATTGTCCAGCCTTCCCGTTTCGTCGCGAAGACTTGACGATACCCCAACATCGCCCGCGTCTCCTCTCCTAATGGGAAGGCCGGACAATCGATCTCTGTGATTCCGAATTCTTTAAACATGCTCTAAGGCGAAAGTTTGGATAGGTGGCCGCTTGCCTCTTGCGCTATAATCGCCTTGGTTTGAATGGAGCGTGAAGCATGTCCGGTTACAGTGTCTATATCCTGTTGGCAGCCCTGATCGCGTTATTTTGGGGGGCGCGGGCCGGACGGACCGTCGATCAGCTGATCGCCGCTGGCGACCACCTCCACCATCAGGTTCTGGCGACGGGAAAAAAGCATCCGAAAGGCGGCACTTGGGCCGAGCACAGTCGCTGGATGACGGAAAACTGACGCGGTCCGTGGCCCGTTATTGACGGATATCAACCCCCAGCCCGTTGAAAAGCCCGATCGAACTGATCCAGCGCCGCCTCGCGCGCCTCTTCGCTATAGCCCTGAAACGTTAGTGTCACGGGCGTCTGCGGTAATTTCAACAGGGCGATTTGACGCACGCCCTCGGGCCCCAGGGCGATTTCCAAAGACCGCCCATCGCCGGCCACAATAACTTTGCTGCCGTTGACCTGATAGTCCGTCTCGGGAAACGCGTTGGCCAGTGAGCGGAAGAAATCCGCGTGGGTGACGGCCATTTCCTTGGTGACAACCACCGCGTCGTCAGCAGCCATGTCAGCCCCCCGCCACCGGCGGCCAGGCGGCCAAATGGTCATCTTCCGCCATGGCCCGCGTTGCGCGTTCGCCCGGCGGCACGAACAGGCCGTTGATCAAGACCAGATGGCATTGCTCCAGCGGGACGTTCAAGGAATTGAAGGCGTCGTCGGGCGATGCGCTGTCGTCGACGTTCAGATCGGCCTCATTCTTTTCCGCGCCGGCCGGCAAATACTGGCCCAGCGACGCGTAGAGCTTGATGCGAATCTTCATTTCCGCGGTACGCGGCTACTGTGAATGCGCCACGTAGGCTTCCATGAAGCGGTTCGGATCGGCCATCAGTTCGGCCTTCCACTCGCCCAGCGCCGTGCGGTTCTGGATCAATCCCCGCAACACACCGATATGGTCGGTGCGGCCAAGGCTCAAGGCGCCGACGATACAATCGCCGTCGAACTCCAGGCGCAGGTAATGGAACCCGTCGTTGTCCACCACCACGGCCTGTTCGCCGCCCTCGACCCCTTGCCAGGCCCCGAAGGACGCCGACACCAGGCCGACCGTGTCCAAAACGTTCATCACCAGACTGCCGCGATAGGGGGCATCCTGGCCAGCCATGTTCAAGGCCGCGGCGCGGGCGTGATCGACGGCTGTCGGCTGAATGGCATGGACGGACCAGCCGCCGGTGGAGAAGTCCGGTCCCTGGGCGCAATCGCCGGCCGCATAAATGCCATCAACGGATGACATGAGGCGGTTGTCGACGACAATCCCCTCTTCCACCTTCACGCCGGAGCCGTCCAGGAAGCCGGTATTTGACGCAACACCGGCGGCCACGACCACCAGATTGGCGGGCAACCGGGAGCCGTCGTCCAATTCGACGGACAAACCGTCGCCGTCCGCCACCTTGGTGACCCGCGCGCCCGTGCGGACATTGACACCCTTCGCTTCACACCAGCGCTTGATCATATCGCCGCCGACTTCGTCCATCATGCGCGGCAGCATGCGGTCTTCCATCTCGACGACGGTCAAATTGACGCCGCGCGACACCAAGGCTTCCAGAATTATGCAGGCGATGAACCCGGCGCCGATCAAAATGACGTCGGCGCCGTCATCGGCCAGGCCGATGATCTGGCGGGAATCTTCCAAGGTCCAGCAATGGTGTACGCCGGGCTGATCCAGGCCCTCTACAGGCGGCTTGATGGGGCTGGCGCCGGTGCAGATCAGAAGCTTTGAATAGTCCTGGGAACTGCCGTCTTCCAACGTCAGCTTGCCGGCCCCCGGGTCAACGCCGGCGACGCGGCCTTCGCGGTACTGAATTCCATTGGTGTCATAATGGCCGTCCGTCTTGCGCAGATAGGTGCCGCTCTCATCGATCCTGCCGGTCAGGTAATAGGGAATAGCCATTCGCGAATAAGGCGGCTCCGGCTCATTACCGATCATCACCACCGGCGTGCTGGGGTCCGTCTTGCGCAGGGTTTCGGCGGCGACCACGCCGGACGGGCCGGCGCCCACGACTACATAGGTCATCGAAGTCTCCTCATATTCGGCTCAAATTCGGCATACGATTGGCGGAGAGACGCCCAGCGGGCGGCGCTCAAACAGCACCGTCCACCGAGATCCATTTCCCCTCCCCGCTTAACTGCTTAGAGCGTCAGCCGGCTCAAGGTTTCGTTGCTGGGCACCCCATCAGGCGTCCAACCGCGAACCTCATAGTATTCCGGCAGCATCTTCTCCAAACCGTTGGTCTTGCCTTCGGCCGGGCCTGACTTCGCCGCGTCCTTGACCAGACGCGCCGGCAGATTGTCGTCCTTGCCGGTGAAGCCCGCGGCCAGATTGAACTGACGTTCCAGGTTCCAGATGCGCTCACCAACCTCGACCAACTTCTCCGACGTCCATTCGCCCTCGCAGGCCGCGTTGATTTGCGGCGCCACATCGTCCAGCGTCCAGGCGAAAGACGTAAAGATGCACAGTCCGGCACTGTCGAAGGCCGCCGTGGCATCCTGGAAGGCCTTGACCAGACCGGCCTTGCCGTCGGTTTCCAGAGGATCGGTCTTTTCCGGAATCCCCAGCACCTCGGACGCCACCGTGTAGCTGCGAAGATGGCAGGCCCCACGGTTCGAGGTCGCATAGGTCAACCCCATGCCTTGGATGCCACGCGAATCATAGGCCGGGAATTCCTGACCCTTGACCGACATGGACAGTTCCGGCTTGCCATGTTTCTCACACAGCAACTTGGAGCCAAGACCGATTTCGGCACCGAAACCTTCGCCCCGTCCGGTCAATTCGACCAAGGTGGTCAGCGCTTCGGCGCTGCCGAACTTGACCGCCAGGCCATCCGTGTCCTTGTCGGTGATGACGCCTTCTTCGTAAAGCTCCATGGCGGCACCGACCGTGGCACCGAACGAGATCGGATCGATGCCCTGCTCATTGCAGATGAAGTTGGCGAAGGTCAACGCATCGAGATCATCGACCCCCGTGGCAGCGCCCAGCGCCCAGGCCGCCTCGTATTCCAAGCCGCCCGACGCCTTTTGATATTCGGGCCGGTCCTTGACGGTGTAGTGGGTGCGGTCGATGGTCGACACCCGCCCGCACGCGATGGTGCAGCTGAAGCAGGCCTGATTGGTAACCAGGTTCGGCTTGCCGTCCGATTCGCGCGGTTCCGCCATGGCTTCGGCGGAGATGTTGTTGGCGCCTTCGAACTGGACGTCACGGTGGTTGCGGGTCGGCAACGCGCCCGTTTCGTTGATGACGTTCATCAACACCTGGGTGCCAAAAGCCGGCAGGCCCTGGCCGGTGACGGCGTTTTCAGCCAACACGGCCTTGCCTGCCGCAACGGCATCGAAGAAGGCGCCGGAATCTTCCACGGCAACGCCTTTGGTGCCTCGAATGCCCACGGCCTTGAGGTTTTTCGACCCCATCACCGTACCGACGCCGGAACGCCCGGC
>Ga0114932_10004729_pt1 | contig 12491 bp, 13 predicted proteins | sample 2SBtaG_2_FD_87286 | JGI IMG/M metagenome (GOLD analysis project Ga0114932, IMG submission 87286) | Deep subsurface microbial communities from Kolumbo volcano to uncover new lineages of life (NeLLi) - 2SBTROV12_ACTIVE470 metaG | ecosystem: Environmental > Aquatic > Marine > Volcanic ...
ATTTAGCTGCTTCTCTTTCATCCGCTTTAACTACTTCAAGTTCTTTTAGTTTAGCCCTGCCAGCCATTTTAGCTTCTTCTAATGTCACCTCTCTCCGAAACTTTAAATTTTCTGCTTCTTGTTCTCTTTTAAGTTTTGCCTGTAAAGCTCGGTTGGCTTTTTCTTGTTCTCTTTCAACATTAAATTGCCTAAACCTTCCCAGATCAAAAGCAGAGTCAGAAGTATCGCTACGATCCGGTAGGGATACAAAACCAGCGATACTTGATATAAGATTTTTCTGCTGTTCAGGGTCTTCTAGTGTTTTTTGTAACGCTCTAGATGCAATCTCGCCAATGTCTTTAAATCCCATCTTTTTCTACCTCTTTTGGTTTAGACATAAAACCCTCTTGTGGCATGTCTGAGTTATCTTGAGTAGGTTCGTTATGTATCATAGCAAGTTCTTCAGGTGTAAATTGAACATCGTATTGGTTATCAGGCAGTGCATCTTGTTGTAAATCGTCTAATGCAGCCATATCTAAGCCTTTGTCGATTGGTTTATTCTCCAATATGACCTGATCTATTCCTTGATCTTTTGCAATTTTAAAAATCTCAACTGCTAAGAAGGGCTTAATCATTTCAGCTACATCTGGATTAAACATGCCTTGACTAAAACCCATCATTACCATTGAACCTGCTAAAGTCTCACAGGAAACACCTGCGCGAGTAATCTCGCCTATCTCTCGCTGTCGTTCTTCGTTTTCATACAGTCCTGCTTTTAAGGCCAGAAAGGAATCTTCGACTGAAGCACTAATAGGCGGTTTTTCATAGGGCATACTTCCCGGTGTAGCTGTTAAAGACTGACCGGGAATAGGTTTACCGATATGCGGATCGTGGTTAAGTTTTTCAGTCAAAGTCTCCATTTTACGTCAATCCTTTTAAATATTTCTTAAACTTTTTAGATTGTGAGTTGCTTGAAACAGAACGAGGAGAAGCTAATGTTCCTAACAGTGCAGCGCGAGTGTCGGGTTTCATTTGGTTAGGTGCTGTCATCATACTTTGTATAACACTGGTTAAACCGCTATCAGCAATTCGAGATTGTTACGCTTGTACGTTTGGCGCACCAACATTTCTGTAATCAATAGTCCCACGTACAAAACCAGAAGCACCTAAACCACCTCTGCCAATTTGATCTAAATCAGAATCTCCAAGAGTGGGACTTACACCCTTTGTACCTGCAATTACTGAACTTGCTCCTACACTTTTACCGGAAGAACCGCCACCACCAAAAAGTGCTTGACCTGCTGCAGCCCCAGCAATTTGTCCTAAAGTAGAGGCTCCTCCTGTTATAACTTTTGTAAAAGCTTGGCCTACTAAAGCTGGAAAACTCATTTTATCTTTCTCCTTGTTTAAAATAGACCGCCAGAAGGTGTTGTACCCGGCAATTGTCCTATTCCTATACCGGGGCCGCTACTAGTTTGAGGATCAGGTGTGCTACCACCACTACCACCAACTCCAAGTGCGCTTAATAAAGAACTAACAGCACTACCAACTATAGACGTTTGTTGGCTTGGATTGGCTGGGTCTGGAACGCTTTGAGTTAGTACACTTGCTCCAAAATTAATAGCACTTTGTAAAGTACTCTGCGAAGCTGCTCCAGCTTGAACTTGCTTTTTAAACTCTACAGTTTTATCGAATGTTTCAGCATTAAACTGCTGTTCCATTGCAGTTAAAACAATTTGATGATTACGAGATGTTTCATTTTCTAAAGCGGTAAACAATTGGTGTGCTTCATCACGGTACTTTTGCCAAAGTTGGTTTTGAGCTTGTTGCGTAAGACCAAGCATAATACCAGCGTTAATCTGATTAGCTCTATTTTGATTTGCAGTGTTAAGAGTGTTAGTCTCTCTACGCCACATTGCATTTGATTGGTCAATCTGGTTACGCATAGTAACATTAAATTGTTCACGTAAATTATCTAAGTTAGTATTAAACTCTTCTACAGCCGTTTGTTCTTCGCTATTAAACTTCTGTATAGATACATCTCTTGCCGCATTGGCTTGCTCTACTGTAGCACCAAGTTGATCGTAAAACTGATTAACTTGATTTTGAGAAGTAGCGTTAAACTGTCTTGAAGCGTTTTCTGCAGCTTGGTCTGTAAATAAAGATTGTACTTTTGATTGATATGTCAAGACGGCAGCTTGCTGTCTGTTTGTTGTATTTTTTAAATTCATGTTAAGAAAAGACTGCGCGTTTTGTTGTGCAGCTTTCATACGATTGTCAAGGTTTTGACGATCCATTGTAGCTATCGTAGCAGCATTGGCTAACGCTGTTTGCTGTTGGTTATTTAAAATCTGTAGCTGCAAGGTTGCGTTAGCTTGTGCGTCTTGTTGAGCTATGGGAATAGCTGCTTCTGTAAGACCTTGAGCTAAAGCCGCTGCCGCCATGCTTGAAGAACCCAAACCTCTTGCTTGCATAATCTCGTTAACTTTACGAACAGTAGGCGAAGCCCACGGAGGAAACTCTCCAGTTTTAAAACCCTCTGTAAGTTTTTCAATCTGAAAAGCTACAGAAGCTTCGTTAGCTAACGTCTGTGTTTGTGCTTCTGCTAAACTACCACGATCTAACATCTGTTGTTTTGTACGTTCATCTACAATCTGATTAGGATCAATTACGTCATTATCTGTAATCGTTCCTGTAGCGGCTGTAGAGGTAGGAATATTGCTAAACGTACGTTCTACGTTTTGTACCTGTGCTGCATCTTGAGCCTGTACGGTAACATCCTCAATGCCACTTATTTGTGTAGGAGCAGATACAAGTTGTCTTTGTTCACCTGTATCTAAAAGTTTTCCTTCCTCCGTAAAAAGTTCATCTGCTTGAACTTGCTGTACTGCTGGATCAAACAACATCTCTGTTTTGTCTGGAGCATCTTTTCCTGTTTGTGTTACAACATTAGGTATACCTATAGCTTGTTGCCCACGAATGGCTAATATAGGCGCATTCACCACATTAGGATCAGGCAACGAAACTAAAGGGTCTACGCTTACTGCATTAGGATCATTTGGATCAGGAGTAGCCATTGTTTACCTATCTTTCTTAATTAAATTTTGAACTGTTTTTGTTTCATATATACGAATTGAAAACCATACAAGTGTCACAAAAGATACAAGAGGTGGAAGCCATCCAGCTAAAAGAGCTACAGTAGAACTTACGCCAACTACATCACCCACTGTTTTTAGTTCTTCTGTCATTTCAGCTTGCTACTTTTTCTTCTTCTACCGTTTCTTCATTTTCGACACTTTCAATTAACCTGTTAACAAATACCTCTGAAGAGGCACGTAATTGATCTAGTTGAAATTTAGCTGTACTAATTTTACCTTGAAGGTCTTTAATTTGAGAGATCATATACTTCTGTTCTTTTGAAAAAGAATCTTCAGAATAGTCTGTACCATTAATTGTAATAACGTTACTTGTTTTAGAAGTGTTTTCCATTTTAAATCTCCTTTAATTTTATACCCAAGATTTACTTGATTCATCCCACGATACGGGAGTGCCGTTATCTGGATGCGGAACTGGCGGCACCCATGAATATGTATCTGTGTCGAAACTCCAACTAGGAAAAGGTTTTGGCTCAAAAAAAACGTCATTTACGGAGTCATATGTATAGCCCACTCCCGCATAATTTGCTCGGATTGAACCATCTTCAGATGTTTGTATCCAAGTACCGCTGCCAAAAAAATCACTACACCAAGCAGCGTCACAACCGTCTTCAACTACGACGACTCTGACAACAATATTATCATTATTAACTTCTGCAAAAAGACTCATTTAAACCTCCTATGCATCTGCAGTATTCGTGCTTGGATATGATCTTCCAGTTCCAAACATAACGCGACAACCGCCAGCGGCACCAGCAGTTCCAGCACTTGCGAAGGATGATTGGGCGCTACCCGCACCACCACCAAACTGACCACCAGTACCGCCGGGATGACCAGTTGCTGTGGCACCAGCACTACCGCTAGACCCACCTCCACCACCTGCATTTCCAGCGCCACCAGAACCTGAACTACCTTGACCTAGAAGACCAACACCACCGCCGCCACCGCCTCCTTTAAAATTACCTGATACGTCTGTAGCTGATCCACCACCGCCGCCGCCACCGCCAGATGGTGCAGCACTACCGGCTAAAGCACCCTGTCCAGAAGTTCGGTTTGCGCCAGCGCCACCATTACCAGCATACCCGCCAGCACCACCACCGCCGCCGATATAACCACCAGTTCCTCCGTTTCCTCCGGTGCCTGTACCGCTTGCACCTCCGTTACTGGGAGTAGTTGTAAATGTACCACCACCGCCACCAGCGGCAGTACAGCTAGACCCAAAGCTGGTTGTGCCGCCTGCTGATCCGACTCCATTGGCACCACCAGCACCTCCTGCACCAATGGTTACAGAAAATGTAGCGCCGGGGCTTGTGGAAATGTTATTTACAAATCGCAGTGCGCCGCCGCCACCGCCGCCGACTTGTGAGCTTCCAGCCCCGCCACCACCAGCACCGACGCAAACAACAGATAAACTTGTAACGCCAGCAGGAACGGTAAAGGTTCCAGAACTTGTAAATACTTGTTGTCCAGCAACATCACCAGTAAACTCTAGTGTATTAATTTTTTCGATTTGAGCGTCAGTAAGTGTGTTAACTTTTTCGATATCGCTAATCGCAATTGTATTTAATTTTTCAACTTGATTAGCCATTATGCACGCTCAATATGATCCATGCTTGGATTAATATATACAACGTCTGGAGATAAAGCTGTACCGACAATTTGAACAAACGCCCCATCTGTAGATGGTGCTGTATGGGTCATTTGTCCAGTTGTTTCTGAAAGGAATAAAGTTGAACCCGGTGTAAAATTAAATGTATCATCTCTAACAAAACCATGAAGTAGGACAGTTCCTGTAGCTGTATCAGAAATTGCGGCTGGCGCAATTCCAATAGCGCGAGCGGTCGCTAAAGCACTAGCATCTGCTCGTACAACTTCTGATGTTGTAGTGTGTATACAAACAAGATCAAAAGCTGATATTGCTGCTCCAGCAAGCATCTGTGCTGTCATTCCAGTAACTGTGTGATCAGTTCCTGACAATAATGGTGTTGAAATATCTAAAGATTTAGCATCACCAAGAGCTATGTTACCCGATATTGTAACATCTCCATCAGCAGCAATAGTTATTGCAGCAGCAGTAGACGCTACACCAATAGTGCCACCATCTTTAATAAGAATATCGTCTTTAAATGTTACAATGCCAGCACTACTAATTGTCATTGCATCATTCGCAGACGATACGCCGATTGTACCTCCATCTTTTATAACAATGTCATCTTTAAACGTTACAATACCAGCACTACTAACTGTCATTGCATCAACAGTAGATGCTACACCAATAGTACCTCCATCCTTAATAATAATATCATCAGCAAATGTAACAATACCTGTAGATGCTAGGGTCATAACCGCTCCAACAGAAGCGTTTCCTATAGTTCCACCATCTTTAATTAGTATATCATCTTTAAATGTGACGATACCAGCACTACTAATTGTCATTGCGTCATTAGCAGAGGCAACACCAATCGTACCACCGTCTTTAATCATAAAGTCATCAGCGATTGTCAATAGACCCGCTGAACTTAGTGTCATCTTTGCAGTTGCAGATGACGCAGCAGTTTCAGATACACCCGTTGTAAATACCAGTTTAGTCGCATTAGCATCAGCCGCAAATGTACCTTCTGCAATAGCGTGTATACCAGCAGCAACAGTTGCACCGTCTGTACCGTCAGAGTCTCCTGCTGCCATCTCAATTGAAGCAATAACATCATCAGCTACAATTGCATCCTCTTCTGATTTTAACTGAAGAACAAAGGGACGATTATCTGTATCACTAATAGTATTTGTAAGAGTTAATCCTGAATCGGCAACATGTGTAACAGTTATTTCATCATTAGTACCAAATGATAATACAGCGCCATCATGTTGTAATTCTAAATCTTGTGTTAAAGTAACATCACCATCTGACCCAATCGCTATGGCATCTGGGTCACTTGCTGAACCAATTGTTCCAGCGTCTTTAATAATAATATCGTCAACAAAGGTTACAATACCTGTAGAAGCAATAGTCATTGCAGTTGCTGCAGAAGCAACGCCAATCGTACCACCGTCTTTAATTAAAATATCATCTTTAAAGGTAACGATACCTGCACTACTAATTGTCATGGCATCGTTTGTAGATGCTACACCAATTGTACCACCGTCTTTAATAAGAATGTCATCTACAAATGTTACGACACCAGATGAGGCGATAGATATTGCACCTGTTGAAGATGCAGAACCAATTGTTCCAGCGTCTTTAATAAGAATGTCATCTACAAACGTTACGATACCAGAAGAAGCTATTGTTATTGCACTTGTTGAAGATGCTACACCAATAGTGCCGCCATCCTTAATAAGAATGTCATCTTTGAATGTAACGATACCCGCACTACTAATCGTCATTGCGTCATTTGCAGAAGCAACGCCAATAGTGCCTCCATCTTTAATCATAAAATCGTCTGCAATTGTCAAAAGACCAGCAGAGCTTAGTGTCATTTTAGCAGTAGCTGATGCTGCTGCAGTTTCAGATACACCTGTTGTAAACACAAGTTTTGTTGCGTTAGCTGATGCGCTAAACGTGTCTTCCGCAATAGCGTGAATACCAGCAGCTACCGTAGCACCATCTGTTCCATCAGAATCTCCTGCCGCCATTTCAATAGAGGCGATAACGTCATCAGCAACAATAGCGTCTTCTTCTGATTTTAATTGTAAAACAACAGGCGTATCATCTGAACCATTTACAGTATTAGTTACAGTTAGTCCTGAGTTGTGAACATGCGTCACTGTTATTTCGTTATCTGCGCCAAAGCTAAGTACAGAGGAATCGCTTCCTAGTTTTACATCATTATTAAAAGTAGCTGTTCCTGCATCACTACCATCAATAGTTAAAAATGTTGTATCAGAACTTCCGTCTGTTCCTTTTAAAATAATATCAGTATCATTGCCTTGAGCGTCTATCGTTATATCTCCTGCTGATGTTGCAAGTGTTACCGCTGCATCACCAGTCGCTATGTCATCAGCAGCAGTAGCAGAAAAAGTTTTAATATCTGATGCTGGAATGGTTTTCATTGTTCCACCATCGTTTACAATAAATCCATCAGTAGCTGTAAGAGTAATCGAACCACCTACAGACGTACCACCATCAAGAAGATTTATTTCTGTAGCTGTTGCGGTAACGTTTGTACCTCCAATATCTAGTGTAGTCATAGAAACTTCACCAGCAAAAGTAGCTACAGAACTGGCAACAGTTGCGTTAGGTACAATCGTTAAATGTGTAACATACGTACCTGCGCTATTAATATCATTACCAAGTGTAAGAGTACCACCATCAGCTATGTTTAACTTCCATTCATCACCAGCATCATCACCCTGATCAGCTTTTAATACAATACCAAGAGCAGCACCTTCTACGTTTGCTGCAATCTCTAAAGAATCGTTAGTTGATTCATCATATAATATTGTAATATCTTCATTCGTGCCTAGAATAAGACTTTTATTGTCAATAATTTGTACGTCATCGTCAAATTTAAACTGATCCTCATCTTCCATCCACGAAAGAACACCGTCACTTGTTTCACCATCAAAGGTTAGTACAACATCTGTATCTGCTGTTCCTAAACCAAGCGTTAACGCATGTCCACGAAGCGCAGTTACATTACCACCTTCTCCTGCAGTACCATCGTGAGAGTGACCACTTGTTCCAAAAGCAGCTACAATAGCGTCAAATTCATCATTAGAATCTGCTGCATCAATTGTATCTCCATCGCTGTAAGAACTTTGTCTTGCTGAATAAGCCGTACCCATTTTTATTACATCCTTGTTCCCGGTGTGAACTCTAGTTGAAAGCCCTTTAATGTAATCGGAGGATTACTTGAAGTGTCATCAATTTTTACAACAGTAGTAAACCCACTACCCTCAATAGATTGTCTTATAATTGGAAAACCATCAGACCCGTAGACTGCTGTTCCGTAAGTAGATAATCCATAAATTGCTTGTGTGCTTTGAGTGGTTAAAGTGTAGTCATCTGGTTGAGGTGTAGCAGGGTCTTCAAAATCAAATTTTACACCTAACGCTAAATTAACTGTTCCTTCTGCATCGTAGTTTAAATTAATACGCTGCATGTTTTTTCTAATACCTGCATCTCCTAAAGTAAGATCAGCAGAACGATAAGAAGCTATTATATTTGTACCATCAAAAGTATTGCCAGATTCTTGTTTATACACAAAACCATCAAAACTTCCATGTACTACTAGTTCTGCATTATTAACAAATTGAGAGTCTGCACAAGAAGGTTTTATACCTTTTATTTCTGCCCATTCCCATCCAATTTGACCTTGTGGATTAGCTTTAATAACGCCTATGACTGCATATGCAGCAGCTTCTAATTCTGCAGTTTCTGGTATAAAAAGCCTATATTGACTTTTATCTCTAATCACAACAGAACTAATACGGTCTAGTGCTATAGTAGTAAACCTTCGTTGAATAGCTTTTGAAATAACACCAAGCTCTGTATCACCAATACGCGCTGTTCCCTGAACTGTACGTACACCATCTGGACCTAAGAAAACTAGATCACCACCTATCTCTTGAATACTAAACCCGTCAAGACAACCTAGTGTACGAGATACGGAGGAGACGGTAAATGTTGCAAGAGTATTTCCTGTAACTTTAAAAATTCTATCTCTGCAAAATATAAATAGATTATCGCGGAAAATTTTCAACCCTGTAACAGCATCGTCAACTTTAATTGAACCTGCACCATTGCCTGAGTTAAAATCATCCTCGTTAAACGGTGCTGAAAATACAATTTCTTGAGGTGTAGAAGACATTCCAGCGTAGAACATGTGTTCTCGAAATGAAGCTACAAACTGCGCTCCTGATACACTGCTTTCAGACACGGTTGTAACTGTTGTATCATTAATTACTCTAGGAGCGTCAGCACCGTTAACCATGCAAACTTTCTCAGCATTTTCGTAATTAAATCTTTCAAAATACGCCCGTCCGTTTGCTGTTAATCCGGTTGCTAATGTAGTCCATACGTTGCTACCTGCATCAACAACTAAAATTCCATTGGAAACTGCGTATACTTTATCGTTGTAAATTAAAACACCCTGTACAATATTATCACCATTTACTCTAGCGGTAGAAACTTTAGTTGTACCATTTAAACGGCGATAACCTCCTAATACAGAAGGTTCAAAATTTGTTAGCTTTGTTGCTGCTCCGGGCGGCATTGAATAGATATCTTGGTCTAATATAAGACCACCCGTGGTCGTAATAATACTAGATGTTATGTCTTGTGTCATGGCGCTGTATTATATAACCTCATTCCTGCTGGATACATGTAATTTTTTGTGTTTATTAGTTCTATTCGCATACGTGCTAAACCTTCTTTATAATCTTTTTCAGAAAGTTGTGCAGCAGGTATGTTAGCTCTAAGAATATGGCAATAATATTTTCCACGATTTACAATTACGTCATCATAACGTGAAGGTAGGTCGGGAGTATCAGTAGATGAAGATAAGTCTGTATGAATTTTGTAATACTCATAACGAACACTTAAAAAACTTGAATCGGGTATTGGTGTAAGACCATACTTATCATCGTATGTTTCATAAACATAAAAAGGTGTACCAAAATGTTCTACAGATGTAGTATTTAAATCACGATCAGAAAACTTATCTAACCACTCACTGTAGGAAAGAAAAACAAGTTTGCGAGGACTGATATTTTCTGAAACTGATACGTTATCTACATCGTGGTTTGCAGAGGCAGAATTTACAAAACCTATAAAAGTTGATGTTGTTGTTGCTGTAAAAATAACAGTATGAAACTGACCATCACCAGCATCATCAATAGAAAGAGTTTGAGTTGATATTTGTGTACCACCAGAACCTGTTCCTATGTTTAATGTAATGTCTCCTGTAAATGTACGAACACGAAGAACGTATTCTTTATTTACAACAGTGCTAATAGACTGTTCCGCTCCTGCATTATTTAATCTAAGTCGAGCAGAAGCGTTAGCAGGACTTCCGCTAGTAGTACTCCAATTTGTAATGTTTGATGTAAAATTACCATTAGTAATTAAATCACTTGGAAGTAATACAAAAGTATTCATATTTGCCTGTCTGGCATCTGATGGCAGACCGTATTCTTGAGTACCCGCCGTTAAAGAATCTGTTTGATCACTATGAATAAAAGGCCACTGAACTTCAGAATTATAAATATCGTGAATACTTTTATTCACCATGTTTTTAGCAACAGTCTGAATACCTCTAGAACTAGCAAAATTACTAGATGTTAATTCTGCTTCATTAAGTTCGTTTAATATTCTGTTTGTTAATACAAGAAAAGTAGCCATTGTCTATCCTATAATTAAATATAAAAGTATGTAGGAGAAGGGGTAAAGACCCCCTCTCCATTGTAACATACAAAGTTACGCGAAAGTGACTTTCTGAGGTTCACTTCCACCAAGACCGTCATAGTCAGCGACAATTGCGAATACGCGAATAATAGCGTTAATCGCTCCCGTTGCAATTACTACGTCAATCGTGTCGGCAGCGGTATAGTTACCGTAGCCTACAGAAGTCGTACCTTGCGAACCCGCACCCGCTTGAGCGCGAATAGGCACAAGGTTAGTATTGGCAATGGTTTGAGCCGTAACATAACGGTCAACATCGTCACCGTCACCTAACGACACAGTACCACTGTTTCCTGCAGTATCAGCAGTCATTACCTCGATTCCGGCAGTAACAACATACGTATTAGCAGGAAGTTCGATACACTGGATAACGTCACCAGAAGCGTTAGTAAAAGCGGTAAAGTCAATAACTTGCGTTAGTACTTTAACGTCTCCTGCGCTTGCGGAGATACCAGTAGAACCACCACCTGTAATGGTAAAAGTAGCCATGTTCTAGTCCTCCCTTTAACTATCCAAGTCGCACAAACCCTTAAACACGCCCTTAAAGCCTGTTCCGCTGCCCTTGAGAACTTTACGTCCAAAAACGTGTAGTCCACGAACAACATCAGCAAAGCTATCAGGGTCGCGTATCACTTCCGTTTTGGCAATGTGCGAAGCCGTAACGACTGCGCTTTTATGTCCAAAAAGAAAGAGGGTGTGACCACTTGTTGCAGATGAGCCAAAAGTGTGCGCTGCGTCTGATCCAGTAGAACTGACAACAATCGCATTAGTTTGATACAGATCAAAGCCGTGAAGTGGCCTTTCTGTAACTTTACCGTTCAGAAGCGGAGAGGCTCCACCTGTGACCGACGCATCCATAATTTTGGATGAAGCGCCACGCAAAACTTCGTAGAATTGCGGAGGAGCCACAAGCCAACGATTTTCTTCTGGAACGTCATTTTCATCACAGTTACGTGCTGCTTGTGCAACAAGATTAGCAATCTCATCACCAGTGTTTGCAGACGTAGCCTGAGTTGCGATAGTACCCGTAGGCGTAGCGGCGTTATCAGAAATAGCCTTTAGAACATTAAAGTCAAAGGCTTTCTTCAAGCTGTACGCACCGGATGAAGTTGCCAAAGCTTCAAAATTAAGATGACTGTGGCGTTCTTCGATATCGTCAACTTTAAAAGCAAAGTAGTTACCCTGATCCACGGTCAACTGAACCTGATCATCAGATAGGTCTTCCGTGTTCACGGTTGTACCGCGAGCATAATCTCGAACCGTAATTGACGGCTCTTGGATAATATTCACGGTATCGCCAAAGTTTTCAATTTCTCCAGCGTAGTCGGTGTTTGTAATTGCTTCAGCTACCGACGCACGACGGAAAAACTTGAGAACTTTTTGGCTGAAAATAGTGGGTACAAAATTACCTGACGGTAAGTTGTTGTAACCACCAGCGCGAGTAAAAGCCATTTTGGTTTCTCCTTACTAGGGGTGTTAAAATTAAAAGTATTAAAGAGAATCAACAATGCGTCCCTCACGGGAAGCGGAGTCAATATCTTTTTCGTATTTCTCAAATTCCCACGGTTTAAGCCGGGAGATTTCCTCTACTGTCCAGACTTTTCTATCTGGTCCTAAAGATTCTAAGCCTCGATTTGCTGCGGTTCGAGTTACAGCTTGCGCTGCTTCTTCCCGCTGATTCTTTTTTGAACCAGATCGTCTCGACTTAGTAGGGGTCTGACCGACATCTGCTTTGTACAGATCAATAACTCTTGCGGCCCAACGAACGTCTGTATTATTACGATAGACTCCATCAGAAATGCTTGATGGTTGTTCTTCTAACCAACGCAGAAAATCGTCACTTTCTTTGAGTTCTGTAAAGTCAGGGTGTAGCGAGGAAAGTTGTTTTTCAGCAGTTATTCGTTCTGCTTCTTCTTCCTTTTGTCGCAACACTTCTAAATGTTCTTCGACTTCTGAAA
>Ga0114932_10004732_pt1 | contig 12486 bp, 10 predicted proteins | sample 2SBtaG_2_FD_87286 | JGI IMG/M metagenome (GOLD analysis project Ga0114932, IMG submission 87286) | Deep subsurface microbial communities from Kolumbo volcano to uncover new lineages of life (NeLLi) - 2SBTROV12_ACTIVE470 metaG | ecosystem: Environmental > Aquatic > Marine > Volcanic ...
CGTACAGCCGGCCAAGGGCTATTCCGTGACCCTGCCGATGACGGATGCGGCAAAAGCCCCGACGCTTGGCATCATCGATGATCAGCGCAAGCACGTCTACAGCCGCCTCGGTGATCAAATCCGGGTTGCCGGCATGGCGGAGATCGGCGGCTATGACACCTATGTGGAACGCCCGCGCGCGCAAATCCTGCGCGATGCCGCCGGGTCGTTGTTTCCGGGCGCCCTGGACACGGCCGCCGGCGAGGGCTGGGCCGGCCTGCGGCCGCAAACGCCGGACAGCGTGCCGATCATCGGCCGCACGCGGATCGACAACCTGTTCGTCAACACCGGCCACGGCACGCTGGGCTGGACCATGGCGTGTGGCTCGGCCAGTGTGATCGCCAACATGATCTCGGGTCGCCCGCCGGGGATCGATGTGGACGGTCTGGGTTTGGAGCGGTTCTTCGCGCTTTGGTCGGGCCGAACGTCGAAAAAACGCCGCCCCTCTGGAAGGAAACAACGACGTGTCTGAGTCTGAACATACGATTGAAATCGAATACTTCTACGCGACCTTTTCCGCCTACGCCTACATCGGATCAGCGATGTTCATGGAGATCGCCCGGGCAAAAGGCGCCAAAATCATCCACCGTCCTTTCGACTGGCGACCGGTGATCACCGCCGCCGGGCCGGCCTCGGCCCCCGGCCCCATTAACGGCCTGACCGACGCCCGGCGCGCCTATTTCTCCGGCCGCGAGATCATACGCTGGGCTGAATACCGGGGTGTCGCGATCATCGATGACCGCCCGACCCGCCACGACAACCCCCTGGCCCTGTCCAGCGGTTTGGTTATCGCCGCCGTGGAAGCCGGTCACAGCGTCGACGCCTTGGTCCACGCGTTGTTTCAGTCCCACTGGCGCGACGATTCCGATCTCGCCGACGAAGCCACCTTGGCGAAGCTCACGGAAAGCGCCGGCCTCGACCCCGCCCCTCTGCTCGCCGCCGCCCTGACGCCGGCCATCCAGGCCATCTATGAAGCCAACACGGCGGAAGCCATCACGCGCTCCGTCTTCGGCTCGCCCACCTACTTCGTCGGCGGCGATATGTTTTACGGGCAGGATCATCTGGAGTTGGTGGAACGGGCGCTGGAAGCGCCTTTCGCTGGCGATTGGCCGCCGGCCTGACCGCGGCAAATGTCGCTCAGTGGCCGGTGCGGCCGGGTACGAATCCGAGCAGTGTAATGTCGTCGCGGCGCTCCTCGTTGTGTTGATAGTCCTCGAACTCCCGTTTCAATCTGGGTTCCTGGTGATTCAATGCCATGCGATAGTAATCGAGAAGGCTTGATTTCAGCCGGCGTTTGCCGAAAGAAAGTCTCTTCGCCCCGCCGATTTGATCGATCATGCCGTCAGAGAACAGGTAATACATGGCGTTCGCGTCGAATGCGATGGAATGGTTGGTAAACGGTTGGTCAACCGGCGTGCGCCGGTAGCCGATGCCGCACCGATCGCCCTTGATGACCTCAATTTCACCGTTCAGGACGCGCCACAGTTCGAAGCGGGCACCGGCATAAGTCATCTCGCCGGTCGCCGGTTCGACCAAGCAAAGACCACATTCGAATCCGTCGTCCGATTCGCCATCGGCATCTTCGTGTTGGCCAAGCGTCTCCTTGACCAGCTGATTGACGCGATTGAGCAACACGGCGGGGTTGCCGTCCGGGTTCTCGATGATTGCTTGATCAAGCGCCCCGGTCGCGATCATCGTCATGAAGGCGCCGGGCACGCCGTGGCCCGTGCAGTCGGCAACCAGTAGCAAGCTCTGGCCTTCGCATTTGCGGACCAGATAAATATCGCCACCAACCAACTCTTTGGGTTCCCATATGACAAAATAATCCTCGAAGACGTCGGCCATTTCGGCCGCTGTCGGCAGCACCGAGCGTTGAATGCGGCTGGCATACTGGAGACTTTCGTGGATCAGCGCCATGGCCTCGGCGATGATCCGTTCGGATTTCTTCCGCTCCGTGATGTCGGTGATCAGGGCGACGGCGCCGCCGCCGTCGCGCGGCGCCTTGCGGGTTTCCAGAATACGGTTTTCGGAAGTAATGGTCTCGCTGATGACCTCTTCATCGTTTGACAGGGCGTCGATGCGTTTTTGCGCCAGTTCCGCCGGATCGCCGGCGCCCCACGCGCCACTGGCGGCCAAATGGGCGACCAGTTCGTGCACCGAGGCGCCCTCGCTGGCTAGATCTCTGGGCACCCCCATCAATTGGGCGTAACGTTCGTTGACCAGATCGAATCGCATATCGGCATCGATGACAATCAGGCCGTCGGTGATCGTGTCCTTGGCCAGTTGCAGCAAGTTCTCGTTGCGGACCATCAATTCGTAGGCCTCGCGCAGCTTGCCTTCGGATTCTTTTCGTTCTTCCAGGTAGCTCGAGATGTCGCTGGCCAGCGCCTCGAAGGCGCGGGCCATGTCGCCGATCTCGTCACCGCGGTCCAATCCGCCAATTTCAGCGACTTGGCGGGTTTCCCCGAACCGGACGAAGGCTTTATGGATAGCCGCCAATGGCTTGGTCACGGATAGGGATACCAGCAATCCGCCGACGGCGATCGCAACGGTTAACAGCAGGCCGATGATCGACAGGGTTTTCCCCATGGCATGCACCGGGGCCAGGATTTCGGCCATGTCCTTCTCGGCCATGACGGCCCAGCGGGTGCCATAAATACCGAACGGTTGGTAAGCCGACAGAACCGGTACGCCGCGGTAGTCTTCGACCATCCTTACGCCTGTTTTGCCGGCCAGTGCCGCAGCGGCTGTGGCGCCCGTAACCTTCTGTTTGAGGATCGTCGAGGTCTTCGAAAATCGAGAACTGGACCGCATCAATTGGTCGGGGCCGACCAGATAGGTTTCACCGGTCTCCCCCATGCCCGACGTTACCTGCATGACCTGATCGATACGGTCGATGGGCATCTGCAGGGCCAGCACGCCGATGGGCCGGCCCCGGTGAACGATTTTGCGGGCGATGAACGCCGCCGGCGCGTTGTCGCTGGGTTCGTAGGCGGTGAAATCGACGAAGGTGTGGCGTTTGTCGTCAGGCTGGTCGATGGCCCGGCGGAAGACTTTTGCCAAGCCGGTGTCGCGCCAAGTCCCGGTGAGGACATTCGATGCGAAGTCCGTTTTCTTGAAGACCGTATAGACGACGTCGCCGCGCGGCGTGATCAGGAACAAATCATAATAACCCTTCAGCTTCAGGGCGAGGCTGTTCCAGACGTGATGGCGGTTGTGAACATTGGCGTACGCGGCGATTTTCGGCGCCGCCGCCCGCTGCAGTTGCCGGCGGTTTCCGTGCGTATGCTCGGGCGTGAAAACCGTCCGTAGCCGTGTTTCGACGGCGCCGCGATCGGCTTGATCGAAGTCGCCGAAAACCGCTGTAAATTCGACCAGTGAAGCGATTATCTGGGGGCTCTCGGCGATCAGTTCCAGGTCTTCTTCGATCGATTTGAAATACTGTGTGATGGCCGCATGGCGCGAGCCCCGCAGCGCCACCAGTTCCATGGCCGCGGCGGCACGCAGCTCTTTTGCCGCCGTGTAATAGGAGAACCAGCCAACGGCCGTTGCCGCGATAACCGCGGCGCCAACGACGATCATCGGTAGTCGGGTGGCAATGCGCATGCGGTTTCGCTGCCTCTGTCTTCGCGAACGTTCTCCCCGTGGCGCAGGGTACGCCGAGGCGGCAATTGCTGAAAGTCTGAAAGTCAATTCCGGTGACGAAGAAATCCGCCTCTCCGCACGAATGCCGTTTCCTTGACATTGGCTGGTAATCAATATAGAACATGATAAGAACATAAAGAGATCATTAGAAGGACAAATAGATGACTATGCCCGACCCTGCCGGTCGGCAACAGCCGGCTTCGCTCTCCACGTTCGCTGACTTGCAGCATAAAATAGACCGCTTGGAACGGCCCGCGCTGGCCAAGGCGTCGCCGGGCGAAGCGCTCAAGCTCGGCGTGCCGGAGATCGACGCGCGGTTGCCCTGGGGCGGGTTGGCGCCGGCGTCGCTGCATGCCATCAGCGGCGCGAAAAGTCTGACGCCGGCGATCGGGTTTGCCGCTGCTCTGCTTGGCCGGGCGGTGCAGAGCGGGCCGAAGGACACGGTGCTGTGGTGCCGGCGCGGTCAGGATTTGTATGCGCCGGGCTTGGCGGCCTTCGGGCTCGGCGCTCATAACTTGATCATGGTTAATGTGGCGAAAGAACGCGATTTGCTGTGGGCCATGGAGGAGGGTTTGCGCTCGGGCGCGGTGGCCGCCGTCCTGGGCGAGCCCAAGACCCCCTCGCCGACAGCCTTGCGGCGCCTGCAATTGGCCGCCGAGACCGGCGGCACCACGGCCCTGCTGTTGACGGGTGATATGGACGGCCGCGGCGCGGCGTCAAGCATGGGCACCAGCATGACCCATTGGCGCATCAGTGCGGCGGCCAGCCCTGCCGCCTCTGCCGGCGGCGGGACGTCCTGGCCCGGCCCCAGCCGCTGGCAATTGGATCTGTTGCGCTGCCGGGGCGGTGCGGCCGGGGCGTGGCTGGTGGAATGGTCAGGGCAACAAAAAATAGAACAAAAAGTGAAATCATGGGAGGATCATGCCAACGACAACTTCGGACTCTTCGCCGGGCACACCGGGTCCGCCGGCGCGCCGGGTCGTCTCCGTCTGGTTGACCCGCTTCGCCACGGACCGGATCATCCGCTTGCAGCGGCTGGACCGGAATTTACAGACCTCCAACGGCTTGCGGTCTAAGCCCTTGGTGACGGTGACCGCCGAGCGCGGCGGCTGGACCTTGGCGGCGGTCAATGATGCGGCGGCGGCGTTGAACCTGCGTCCCGGCCTGGCCTTGGCCGACGCCCGCGCCCTGGTGCCCGGCCTGGACAGCCCCGAGGCGGACCCGGCCGGCGACCGCCGGGCCGTGGAAGCCTTGGCCGACAGTTGCGGGCGGTTCACGCCCTGGGTCGCCGCGGATGGTACGGAACTGGCCGGCGGCGCCGGTCTGTGGTTGGACATCAGCGGCTGCGGGCACCTGTTCGGCGGCGAAACGGCGCTGCTGGATGATCTCCGCGCCTATCTGAAGCACCTTGGTTATGCCCACCGCCTGGCCGTCGCCGATACCCCCGGGGCCGCCTGGGCAGTGGCCCGGTTTGGTGATCGCGATCAGGAAACGGTGGCGCCGGGCGCTCAAGGGACAGCCCTGGCCGGCCTGCCCGTCGCCGCGCTGCGGCTGCCGGCGGCGGCCGTTGAAGGCCTGCACCGCATGGGCCTCAGGGCCGTCGGTGATCTCACCGGCGTCGCCCGCGGGCCCCTGGCGGCGCGCTTCGGCTCAGGCCTGCTGGAACGCCTGGATCAGGCCCACGGCAAACGCCCGGAAACCATCACGCCCAGGCGCGCCGTGCCGGTCTGCCGGGCGCGCCTGTCGTTTGCTGAGCCCATTGCGCACCGGGGTGGCATCGACGCGGTGCTTGATAAGCTGCTCGACGTTTTGTGCGCGCAACTGGCCGACGCCCACGAGGGCGCGCGCGCGGTGACCCTGATGGGCTACCGCACCGACGGCACCGTCGCCGAACTGAGCGTCGGCACCGGCCGCCCGGTGCGCGATCCGGTGCATCTGGCGCGCCTGTTCCGGGAGAAACTGGAGACCTTTGAGCCCGAATACGGCATCGACGTGGCGGTTCTGGCCGCCGACAAGACGGACCGTCTGACGCCCACCCAGGCGCCTTTCGATGGTGAAGATGGAGAAACCGGCGAGAACCTGGATTATCTTCTCGACCGGTTGGGCAACCGCCTGGGCGCGGCGCGGGTGCTGCGCCTGAAACGCCAGGCACGTCATTTGCCGGAACATGCCGCTGCCGCGGTGCCGACCTCTGAGCCTTGTACACAAGAAGAACCTGACGGCGGCCCGAAAGCGCCTCGCCCCCTGCGCCTGCTGCCGGCCCCCGAACCGATCCAGGTGATGGCGCCGGTGCCCGACCATCCGCCGGTTTTATTTCGCTGGCGGCGGCGGTCCTATCGGGTGGCCCGCGCCGACGGCCCCGAACGCATCGCGCCGGAATGGTGGCGCGAGGACCCCAGCCAGCTGTTCTCAGGCGAAATGGACGCCCGCGACTACTACCGCATCGAAGACGAGGACGGCGCGCGCTTCTGGGTCTACCGCGAAGGCCTCTACCGACCGGACAAGGTGGTGCACTGGTATATGCATGGATTCTTTCCATGAGACAAAATGCAATCATTATGATATCATAATACAATCAAAATGATATCAGGAGGATCAAATGCGCAGTGTCACCGTTCGCAATATTGAAGATGATGTGTTTGAGGAACTAAAGATACAAGCGAAACAGAACAACCGTTCTCTTGAAGCGGAATTGAGGCAGATGTTCACGGAGCAAGCGAACCGTCGCCGCCGCCGGACTGATCTTGTCGCTCAAGCCGACCGCATTGCCGCGATGACGCCCGATGTACCGCAAACCGATAGCACGCTGTTGATCAGGGAGGATCGTGACCGTTGATCCTCATTGTTGATGCGAATGTGGTTATCAAATGGTTCGTCGATAAGGAGCTTCTCCACGCCGAGGCCCGCCAATTGCTGGTTACACATCAGGGTAATCTTGAGGCGCCGGATTTCGTGCTAAATGAAGTCGCCAATGCCGCACAGCGGAAACATCGCCTGAACGAGATCAGCCTTCAGCAAGCAAGCAATATTGTTCAAAAGGCGCCGAACTATATCGACGTCTTGCATCCGTCGCGTGATCTCCTGAATCGGGCATTTCAGATTGCCGTATCGTCCGGGCATAAATTTTACGACTGTATCTACGTTGCTTGTGCGGAAGCAACGGGCGGGATTCTGGTGACCGCAGACGAGAAGTTACTGAAAAAGTTCCGCCAAACGGAATGGTCCCGATTTACGTGTCATCTCGCTATTGCCGAGAATTTGGAGGCGGCTGCCGTTGATCTGTTGACAGTTTCTGAGGCGGTTATCTTAGAGATCATTCGTGCGTCAGAATTCCTTAAGGACGTGCGAATGCATGTTGCCAGGGAATTGGCAGATGGCGAGTTAACAATATTCAATCCTGGAGATATGGACCCAGTTTTCAATTCTCCCTCCTATCACAAACTGTGCAGACTTGTCGAGAATTTGGGCGAGTTCGAACGGGCTGACATTTTGGCTCTGAGTTGGTATGGCCGCGAACTTAAATCAAAGGAAAATACATTTGTAAGGTTGCATCATGATGCAAGAAATTGGATCGCTGGTCATTCTGCAGACACTAGGCATTTGACTTACGTTGCGGATCTGGCGGTCTATCTGAAAGATGGCCTCTCAAAATTGAACGACCTTTCATGACCACCCCCTACGCCGAACTGCAGACCGCGTCGAACTTCAGCTTCCTGCGCGGCGCCTCGCATCCCGAGGAATTGATGGTCACGGCCGCCGCCCTGGGGCTGGCCGCCGTGGCGATTACCGACCGCAACAGTGTGTCGGGCTTGGTGAAAGCACACCTGGCGGCAAAGCAGGCGGGCATCCGGCTGGTGATCGGCTGTCATCTGGAGATCGCCGACGGGCCCGACCTGCTGGTTTACCCCACCGACCGGGCCGCCTATGGACGCCTGACGCGGCTGTTGACCCTGGGCAAGCGCCGGGTGCCCAAGGGCGAATGCGAAATCTTCCTGGACGATATTCTGGACGGTGCTGCAAATGGCGGCGGGCTGTTCGCCGGCGGCGCCGGACAGGTCATTGCCGTGGTGGTGCCGGACGTGTTTGATGAGGCCTTCGTTGGAGCCTTGAGTAAATTTAAAAAAAACTTTAAAGAAGAGCTCTATCTTGTTGCATCTTATCAATATTCCGGACTTGACGGACCGCGCCTGAAAGCCCTCGCCGGGCTTGGCGTGCCGTTGCTGGCAGCCAACGACGTGCACGCCCATGCGTTGGGCCGCCGCGCATTGCAGGACGTGTTGAGTTGCATCCGCGAGGGCTGCACCATCCATCAAGCCGGCTACCGGCTGCATGCCAATGGTGAGCGTCATTTGAAGCCGGCCGATGAGATGGCGCGCCTGTTCGCTGATTATCCCGACGCCATTGCCAATACGCTGAAGGTGGTTGAGGCCTGCACCTTCAATCTGGATGAGCTGCGCTATGATTATCCCGTTGATCCTGTCCCCGAGGGCTGGACGCCACAGGAACATTTAGTGAATACGACCTGGAAAGGTGCCGCCGGGCGCTATCCCGAGGGTATTCCCCAGAAGGTGCGCGACCAATTGGATCATGAACTTACGCTTATCGGCGAATTGAAGTTCGCGCCCTACTTCCTGACCGTCCACGACATCGTCGAATTCGCCAACGGCCGCGGTATTCTGTGCCAGGGGCGCGGCTCGGCCGCCAATTCCGCCGTTTGTTACTGTCTGGGAATCACGGCGGTCGACCCGGCGCGCCTGGATTTGCTGTTCGAACGCTTCATCAGTGCCGAACGCGGCGAGCCGCCCGACATCGATGTGGATTTCGAGAACGGCCGGCGCGAAGAGGTGATTCAGTACATCTACGAGAAATACGGCCGTGAGCGGGCCGCCATGACGGCGACGGTCATCACCTATCGGACGAAAAGCGCCATCCGCGAGGTCGCCAAGGCCATGGGCGTTTCCGAAGACACCATCATCGCGCTTCAAGAAGCCGGTTGGCGGCGCTCTTGGGAGGACGTGGGACCGAAGGAGATTCACGACGCCGGGCTCGATCCGGCCGATCCCATGGTGCGCCGGATTATGACCCTGGCCGGTATCCTGCGCGGTTTTCCCCGGCATCTGTCACAGCATTCCGGCGGCATGGTGATGACCCATGGCCTATTGGAAGAGATGGTGCCGATCGCCAACGCCGCCATGGATGAACGCACGGTGATTGAATGGGACAAGGATGACCTGGACGCGCTGGGTATCTTGAAGGTCGATATCCTGGCGCTCGGCATGCTGACCTGCATCGAGAAGTGTTTCGCGCTGTTGGATACGCACCACGGCCGGCTTTTGACGTTGGCAACCATTCCTGCTGAGGATCCGGCCGTTTACGACATGCTGTGCAATGCCGATTCCGTCGGCGTTTTCCAGGTCGAAAGCCGGGCCCAGATGAGCATGCTGCCGCGCCTCAAGCCGCGGAAGTTCTATGATCTGGTGATCGAGGTGGCAATCGTCCGCCCCGGGCCCATTCAAGGCGACATGGTGCATCCTTATTTGCGCCGCCGCGACGGCAAGGAAGCGGTGGTGTTTCCGTCCGATGCGCTGCGCCAGGTTTTGGGCAAGACGTTGGGCATCCCGCTGTTCCAGGAGCAGGCGATGAAAATCTCCATCGTCGCCGCCGGCTTTTCACCCGAGGAGTCGGATGGGCTGCGCCGTGCGCTGGCGACCTTCCGGCGCATGGGTGACATTCACCAGTTCGAGAAACGCTTCCTCCGTGGCATGCAGGAGAACGGCTATGAGCGGGATTTTGCCGAACGCTGCTTCAAACAGATCGAGGGCTTCGCCGATTACGGCTTTCCGGAATCCCACGCCGCCAGTTTCGCCCTGCTGGTCTACGTCTCGTCCTGGCTGAAGTGCCATTACCCGGCGGCTTTTGCCTGCGCTTTGTTGAACAGCCAGCCCATGGGGTTCTACGCCCCGGCGCAGATCGTCCGCGACGCCCGCGAACACGGCGTCGAGGTGCGGCCGCCGGACATCAACGACAGCGATTGGGATTGCACCTTGGAACCGTTGCCCGGCGGCGGTGTGGCCCTGCGTCTGGGGTTTCGGCAGATCAAGGGGGTCAAGGCGGCGGACGCGGAGGTGTTGGTGGCAGCGCGATATGTTTCTCCTGCATCTCTTCCGGCCTCTTCCTTCCCCCATCAAGGGGGAGGAAGTGATAAGGACGGAGCAGAGGAGAATTTAAGCAAAGATGCCGCCGTCGATACTCCCTACACCTCCGCCGCCGATCTTTGGCGCCGCACGGAGCTTCCCAAGACCATGCTGGAGCGCCTGGCCCGCGCCGACGCCTTCACCTCCATCGGCCTGGACCGCCGCCAGGCGTTGTGGGCCGTCAAAGGATTGGACGACGCGCCCCTGCCCCTGTTTCGGCACCTGAGCGACCCGCGTCCCGAATCCGCCGTGATTTTGCCGATCATGCCCTTGGGCGAACACGTCGCCGATGATTACCGGGCCCTGGCGCTTTCCCTGAAGGCGCATCCCTTGGCCTTGTTGCGGGGTGAACTGGCCGAGCGCAACTACCTGGCCAGCGACTGCCTGGAGAAACTGCCGCATGGCCGCCGCGTCCGCATCGCCGGTCTGGTGACGGCCCGCCAGCGCCCCGGCAGCGCCAAGGGCGTCCTGTTCGCCACCATGGAAGACGAGACGGCGGTCGCCAACATCATCGTCTGGCCGAAAATCTTCGAAGCCTTCCGCCGCCCGGTGCTGCGTGCCGCGCTCATGGGTGTGACCGGCGAGATCCAGAAGGAAGGCAAGGTTATCCATGTGGTTAGTGAACGTTTGGAGGATTTGACCCCCCTCCTCGCCACCCTGGAAACCGCGGGGACGGAGGAGGACGTGAGCTCGTTGCGCCTCCACGCCCGGAACTTCCATTAGATATTGAACGATGAGCGAAGCAACGGTGCCTGGGTACCGTAGGCTTCGTATATACGATGGAAGTTCGGGCCGCCGATGGTTAGGGTCAAAATCTGAGTCACGGTATTATCGTCGCCGCAAAACGGCACCCGCAGAATGTCGTAATTGGCATTCTGCGCGCCATCGGCGCTCCAAACCGTGGAGACGTGGAACGGCGCCTTTCGTTCATACACCGTGCGCAGCTCATGAAACGCCTTGTCGGCAAACTTCTGCGGCTCCAACGACCGCACGGACTGGCCCGTGTACTCCCGGCCCTGCATATGGCGCCGCGCCGTTCCGAAAAAACGATAGATGAAGTCAAGCGGGTCGAGATGCACATCCATCACGGCGCACCACGGTAAGGCCCGTAGCGGCATTTCATCGAGACGGAAACCAGACCAGCCCGGCACCAGCCCATCGCGGCCAAGGCGTTGCCAAAATTCGAACACGTCGGCCATCAGCGGCGGCATGTTCTCAGGCTTCGGGGCGTCGATCGCCGATGTAATTTCCATTGCAATTGACATCCACCAATGTCCGTGAAAAGCGTAGCCGAATGGGTCCATATTGAAAAATCACGAAAACGTTCGCGGCTCTGTCGCGACGCGTTATGCTGGTAGGCGCAGCTTGAAGGATCGCCCGATGTTCAATCTCACCGACTATGCCGATGTGAAACGTCTTCTGGGCGAACTGGAAACCCTTGAGGACCAGTTGATGCCCAACGAATTGGAAATGCTGCATAGCCTGCGCGACAAGTACACCGAACCCATCTCCATCGACCCCTTCGATACGGCGGCGCTGAACGTCATGCTGCGCAACATCGAAGTGCGCAAGGGCTTTAAGTTCGATGTGAAAACGGATTCCGGCCGGGTTATCGACCTGCCCCGGCGCGACGATGGCGACGCATGACACCGGAAGACATTCCGCGCCTGTTTGCCGAACATTGGAACGCCGGCGATGCCGACGCCCTGGCCGGCCTGTTCGCCGAGGATGCGGACTTCGTCAACGTGGTCGGTCTTTGGTGGCGCAGGCGCAAGGACATCCGCAAGGCCCACGCCTACGCCCTGGAACGCTATTTCCGTGATACCGAGATTTCCCTTAAGCGCCTGGAAGTGAAATACATCCGCCCCGATGTGGCTACGGTGCACGTGCGCTGGACGATGCACGGACAACGCGGCCTGAATGACGAGACGACCGGCGACCGCGCCGGCATGATGATTTTCGTCGTCGAGCGGCGTGAAACGGCTTGGGTTGCGGTGGCCGCACAGAACACGGATATTTCTCCAGGCATGGAGACCAATCTGGCCGGCCAGGGCGGTCTCGAACCCGTGTCCTACCAAGCCAGCGCGGGCACCAAGGAGGATTGAGCATGACGATCAAAGTGGGCTACCTGCTGCCGACCCGCGAACGGGTGATGGCCGATGTGCACGAAACCGGGCCTATTCTGGCCTGGGCCGAGAAATGCGAAGCCGAGGGCCTGGACTCAGTTTGGCTGGGCGACTCATTGCTGGCCAAGCCGCGCCACGAACCGTTGACCTTGATGAGCGCCATCGCGGCGCGAACGGAAAAGGTTGAGATCGGCACGGCCGTGCTGCTGCCGATGCTGCGCAATCCCGTTGTCATGGCGCAACAGGTGGCGACCTTGGATCAGGTCAGCGAGGGCCGGATCATTCTGGGCCTTGGTGTTGGTCATGACCTTCCGGCGAACCGCGCCGAAATTCAGGCCGCCGGCGTGCCTTTTGAGAAACGCATCGGTACCTTGTTGGAAGGCATGCGGCTCTGCAAGGCGCTGTGGACCGGTGAGCCCGTCGACTGGGACGGCCGCTGGCAGATGCAAGGGGCCGTGCTGGGGCCGAAACCCTACCGCGCC
>Ga0114932_10004733_pt1 | contig 12485 bp, 12 predicted proteins | sample 2SBtaG_2_FD_87286 | JGI IMG/M metagenome (GOLD analysis project Ga0114932, IMG submission 87286) | Deep subsurface microbial communities from Kolumbo volcano to uncover new lineages of life (NeLLi) - 2SBTROV12_ACTIVE470 metaG | ecosystem: Environmental > Aquatic > Marine > Volcanic ...
ACTGGAAGAGATAAAATCGGCAAAACAATTGTTATCAATCCAGGATTTGGGGCTAAGGCAATGGTTACGATAGACTTTGACGAGAAGAAAGGTAAATGTGGTAGGATAAAATTCCTTAATAAAGATAGTTAGGGAAATTCAAAAAACTCCAATTTATTTTTAGACTTTTTTTCATTTATCATCCTTTCAACATCCAAAAAGATTTTTTTAGGAAGGGTAGTACTCCCAGATTCCAATAAATACGTTGCAAAACCAAAATCTCTCATAATTCTATGCATATCCGCCCTTTCAATATCTACCTCCGAACCATATCCTTTTTCAAAGGCTTCTTTTAATTCAGAGATATGAAAGAAACCAGACCGATGAAGCTTTACAAAATCATTCTCTGGATTAAAAGAGCAAGCAAATTCAAAATCTATAATCCCTTCGATAAAATACTCTTTACCTTTCTTTATCACAAAGATATGTCCGGGGAAAAAATCTCCATGATTAAGACAAGGTTTACCCTCATACTCTAAGAGTTCCCTATTATTAAGGATATAATCCAAATAATCTTTTAGAAATTTATCAGAAGCGATATCATAGAGCGAAGTTCTAGAGATATATCTTAGTTGATCTTTTAGATGAACACGTTTACATTTATTTATATTTGTTTTTTTTGCATCGCGGAATTTAAATGGAGAATCTTTTTCTATATATCCATTTTCTTCAATTTCTCCAAATGAATCAAATTTGATGGAATGAATGTCTTTCAGAAGTTTTCCAATTTTAACTGTAATAGAGAGTTTGTCTTCTCTCTCCAAGCTATCCCAAATAACATCTAGACTCTGTCCGGAAAACTTTTCCAAGACCATATAACCTTCTTCTTTCTTATTCTCTGGAAAATAAAATGCCAAAATTTTTGGAGCAGGAATTCGCCTTTTACGAAGAGTTTCAATAATAAACTTTTCCTTAGCTATGCTAACTGCAGGTTTAATATTGCTAGAAAATCTAATAATCAATTCTCCAGGAGCCTTATCGATTTTTACAAGATACATAAAATGAGAATAGCCCTCAGTTATTCTTTCTACATCTAAAACTTTCGCTCTAAATTCTTTCTTTATGATTCCTTTAATTTTATCTTCCATTTCCTAAAATTATTTCCTTTACTTGTGTAAGGTTTTGGACACTTTCATATCCTTCAAGAACTTCCCCATTGCGATTAACATAAATCCCTTCAGAAGGAATATTAGTGAAGAAGGTTATTTTGTCAGTTAAATCAACATCCCCCCTACTATCTCCTACAAGATAAACCTTCTTCATTGGTGTAAAAAAATCTCCAATAAAATCAATCATATCTAACATCCCATCAAGTTTTGATTCTTCTCTTGGAGAAACAGGTTCGACAGCAGAAAAATATTTCCAAAGGTCAAAATGATAGAGTTTAGTCTGGGTATCTTCCAAGGTAGACTTAGTTACCAAAGAAAGAGGAACTCCTGCAGAGGATAGGGCCTCAAGTGAAGAGATAGTATCTGGAAACAAACCTACCTCTCCAGATGCAAGAGATTCTTCCCAAGTTTTTCGCCTACAGAATTCCTCCCAAAACACTTTATAATCTACTCCCAGTTCTTCTGCGAGACTTTCCCAATCTCTTCCCTTAGAATATTCTGGAGAAACATCCACCCCCAATCTAGCATAAGTTTCACTAACATCTCTTGCCAGCTTCCCTGTAGAGTCTATCAAGGTTCCATCCAGGTCAAATATTACTCCCTTTTTGTATGTCCTTACCATAAAATAGTAACTATAATCTTTCTTATATACTTATGCCACCTTTTTTAGAGTGGCAATACTTAAATACTCTTTAGACAATCTTAATCATATGGAAGAACTAAAAGAATTAGGCCTCACAAAGAACGAATCTAAAGTTTATCAAACTCTTCTTAATCACCACAAATTAGGCTCCGGAGATACTTCAAAATTCTCAGGAGTCCCATATAGCAGAATCTATGAAGTATTAGATTCCTTAGAGCAAAAAGGAATTGTTAGGATTATTCCAGAAAAAACAAAGAAATTTGTATTATCAAACCCAGAACAATTATTAGAAATAGTAAATAAAAAGGAAGAAAATCTACAGAGAGTTAAGAATAAAATTAAAGAAATAAAAAAAGTATATGGATCCAAAGAAGAGAATCCCGTAAGCATAGGGTATGGTAAAAAAGCTTTCCATAAAATCGCAGGAGAACTAAAAGATTCAAAAAAAACATCATATGCTATCAAATGGCTCTCTGATCTCGATCCACAATTTATAGGGTCTGTAGAAAGGGGTTTAAAAGAAGGGAAAAAATACAAGGCACTTGTTCGCTATGATGAAGAAACAAAAGAAAATGTGGACGAGTGGCTCAAAGTACAACCAAATCAAAAAAAGTTTGCAAATAAAGGGGTTGCAATTGGAATAACTGACCAAGGCCAGGTGATGATTGGTCTAATAAAATCAAACACCACGCTCCTTATTAACGACAAACCTTTCGCAGATATAATGAAAAGAATGTTTTTGGAAACATATAAAAATTCGGAGAAGATAAAATAATATGGCAACAATAAAACTTTACAACACCCTCACAAGAAAAAAACAAACCTTCAAACCAATTCTCTCAGGCCAAGTTAAAATGTACACATGCGGTCCAACAGTCTACTGGTTCGCACATGTAGGAAACTTCCGCTCATATATTTTCTCAGACCTCCTAAAAAGAGTTCTCAAGTATAACAACCTAAAAGTAAAACACATAATCAACGTAACAGATGTCGGGCATCTAACAAGTGATTCAGATGAAGGAGAAGATAAACTAGAAAAAGCTGCTACAAAAGAAGGAAAGACAGCAAAAGAAATCTCCAAATTCTATCTAAAATCATTCAAAGAAGACTTCGAAAAATTAAACCTACAAGAGCCAGAACTCTGGCCAAAAGCAACAGAACATATAAAAGAACAAATAGAAATAATAAAATCTTTAGAGAAGAAAGGCTACACTTACAAAACCAGCGACGGAATTTATTTCAATACAAAAAAATTCAAGAACTATGGAAAACTCTCAAAGAAAAAAATCGAAGGCCTTGAAGCTGGAAAAAGAATCACATTAAAAGAAAAAAAGAATATAACTGATTTTGCACTATGGAAATTCTCAAGCCCCGAAGACAAAAGACAACAAGAATGGAAAAGTCCTTGGGGAGTAGGATTTCCCGGTTGGCATATTGAATGTTCAGCCATGTCTTCAAAATATCTCGGAAAACATTTCGACATTCACACAGGAGGAATTGACCACATTCCAATCCACCATGAAAATGAAATCGCACAAAGTGAAGCAGCATTCAATAAAAGCCCTTGGATAAACTTCTGGTTACACTCAGCATTCCTAGAGTCCAGAGAAGGAAAAATGAGCAAAAGCAAAGGAAAAATAAAAACAATCTCCCAATTAGAAAAAGAAGGAATAGGTCCACTAGTCTTCAAATATTTCACATATTCAGCACATTATCGAAAACCTTTAACTTGGAGCGAAGAAGCAATAAAAACAGCAGTAAACTCCTTCAACAGATTAAAAAATTTAACGTCCCAATTAAAAAAAGAAGCAACAACAAATAAAAAATATCTAAAAGAGTTTGAAAAAAGAATCAATGATGATTTAGATATGCCAGGAGCATTAGCAGTGCTTTGGAAACTCCTTCGAGATGAAAAGGCAGAAGGCAAACTAGAAACAATAAAAAAAATGGATGAGGTCCTTGGATTAGACCTTCTAAAAAAAGAAGAGATAGAAGTCCCAACAGAGATAAAAGATTTAGCGAAAGAGCGTCAAAAGGCAAGAGAAGAAAAGGATTGGAAGAGGGGTGATGAGCTCCGAGAAAAAATTGAAAAGAAAGGCTGGAAAGTTATTGATAATAAGGAAGGTTATTTATTAGAAAAGATATAAGTCAAACAATACAACCAAAGAACCACAACAACTTACTAAATTTCTCCTGTGCGAAACACTTGAGCGAAGCAAAGTGTGAAGCCTCCAAAATTCCCAGACCCATAAAAACATATAAAAACCAAACTCCCTTAATAATCAAAAAGAGATGGCAGTTCAATTTAATTATCTAGCAAAGAAAGGGTGGAAACCACGAAACGCCGACAAGGATTGGCTTATAACCTTAATAAAAGTAGAATTCTCAAAGACAGCAATTAAAGAAGCAAAAGGAAAATCCATGAGAAAACTCTTCGAAGAAGCAGCAGCTTCGGTTGCAGCAGAATCTTCAACTGGAACTTGGACAAAAGTCTTCGCAGGAAAGGACTCAGGGATCCCAATGGCAGCAAAACAAAGAGCATTAGCCTATGACTTAGATTATAAAAATCATATCTTCAAAGTAGCCTATCCAATAAAATTATTTGAACTAGACAATATTGCAGGACTTCTCGCAGGAATAGTCGGAAACATAGCAGGAATGAAAATGGTATCAGCAATGAGATTTTATGATGTCAGATTCCCAGAAAGGATGGTTAAATCTTTCCCAGGTCCAAAATATGGAATAAAGGGAGTGAGGAAACTTCTAAAGAAACCGGATGGTTGCCTAGTCTGTACAGTCCCAAAACCAAAGATTGGAAGAAGTGATGTTGAACAAAGCCATCTTGCCCATACACTTTTTACATCAGGACATGGAACTTATGATGGAATAAAAGATGATGAAAATCTAACAAGTCTTTATTTTAATAATTTTGAAAAAAGAGCAAACCTAGTCTTGAGGGAACTTAAGAAAGCCGAAAAAGAAACTGGCCACAAAAAATTCTACTTATGCAATACGACTCATTCTAACTTAGATAAAATGACAAAGCACGCAGAATTTATTAAAAAGAATGGAGGAATTTTTATGATGATGGATGTAGTCACTACAGGATTCACAGCAGTAGATACAATGAGAAGAAAGAATCTAGGGCTCGCAATTCACGCACACAGGGCAATGCATGGTTTCATCACAAGAGATAATTCTCCTGGAGTCCATGGAAAAGGAAAACTTTATGGCTTCTCTATTTCAATGATTGTCCTCGCAAAGCTATTCCGGCTTCTAGGGGTAGATTCTCTTCATGGAGGCTCACCTTTAGCGAAGATGGAAGATTATGGAGAGGCAAAATATATCCAACAAGTCCTACAAGAAAAAAACTTAAAACAACATAAAAAAATTCCCTCCCTTGGACAAAATTGGCACCACATAAAACCTGTTTGGATGACAGCTTCCGGAGGATTACATCCTGGAGATTTTGAATCGGTTCTAAAAGAGTTAGGAGAAGATATCCTTATCCAATGCGGAGGTGGACTACTCGGGCATCCCGAAGGAGTTGAGAGGGGAGTAACTGCAATCGAGGAAGCAAGAATGCTCTATGAGAAGAAAATTCCTATGAGAAAATGGGTTAAAGAAAATCCCAGGTCTGCTTTAGCAGTAGCAGTAAAGCTTTGGGGATATGGTCCAAAAATTGTTTATTAATAGATTTTAAGGTAATGTGCTAGTCCCATCAGGGAAGATTGTAAACTCATATGCAGGCAAATTATTAAACTGAGGGTCTACAACATTACTTTGAAGAAATTCAAGTGTTAAATTATCTCGTCCATTTGCAGTAATTCTATAGAATCCTGGAATAGCAGCTCCAGTAACATTACTCATAAAATCTCCCACACCATCTCCATCATAGTCATAATATTGATGTATCCAAGTGCCATCACTCCAACCATCTTGACCATACTGAACACCTCTTGTAGGTTGACCCCCATTAACATAATAAATTCCTTCTCCGATCCCACTATTATCTACCGCTTCTCCAGCAACAGCTACGTGATCATGACTCTTCGCAAATACCTGCACACCATTATCTCTCATCATTCTATGAATCTCTTCTTGTTCTCCACTAAAATTCCCACCATTTATTCCTTTATCAACTGCTAAAAGGCCTCCCCTTCCGTAATTATATAGGTCTCCAGGAGAACATCCACAATGACCTCCCACCAAGTGCTCGATAAATACTATTTTCCAAGGTTCATCAGATCTTTCAAGAACTCCTTTAAGCCAAGTCTTCTGTTCAGTTCCAAGAGTCCAAGTTTCAACTACCGGAAGATCATCATTTCCTGCCATAACATCTAAGACTATTATTCTAACCGGGCCAGATGCAAAAGTGTAGTATAAATCACTATTACTACTTCCCTCATAAACTTCTGTGGGGTCTGGGAGATGCCTAAGTCTGGCGGCCCTACTAAGGTTCCATAAATCCTTATGGTATCCGTATTTTGGAGATTCATTTCCTTGAATATAGTTACTCTCCCCTTCATGATTCCCTAAAAGGTAAAGTAAGGGTAATTTATCAGTTATCTTATCCCATTGAGATAACATAAGCTCATATCTTAGGTCTGCTTCATCCGGACTTTTAACAGAGCCAGACCCATATTGAGGAAAATTACTACATGGGGCATCGTTAGTATTATGGGTACCTGCATTATCCCCTCCGATAAACACAAAATCATAATCATCTCCATTAAGCATATTCTTCAGACTCTGGTTAAATGTTTTCATATTAAGCTTATTCTTTTTCTTATTAGGGTCGCACCATGATTTCAATACCTTATTTACAATATGAGAATCCGTAGCATAAGCAAATTTAACCGTCTCATCATATCCTTTCTTCAATGTCTTAAAAGTATGACTTTCTCTGGACCCGAATTCAGATTCATTAGTTGCCTTACAACGGACTCGATATTCATACTCCTTCCCTGCCTTAAGACCTTTATCCAACTCAAAAGTAAAATGGCCAGGACCAGAAGAGGATTGAGTCTCGGTCCTCTCCTTAAAAGGCTTTTTTAAAGTTCCATACTCTACATAAACATCTGCAGCTTCTCCAGATTTCATTTTCAACTGAACACTATTATATGTGGGATTTGTTAAAATCTCTTCATTTAGAAAGTTAATTTTACAATCTACCGGAACAACATCTCTTCCTCCATTTGCAGGGCCAGTTTGATTAAAAACTGTAGCACCACTAATCATGGAAGCAATTGAGAGGACAATCAAACTAAGAAGGACAATTCCCCCTTTATTCCGTTTTTTTCTCCTAACCATCAAAAACAAAAGAATTCATTCTTTTTAAGGTTTTATCTTATATAGATAACCCTTTAAACAAGAACATTATCTAATCTCATGAGAGAACTCTTATATTATTCAAGAAATGCAGTTACTGCAGGGAATCTGATAAAAGAAGATTTGAAAAAAGCTGGAAGAATGGATATAATTTGTAATGTGATCATTTCAACTTTTTTTATCTCAAATAAAATGAGAGAAGATATAAAACTTCACCTAATCTTTGACGGAGGACCAAACAATCCAAGACACCTAGTTCTCGAATCAAATGAGAATATGCCAATTTCAAAAAAGAATGTTGCAGGACTAATTAAAAGAATGCTATATAAATCTCCAGATAAGGAAGGCCTAAAAGAGATTTTCCCCGGAGCTTTAATAGAAAAGAAAGGTTTTGAGAAGTTAGTAAAAGAATTAGACGATAACGGAAAAGATGTCCTTCTCCTTGATAGGAAAGGTAATGATATTAGAGAAACAAACTTAGAAAAAAACCCTGTGTTCATAATCGGAGACCATGAAGGTTTCCCTCAAGACAAAAAGAAATTCCTAAAAAAAATCGATAAGGTCTCAGTTAGCCCAAAAGTTATATTCGCAAGCCAAGTGATTACTATAGTCCATAATGAACTTGATAGGAAATTATAAAAAAAGACCCCTCTTATAAAAAACATGAAAAAAGCAGCAAAATTTATTGTTAAAGGAACTGTTCAAGGAGTTTTCTTTAGGCAATTTGTAAAAGAACATGCAGATAAACTAAGGCTCAACGGATTTGTAAGAAATCTAACAAAAGGAGACTGCGAGATTATAGTGGAGGGAGAATCTGAATCTATTGAGAGGTTGTCAAACTTTGTAAGAAAAGGTCCAGAACACTCCCAGATAAGGCAAGTTCAAATTGAGGAAAGAAAATGGTCTGGAGAATTCAAAGACTTCAAAATTCTAAGGTTCTAGTCCCTAAAATTTTATAAACAACTATTCATTAGATAAGCAATGGCAGAATCTAGAGGAAGAGAAAAACAAATCATTCAAGAAAGAATAAAGAAGATAGAGAATTTGAGAAAGGAAGGAATAAACCCTTACCCGAATAAATTTGAATTAATGGATTTAAGAACCCATTCAATTAATATTAAAGAAGAATTCACAGCTCTAAAGAACGGAGAAAACTCAAGGACCAAAAAAGTTATTGCAGGGAGAGTTACAATAAAAAGAAGTTTTGGAAAATTATCATTTCTAAATATTCAAGATTTGAAAGGGACAATTCAGACAACTATCCAAAAGGGAGAGTGTCCAGAAGAAGTAATTAAAACTTTCAAGAAAATCGATGCAGGAGACATTATAGGTGTAAAAGGTACAGTAACAAAAACTAAGACTGGAGAGATATCCTTATTAGCTCAAGAAATTTTTATCCTAACAAAATCTATTCTTCCATTACCTGACAAACATAAAGGATTAAAAGACGAAGAAGAAAGATTACGAAAAAGATATTTAGATATAATCATGAATTCTGAGGTCAAGGAACTTTTCCTAAAGAAGCAAAAATTCTGGCAAGCTGTTCGAAATTTTTTACAAGAAGAAGGATTCTTAGAGGTTGAAACTCCAATTCTTGAAGCTTCTGCAGGGGGCGCCGCAGCAACACCTTTTGAAACACACCACAATGCACTCGACACAGACGTTTTCCTAAGAATTTCTATGGGGGAATTATGGCAAAAAAAATTACTCGTTGCAGGATATGAAAAAACTTTCGAGATAGGAAGACAATTCAGAAACGAAGGAATGGATTCAGAACACCTACAAGATTATTCTCAAATGGAATTTTATTGGGGGTACGCAAGTTTTGAAGATGGGATGAAGTTAGTAGAGAAGATGTATAAAGCAATAGCAATAACCACCCTTGGGAAATTAGAATTTAAGGCAGGAGAACATATAGTTGATATGGGAAAGAAATGGAAAAGATACGATTTTGAAACTTTAATCAAAGAAAAAACAGGAATTGGAATTTATGAAGCATCCAAAGAAGATATCATGAAAAAACTAGACCAACTTAAAATGGAATATGATCCTAAAGTAGACAAATGGAGATTAGTAGACCTCTTATGGAAATATTGCAGAAAAAGTTTAAGTGGGCCAGGGTTTCTTGTGGGGCAACCAGTAGAACTAACCCCTCTCGCAAAAAGGTCAACTAAAGATCCAAGAAAAGTAGAACAATTCCAAGTAATTCTTGGAGGAAGTGAAGTTGGAAATGGCTATAGTGAATTAAACGATCCTATAGACCAAGAAAACAGATTCAATGAACAAAGAGAATTAAAAGAAGCAGGAGATTCAGAGGCACATGACCACGACGAAACTTTTGTGGAAGCACTAAAATATGGGATGCCTCCTGCATGTGGATTCGGATTCAGCGAAAGACTTTTTTCATTCATGATGAATCGGCCGATAAGAGAATGTGTAGCTTTCCCGCTAATGAAACCTGAAGCTACATCTGCTAAAGATAAAAAACCAAAAAAGAAAAAATAATTTCTAATTATCTATAACCCCACCACACAAATTTTTATAACTTCTAAGATATCTTATTATACATGGAAGTCAAAACTCCCGAAAAAGAATCAGAACATACATCAGAATATATCCCAGAGATTAGAGAAGATGGAACTCTTAGATTAAAAGAAAGAGTTAGGGTAGAACGTGGAAAAAAGGGGAAGAGTGAAGGAAATCAATTCGAAGTTCGTGTAAGAAAAGACCTAGAAGAAAAAGGGTGGATAATTGCTAAGTGGCCAAGTAATGTAGATTTAGAAAATAATAAAATTGTTCCAGCAAAAAAGAAATGGAGGTTTAATGGAAGAACCATGGTCCCCTCCTCCGAAGGGACAGGATTTCCAGACTTTATTGCATTTCAAGAAATGAGTGAGGGAAGGTACAAAATTATAGGTGTAGAGTCAAAGATAAATAGTTCATTAAGTAAAGAAGAAAAACTGAAGTGCGAATGGTACCTTAAGAACAAGATATTCACAGATATGCTATTAGCGGGAAAAAAGAAAGAAAAGAACAGAATCAGGGTAGAATACACTTATCTAAAAGAAATATTGGAGAGGATGAGATGAAATTTAAACAAAAGATATATAAATAAAAGAAACCTAAAACAGCAATGAGGGAGAAACGAAAAAAATCTATCTTAATCATCCTTCTGGTAGTCATCATATCCCTTGCTACAATTTATACCCTAGAATCAACAGCGATTATCCCTCAAAATTCCCCATCAACCTCAATAACAAGGGATTCACAAAGAGAACTTCCGACTATTCCTGGGATAAATAAGAGGGTACTAGAAGAAGAACATTCAATACCTCTTCAAAAATCTCCAGTAATAACGCCTCCCACAACAGAAAAAGGGATATCCAGAGCAGCCCCAGCAGTAGCATATCATGATTCAGATAGTTATCTATTAAAATTCATACAATGTGAAAGTTTAGATTGTAGTAGGTTTAAGAGCCCAGTAATCTTAGATACGGGTGTATATGATTATGGATTTGTTTCAATGAAATATGGGGTAGACGGTTTTCCAATTATAGCCTATGGAAAAGGAGATTACTTTGCAGGAGGTTCTCAAAGAGAATTGAGAGTAGTCCATTGCACATCAATAGACTGCTCAACATTCAACCCCCCAATAACATTAGAGTCCTCCACAAATAATCTTGGGTGGTTTACAGATATATCTCTTGCAGTGGGTGTAGACGAATTCCCCATTATATCTTATCAAGAAAGGAGTACAGCTAATTTAAAAGTAGTCCATTGCACATCAATAGACTGCTCAACATTCAACCCCCCAACAACCCTAGATGCTAATATATACACTGGGCAGTTTACATCCATCACAATAGGTGCAGACAACTTTCCAATAATTTCATACTTCCAAAGCAGTTCATGGGATTTAAAAGTAGTCCATTGCACCTCAATAGACTGCTCAACTTCCGACGCCCCCATATATCTTGACACTATGGGGAAAGTTGGAGTCCATACCTCAATCACAATCGGCTCCGACAACCTCCCCATAATCTCCTATGGCGATCGTACGGCCAATACACTAAAAGTAGCCCATTGCACCTCCCTCGACTGCTCAACTTCAGACATTACCACTCTTGATCAGCTAAGTGATTGGTGGAGTGCTGAAACATCAATCACAATCGGCTCCGACAACCTCCCCATAATCTCCTACAAGTGGTTTAAATTCAATCCACCATTCTACGAGATGTTAAAAGCAGTCCACTGCACATCCCAAGACTGCTCAACCTTCGACACCCCAATAATTGTAGATCCGGACGATTGGAGCGGATATTATTCTTCAATCACAATCGGCTCCGACAACCTCCCAATAATCTTTCATGTAGATGGTGGGTTGGATGATAATCTCCAAGCAGTCCACTGCACATCCCAAGACTGCTCAACCACCAATCCAAAAGTTATTTTAGATAATCCTGTTGGTTATCTTTATTCCATCCTATCTGGCTCATCTCCATAAAACAAAACCACATAAATCCTTAAATATTTCTCAACCATTCCAAAAAAATGAGACAAACACTAATCCCAATCCTTCTAATCCTCCTCTTCTCAATAACCTCGGCCCAAGCCCTACAAACAAACTTCAACTGCCCAGAAAGCGTAGAACTAAATCAAGAATTCACATGCAACTTAGATATTTCGGAGGCAGAAGGAATTTGGGATGTAAAAGTAGAAATTTTAAATGAAGGCTCAAATACTGCAAAAATCTATAATGTTGCAGAACAAAAATGGAAATCTGCATATTATTACTTGAAAGGATTCATATCTAAAGGAGAAACAAAAGAAATAAAATTAAAAATTGAGTCAACTGGAAATTTCCAAGGAACATTAAAACTAAGACAAAACACAAAAAAAGAAACATCAAATTTTCAAATAAATGTAGGAGATTCACAAGAAAACACCGAAGAGCAAGATGAAGAAGAAGAAAAAATTGAAGACTCACAAGGGACGCCACTACAAATAGAAGAAGAACCTAAAATGATAGAACAAACACAAAAACAGACAATCTCCTTAAATGGGAATACAATTAACTCTCCCGATAATGAACTAATCTACAAATCCAAGAGTCAAAAAGCTCTAGATTATGCACCTTACGCGTTTTCAATATTCTTAATAATCATAATCTCAATTTTGCTCTGGGACAAGTTTTAGATAAGTTTTAAAAAAGGTGTCGGTCTCTAAAAAGGATGGTAAGAGCAATTATGATTGTAGAAATGGCAGGTCGTCCGGCAGAGCATGTAAAAGAAGCTCTCTCCAAACATGTAAGTGTTCTAGACAAATTAAGCGATATAGAAGTCCATACAATAAAGATAAGTGAG
>Ga0114932_10004734_pt1 | contig 12483 bp, 8 predicted proteins | sample 2SBtaG_2_FD_87286 | JGI IMG/M metagenome (GOLD analysis project Ga0114932, IMG submission 87286) | Deep subsurface microbial communities from Kolumbo volcano to uncover new lineages of life (NeLLi) - 2SBTROV12_ACTIVE470 metaG | ecosystem: Environmental > Aquatic > Marine > Volcanic ...
TTTCCTGCTATTGGGGCTTGAATTTCATTTTGCATTTTCATTGCTTCAACAATAAAAATTGCTTGCCCTTCAGAAAATGTATCGCCTTCAGCAAATTTAATTTCCACAAGCACACCAGCTAATGGTGCAGAAATAATACCTATAGGATCTTGTCTACTACCAACACTACTTCTTGAACGCTGATTTCCTAAAGTTTCTTGAATTGTAAAAGTTCTGTCACCAATAGTTACGTTGTAATTTCGCCCATCACGATCGACATAAGCCTTAGTAGGTTCTTCATCTAATAACATTGAAAATAATCCGGGCAATCCTTCTATTGTGATGTCATAAGTTCCAAGATTTATATCATTCAAAATAATGCTGAAGCCTTGATCAGTTTCCTCTAAGATTACGTTGTGGATTTCACCGTCTAATTCAAAGCGGTACCGCGACGCCATGCGCTCCCCCTTTGACTTGTAGAAATGTTGATAGCTGAATGTCGAGATGCTTGTACCCATTTAGAAGAGAAAGTTTTTGTACTGGAATTATTATTTACTGACTTCTGAAGATGTTGAGCTATTGCTGCAGCTACTAGGGCAGTTGTAGTGCGAGGATCATTTTCTTCTAAAGCAGGCATAATGAATTTTTCTTCTAACCACCCGGTATGAAAATTTCCCGTTTGAAAATCTAGATTCTTTAGCAAAGCTTTATGGAAAGGGATATTTGTTTCGATGCCAACAATTAAGAGATCATTCAATGCTCTCATTAATTTCTGAATAGCTAGGTCTCTGTTCTCAGCCCAAACGATTAATTTCCCTAACATAGAATCATAAAACGGAGGCACATCGAGACCATCATAAAGCATACTGTCGAATCTTACTCCTGGACCAGATGGTTGTGTTACATGATTAATTAACCCGATAGAAGGAACGAAATTTTTATATGCATTTTCACCATTTATTCTCGCTTCGATTGCCCAACCATTTGGATGTAATTCTTCAGAATCTACTGGTGGTAAAGTTCCTCCAAAAGCAATTGAAAGTTGTAAAGCTACAAGATCAACACCGTAGACAAGTTCAGTTACAGGGTGTTCAACCTGTAGCCGGGCATTCATTTCTAAAAAGTAAAATTCATTATCAGGCCCCATTAAAAATTCAACTGTGCCAGCATTTTGATAACCACAGCTTAATGCTGCTAGCTCAGCTGCTTGACATAATTTCTTTCGTATCTCAGGGGTAACGGCTATTGAAGGCGCTTCTTCTATTACTTTTTGATGTCTGCGTTGTATCGAACACTCTCTTTCACCGAAAGCTCGAACATTTCCTTCACTATCTGCCATGATTTGGACTTCAATATGCCTTGCTGGGGAGACATATTTTTCTAGAAAAATTGTTGGGTTGCCGAAAGAAGATTGTGCCTCAGAGGCCGATTGGCGCATGGCATTCTCAAGGTCTTCTATTTTATGGACGAGTCGTATTCCACGGCCACCACCACCTGCAGATGCTTTAACCATTAAAGGGAAACCAATTTTTGTGGCTGCATCTTTGGCAGATTCCATATCGTCGATCTTGATATCTTCAGCTCCAGGTACTACAGGCACTCCTGCTTTTTCCATTAATTGCCGTGCTGAAACTTTATCTCCCATATCTTTCATTGCAGAACTTGGAGGACCTATGAAAGTAATATTTGCTGCATTACATGCATCAGCAAAATCTGAGTTTTCAGATAAAAAACCGTAGCCTGGATGAATTGCTTCAGCATCTGATTGGATTGCCGCATCGATTATTTTTTCTATAACAAGATAAGATTCTAAAGCGGGACCAGGGCCGATACAAATGGCATAGTCTGCATTACGCACATGTAGTGAATTTCTATCAGGCTCAGAATAAACTGCGACTGTTTCGATTCCCAATTCTCTACAGGTACGTTGGATGCGTAATGCTATTTCTCCACGATTTGCTATGAGCACACGTTTAAACATTAAGCCACCTTTACTGTCGAACATTTTAGCTGGAAAATAGCTACGAGCGATTTATTTTTTCATTAGATAAAAATTCGATTGCATCATTGAGATTCATCGTACCTAAGTCTTCACCATCTCGACGCCTTATGGCTACTTGGTGGGATTCAATTTCTCGATCGCCAGCGATTAGCATATATGGCGTTTTTTGGAGTTGTGCCTTACGAATTTTATTTCCCATACGTTCATTCGAATCATCCACATCTACACGCAATCCATTTTGAACTAAATTTGCTTTTAATTCGAAAGCGAAATCATTGTGACGGTCTGCTATTGGTATTACTACAGCTTGTACTGGAGAAAGCCATAAGGGAAGGGCACCTCCGTGATGCTCAAGTAGTATGCCAAAAAATCTTTCTATAGAACCTAGTAATGCTCTATGGATCATATAGGGTCGATGCTCGTTACCATCCTCACCGATATAGGTCATATTAAATCTTTCCGGCAAGTTGAAATCGAATTGGACAGTTGAGCATTGCCATTTACGCCCTAATGTATCCTTAAGATGGATATCAATTTTTGGGCCATAAAAAGCTCCACCACCTTCATCAATGTCGTAAGGAAGATTAGCGCGATTTAATGATCGTTCCAAAGCTTTTTCTGCTTCATCCCATTGCGTTTTCTCTCCTACGGACTTTGCAGGTTGAGTTGAAAGATTTGCTTCAAATTCTGTAAACCCAAAAAGTCTTAATAACTCGAGAACGAATTCAACTACATCAACTATTTCATTCTCCATTTGTTCAGCAGTGCAAATAATGTGTGCGTCATCTTGTGTGAAACCTCTTACTCGCATTAACCCATGCAAGACTCCTGATCTTTCGTATCTGTAGACCGTTCCTAGCTCTGCAAGCCGCATAGGGAGTTCTCGGTATGACCTTCTTGTGTTTCGAAAAATTTGAATGTGGAATGGACAGTTCATGGGTTTCATATAGTAGTCGGAACCATCAATATCCATAGCTGAAAACATGCCTTCAGAGTAAAAATCTAGGTGACCACTTTGTTCCCAAAGACTTGCTTTTCCAGTATGTGGGGTAAAAACAATTTCATATCCATTTTCATAATGTTTTTGTCTCCAAATATCTTCAATTTCCACTCGTACTCGTGCACCTTTTGGATGCCAATAAACTAAACCAGGACCATATTCTTCATGTGTAGAAAAAAGATCTAATTCACGACCGATTCTTCGATGGTCTCTTCTCTCAGCTTCCTCTCGCGCCTCAATGTATGATTGCAATTCAGAATCTGTGAAAAATAATAAACCATAGATACGCTGTAACATGATGTTGTTTTCATCACCGCGCCAATAAGCTCCAGCAGTATGACTTAACTTAAAAGAGCCAATTTGACCAGTTCGCTCTGTATGTCCCCCTCTGCAGAGGTCTTGAAATTGTGCATGCTGAAAATAGCCAACCATGTCATCTTCTAGATCATTAATTAGTTCTAACTTATACGGTTGGTCAGCAAAAATATTGCGCGCCTTCTCTTTAGAGATAAGTTCACCTGTAATTTGAACATTGCTTTTTACTGTTTTTCGCATTCTCTTTTCTAATGTAATTAAATCTTCAGGCGTTAAGGACCTTGGCAATTCAAAATCATAATAGAACCCATTGTCTATCGGGGGGCCAATGGCATATTTTGCATCTGGGAATGCTTCTAACACAGCCTCGGCTAAAATATGAGCAGCAGAGTGTCGCATTCGATGCAGTTTTTCTACTTCATTTAATGTAGAAAATTGTTGATTGTTTTCTTCAGTGCTACTCATAGTAATTATGTTTAACCCTTTTTCACTTAAAGTTGGTGGGCGGTACTGGACTTGAACCAGTGACCTCTTGCGTGTCGAGCAAGCGCTCTAGCCAACTGAGCTAACCGCCCCTTCATCAATGAAAGACTAATTATATAGAATTGTGATAGTCAAAATGCAAACAAACAAGCATTATATATATATTCGTGATTGTAAGTCTTGCGATTAGAGCATATATTGCCTGTGAGCATTGACACTTTCTCTGATGCAAGTTACCTTTCTGCCGGGCCTCTAGCTCAATGGCAGAGCAGCTGACTCTTAATCAGCCGGTTCGGGGTTCGACTCCCCGGGGGCTCACCAGAGTCATATTATTGTTAACAATATTTTGTTGGCAATATAAAGAGCCGAAAATGATGAGTTCTGTTAGAGTATTCGGCAGAGCTCCGATTTGATAGGGGAAGTGGCGGAATTGGCAGACGCGCGTGATTTAGGATCACGTGCCGCGAGGCGTAGGAGTTCGAGTCTCCTCTTCCCCACCAATATTTTGATATATTGGTCGCGGAAGTCGAGAATGAAACAGTAGGCAAGATCGTAAGGGGGATCTATGGCTAGATTGCTAGATGTAAAAAACCTTAAGACACATTTCTTTACGGAAGAAGGTGTTGTCAGAGCAGTTGATGGTGTTACTTGGCATGTCGATGAAGGTGAAACACTCGCACTAGTTGGTGAGTCAGGTTGCGGTAAATCTGTTACTGCAATGTCAATTCTTAGATTAATTCCTAGTCCACCTGGACGAATTGTCGATGGTGAGATTGTATTTGAAGGACAAAACCTTCTTGAAGCATCTGATGAAGAAATGCGTGCTATTAGAGGCAACCGAATTTCAATGGTCTTCCAAGAGCCAATGACATCCTTGAATCCTGTTTTAACTATCGGTCAACAAATACGTGAATCTATTATTTTGCACCTTGGATTGAATGAGCAGGAAGCGACACAAAGATCAATTGAGCTTTTAGAATTAGTTGGAATTCCTGATGCTGGTGGTCGAATAACTGATTATCCTCACCAATTTTCTGGTGGAATGCGGCAACGTGTGATGATAGCTATGGCATTGTCGTGTAATCCCAAACTACTAATTGCCGATGAACCCACAACAGCTTTAGATGTAACTATTCAAGCACAGGTAATGGAAATCATGGGTAACTTATCTAAGGAATTGGGTACTGCTGTATTGATTATTACTCACAATTTAGGTGTAGTGGCACGATATGCAGATCGTGTCAATGTCATGTATGCAGGAAGAATTGTGGAAAGCAGTACCGCTGAGAATGTTTTCGGTAATCCTCAACATGGTTATACGGTAGGTTTAATGGCGTCTGTTCCTCGATTGGATGATGCAGAGCATACTCGGTTAGCTACTATTGAAGGGCAACCACCATTGTTGATTGACGAAATTCATGGTTGTGCATTTCAACCACGTTGTCCTAAAACAGAAGATTGTTTTTGTTCTTCTGAAGGGACTCCTGAATTAACTGAAGTCACTCCAGGACATTGGGTTGCTAATTGCCCATGTTGTATGAGTAGGGACACAGTACCGGCTTAACATCATTAAGATTGTAAATATAAAAAGATTGGACTAGTCCAATTCAATTGGAGGATTATAGTGGTAACAGCAGAATCTAGTTCTAACGATACATTAGTATCGGTTAAAGACCTCAGGATGTATTTCCCAGTAACTGAAGGTTTGTTAATCCAACGTCATACAGCTGATGTGAAAGCTGTCGATGGATTGACATTTGATGTTTCTCGAAATGAGACATTAGGACTTGTAGGAGAATCTGGTTGTGGGAAATCCACCACTGGACGTGCGATCCTTCAGCTACATAGACCAACTTCTGGTTCTGTTGAATTTGATGGAGTTGAATTAACTGATCTAAAAGGTTCGGATTTGAGGTCATTTCGTCGTAGGATGCAGATGATTTTTCAAGACCCATTTTCAAGTCTTAATCCACGTATGACAGTTTCTCAAATAATTGGAGAACCTATGGCTATTCATGGATTATACAAAGGGCAAGAAAGACGCGATCGAATTGAATTTATTATGAATGCGGTCGGACTTAACCCTTTGTTTGCTAAGCGATATCCTCATGAATTTTCTGGTGGTCAACGTCAACGTATTGGTATAGCTCGCGCTTTGGCAGTTGAACCAGACTTTATAGTTTGTGATGAACCTGTATCGGCACTCGATGTTTCGATTCAGGCTCAAGTTGTAAACTTACTTGAAGACTTGCAGACAGAATTCGGTCTTACTTATTTGTTTATTGCTCATGATTTATCTGTGGTGAAGCATATTAGTGATCGAATTGCAGTTATGTATCTTGGTCATATTGTCGAACTTTCAGAAGCTAATGAACTTTACAATAATCCTGTACATGCATACACAAGGGCGCTTTTGTCTGCTGTGCCAATCCCTGATCCAGTAGTTGAAAAAACACGTGAAAGAATAATTCTTGAAGGTGATGTTCCTAGCCCACTTAATCCTCCAGCTGGATGCGTGTTTAAGACTCGATGTACTAAAGGTGCTACATGTGGTTGTTCTGAGACAACTCCTGTTTTGGAAGAAGTATCTCCTGGGCACTGGGTTGCGAATTGTAAATGCTGTATGGAAGCCTAGGAATTGTATATAAGTTTCAAAAACTTAATATTAACTTCGACATAGACGAATAGAGAAGCTACGATCGTTCAGTGGACGCTTCTCTAATTCGTAATTTTTCAATCATTGCTCATATCGACCACGGTAAGTCGACTTTAGCTGATCGCATTCTTGAAAAAACTGGTGTGGTTGATCACCGTGAAATGCAACAACAATTTCTTGACTCGATGGATTTGGAGAGAGAAAAAGGGATTACCATAAAGGCGCAGGCAGTGCGCATGCATTTTCATGATCGAAACGATCGAACTTTTGAATTGAATCTTATTGATACTCCTGGGCATGTCGATTTTGCATATGAAGTTTCCCGTGCATTGGCTGCTTGTGAAGGTGCATTGTTAATTGTTGATGCAACACAAGGAATCCAAGCTCAAACACTTGCTAATGTTTATCAAGCTTTGAATATGAATCTGACATTGATTCCAATTGTCAATAAAATTGATTTACCTTCTGCAGAGCCTGAGAGAGTAGCTTTAGAGCTTATTGATGTTATTGGTTTTGACCCTGATGAAATACTTTTCGCATCAGGTAAAACTGGAGAAGGTGTCGAGGAAATATTACAAACAATAGTCGACAAGATTCCATCACCTGATGGCAATCAAGATCAGGCATTAAGAGCGCTGGTATTTGATGCAAAATATGATGCATATAAAGGAGTGTTAATTTATTTACGTGTTGTTGAAGGTATGATTTCTGGGAAAGAAACATTAAAGTTGCTGCAACAAGGTAGAAGTTTTGATCCTATAGAACTAGGCTATTTTTCTCCTGATCTTAAGACCGCAGATAGTCTCATGGCTGGACAGGTGGGATATGTTGCTACCGGTCTTAAAGGTGTGCAAGATAGTCGTGTAGGTGATACTTTAACCACCGCCAGAAACAGCGCACAAAATCCCTTAGCTGGATATAAACCTGCACAAGCTATGGTTTTTGCTGGTTTATATCCTACAGATCCTGAGCAATATCCTGAATTACGTGAAGCTCTAGAAAGATTAAGTCTTAATGATGCATCATTACAATGGCAACCTGAAACTTCAGGTGCACTTGGATTTGGATTCAGGTGTGGATTTTTGGGTTTACTACATATGGAGATTATTGAAGAAAGGCTTGAAAGAGAATTCGATCTGGAACTAATAGCAACAGCACCTTCTGTCGAATATGAAGTTGTCAGTAAAGATGGTTCGATATTACTTATTGATTCTCCTGCAAAACTTCCTGTTCCTAATCAAATTGAAGAAATTAGAGAACCATGGGTAAATTTATCAGTGACTATGCCAGCACGATATATTGGTGCTGTAATGAATTTGGTAGATGAACGCAGGGGTGAATTTGATAAATTGGATTACTTGGATCATGCTGAAGATGAAGGTTCTTCTCGTGTTTTAGCAACCTATGCGATGCCTCTCTCAGAAATTTTAGTTGAATTTTATGACCAATTGAAATCTCGTACTCAAGGATATGCTGCACTGGACTACCAAGTTGAAAAATATCGTCCTGCGAAAGTTCAGCGCTTAGAAATATTGGTTAATGGAGAAGCTGTTGATGCTTTATCTACTATCGTTCCTGCTGAAAATGCATCTAAGAATGGTCGATTGTTAGTTACATCACTCAAAAAACTTATTCCCCGTCAATTATTTGATGTTCCGATTCAAGCAGCAATTGGTGGAAAAATAGTAGCACGTGAGACTGTGCGCGCTATGCGTAAAAATGTCCTTGCCAAATGTTATGGTGGTGATGTAACTCGGAAACGCAAACTACTCGAAAAACAAAAAGCTGGTAAAAAGAGAATGAAGATGGTCGGTGCAGTGGAAGTCCCGCAAGAGGCATTTATGGCTGTTTTGAAACTGAGAGATTAGATTGGGATCTCGATTTTGTTTATCTATTATACTGTGATTGAGAAGGAGTATGATGGCAAAAATTATTGTTGAACCTAGAATGCGTGGATTTATTTCGTTAACTGCTCATCCTGATGGTTGTGCAACTCGTGTGGTTAAGGAGATTGAAATTGCAAAGGAGTTTGCTTTATCTGATAAACCTAAAAATGTCCTCGTTATAGGCTCCAGTCAAGGTTATGGTCTATCTAGTTTACTGACATCATGTTTTGGGTATGGTGACAAAACTTTAGGTATTTGTTTTGAAAAACCTCCATCTGCAAATAAAACCGCTACGGCTGGCTGGTACAACTTAGTGGAAGCACACAAGCAAGCAGACGCTGAATCCAGAGAACTTTATACCATCAACGGGGATGCTTTTTCTCAACAAGTAAAAAACACTGCTGCTCATTTTATAAAAGAAAAGTTTGGTCAGATTGATTTACTAATCTATAGTTTGGCTGCTCCTAGGCGTATAGATCATGACGGTAACATATGGAATAGCACGCTTAAGCCTATAGGTGATAAATATGAAGGATATACTTTTAACTTGCGTAATCATTCGATTGTTGATGCAGAACTTGAACCAGCTTCTCAAGATGAAATTGCCCATACTGTTAAAGTAATGGGTGGTGAAGATTGGCAAAATTGGGTCGATTTTTTACAAGAAGAAGATTTACTTTCTGATCACTTTCGTACTGTTGCATATTCTTATATAGGCCCAGAAGTATCTGCAGCCATTTATAGAGATGGGACTATAGGCCAAGCCAAAAAACATCTAGAATCCACTGCTAAAGAAATGCATGAATCATTTTCTAATAATGATGGAGGGGCTTGGGTGAGTATTAATACTGCAGTTGTAACACAAGCTTCTAGTGCTATTCCTGCTGTTCCTTTGTATATGAGTATTTTGTTTAAGATTATGAAAGAACGCAATACTCATGAGAAAACCATCCATCAAATTGGACGTCTGTTTCGCGATCATCTTCGAAGTAATGTTTCCCCGAAAACTGATGTGAATAACTTAATAAGACTTGATGATCTCGAGATGCTAGATGATGTGCAGGAAAGTGTTTCTGAAATATGGAATCGTGTAAGTAACGAAACTCTTTATGATCTGACAGACTATGAAGGGTATAGAGAAGATTTTGAACAACTATTTGGATTTAATATTGCGAATGTTGACTATACAATTCCTACCGAAGTTGAAAGAGGATTACAGTTGATCGAAATTGAGAGTTAATAGCTCTCTATCATCACTCAGACTTTGAATATATTTCGGTTAGATTGACGATCCCATCGGTTGATAATAATTTTTCATGGATCGTTTCTAATAGCTCGGGTGTGGTCCCATTTAATGCTGCGATAGTTGCATTGAAAAACTCTTGTGCTGTAACCACTGCATAACCAACTGACTCAGCCGCAATCTGAAGTGGAACACTGATTTCATTTTGCCGTTCCTCAGGTTTTGTCAAGCGTTGCCCATTTGCGATAATCAATCCCCGTGGAGATTGGCTTTCTTTTTCAATTACATTATCAATTTGTGATCTGAGTCTATAATGTGGGCTCATATCTACAGCATCAATTGAACCGTCTACCACTGTAAATAAATCTTTGTCATTGCTACTTAGGATCAGTTCATTTTTCGTTGTTTCTGATACTGAGAATCCTAATATTTCTGCACATTCTATTACTGCTAATTTCAAAGCATGATCACCATTTGTCCACAAAATATTTCTTAAATTTCTTTTGTTATCTGCTAGTGAAGTTGCTTCTGCTAAGGATTCTTTTATTCGCTCTAATTCTGTTTTTCGTAAATTTTCTTCTGACTCAAGTGCATCAAGGCCCGGTACATCAATTTCTTGAACCCAGTTTGGAGGAGGAGAGTCCATTCGTTTAAATAATTCTGGGAATGCTATTACAAATGCTTCACTCTCGCGTTGAGAAGTAGTTTGGGTCAATGATGGAACAGGAGTAGGCAAAAATATAACTTTCCCATTAAGAACATTAAATTCTGCTGCTAAAACAGCATCACCAGATGAGCGTGCGATAATTTTAGCTTTTCCTGCAATACCGGGAACATTTTCATTTAAGTAAGATCTATATAAAAGTTCAGTTCTGTAAACTTCGAGAACTTTTACTAAGGGATGTTCATCGTCCGCTATTGATAAAGTAATGCCTTCCCCTCCCTTAATGGTTGAATAATCCCAATTTATTCCAGCGGGCGCAGGCAAGAAAAAATATCTATCAAGTCCTTGAAATCCTTTGACTCCAGTGATTTGACTAGGGGCATCGATGAACGCAACAACAACAGAACCATTTTCTAGGGCTCTTGTAAACTCTTCTTGTCGTCGGTCCAAAATATCTTTTATACCTGTAACTTCATCTAAAGATTCACCATTGATTATCTGTCTATCCGAATGTGTAAGATAACTTTCATTGGATGAAATTGCATTTTGAATTGTTTTGGCAATGCCACCGATGTCTACGACTATTGCTTCATAATCAAATACTGAAGGTGCGTTGAAGATATTATGATTATCTATACTGGGATGCATTAATCGGTGACTGAGTGACAATATCCGCACAAAACACCTCACTATCAAATATATTTTTAATGTAAATTTTATTTTGTATCAATTTAATTTAGCTCCGAATGCCTCTGTAAGCTAGATTTACTTCGCAACAAAGGTTATCACTGCTACGCTTTATATGTTGTGCTAGGCGGGGAACTAGCGGTGCCCTTTACCCGCAATCCGCTTTAGCGGGGCTGAATTCCTACTGGAGGATAGATCGATCAGAAACTGCAATTTATAATAAATGTTGAGAACTTGGTCTTGCGCGGCAATACCTGGTTAATTCCGTCAGGTCCGGAAGGAAGCAGCGGTATATCAGTAGTATTGGGTGCCGTAAGGTAGCTGGGTTTGAGTTTGTTTTTATGCGTAAGACTGTGAGATTATTCGAAAGTAGGGCACAACCTTAGAAATGTCTAGGCTGGATATTGGTAAATTAAATGCCACGACGTAATATAAAATCCTCCAATAGATTTGCTAGTAAAAAAAATAACCTTCCAAATTATTTAAGAACTCTTAATTTATCTCCCCAAAAAACTTTAGGCCAACATTTTTTAATTGATCAGATGATAATGTTTGATATTGCAGCTGCTGTAGATCAAAAAGATATTGGGACAGTAATTGAAATTGGTGCCGGTCCTGGAGGACTTACACAGGAATTAGTAAAAAATTTTTTATCAGTAATTGCAGTAGAAATAGATGAGGAATTGGCATCTATTACTAGAGAACGATTGCGTGATTATGATAATTTGACTGTAATTGCAGCTGATATATTGCAAGTTGACCTTTTGGAAATACTTTTAGAAGCAGAAGCTAGACCACCTTTTGTTGTTGTAGGAAACTTACCTTATTACATTACTCAACCCATATTGCGAAAAATGCAAGAAAGTACCGTACTGCCTTCACGTATTGTAATTCTGGTTCAACGTGAAGTTGGTCGTCGAATAGTTGGTGGTACATCGAAAGAGTCTTTTCTTTCAATGTGTACAAAATTTTTTGGATCTCCACAAAAATTATTTGATGTTGATTCTTCTTCTTTTTGGCCAGAACCTAAAGTTCAATCATCCGTCATACAAATTGATAATTTTTCTGAACCTTCTATTCCAGTATTAAGTGAAGATCGAGAATCTTTTTTTCATTTACTACGCGCAGGATTCTCAAGTCCACGTAAACAATTGCATAATGTTCTTCCTGGTGCATTAGGTATATCAGCTGCAGAAATTAAACTAGTTTTAAATAATGCTGACATTGCACCTGATCTAAGAGCGCAACATTTATCGCTGGAGGATTGGTATTTATTATTTTGTGTTTTGCAGAGTAGTCATCCTATGGCTATGAAGGTTAGGTAAAATAATGTCAATTAATGAGATACATGTTCGTGCTCCTGCAAAAATCAATTTGGCACTTGAAGTAACTGGACGACGTAGAGATGGTTTTCATGAAATTGACACTGTCATGACAACAGTAAGTTTATTCGACTATATTTCGATAGAGTCATCAGAAAAATTGTCTATAAATTTTACAGGACCCTATTCTCAAGGGATTGATCCATCGAATGATTTAGCGGGTAGGGCAGCTATTGAATTAGCAAA
>Ga0114932_10004736_pt1 | contig 12481 bp, 3 predicted proteins | sample 2SBtaG_2_FD_87286 | JGI IMG/M metagenome (GOLD analysis project Ga0114932, IMG submission 87286) | Deep subsurface microbial communities from Kolumbo volcano to uncover new lineages of life (NeLLi) - 2SBTROV12_ACTIVE470 metaG | ecosystem: Environmental > Aquatic > Marine > Volcanic ...
AGTGCATTTTATCTAACTGGATTACCTGAGAGTGTTCCAACTACTGCTAATGTAGAAGAATATGCTAGAATTATATGGGAAAAGTATATACAACGTGAAACTGCTAAGAGTGCAAATAGATTATACAATCTTAGTTTTGATGAAACAGAAAATGTACAAACTATATTGGATGAACATTCTAGACTAGTAGAAGAACTCAAAGAGATACAACCTTCAAGAGTAAAGACAATCGAAGCTATTGTTGATGAAGCTAAAGTTAATATTAAGGAAGGTGGCAACTTAATACCATTCGGAATGGATGTACTAGATTACCCCGCAGGGGGAATGACTAGAAAGGAAATTACTGTATTAGGCGGCAGACCAGGCCATGGCAAGACTACCTTAATGATTAATGTTATGAAAAGCTTAATAGAGCAAGGACTTAACGTAATGCTATTTAATCGCGAGATGAGCAATACAGAAATGATTAAAAAGATTTGCGTTATCGAGAACAAGGATTTATTATATCAAGATGTACGTAGAAATGAATTTAATGACAAGACTGAAGTTATAATGGAAATGCAAATGGAAAAGATTAAGGACAAATACAAAAATCTTAAAATGTATGACCATATACGTTCACTAAGTGATACTATGTCTGAGATAGCAAAGCATAAACCTGATGTTATTATTGACGATTATATACAATTAATACAAGCAGATGGTGTAAATGAAGGCAGACGTTTCGAGATAGAAAAGATAATGCAAGAATACAAGTGGATATGCAAGAGTGAAAATGCTAGTGCTTTCTTACTTAGTCAATTGAACAGGGAAATGGATAAACGTATTAATCCAGAACCTAAGATGAGTGACTATTCAGAGAGTGGTGTTATCGAGCAAACTGCTGAGACTGCTATGTTTGTATTTTACGGATACAATTTTGATAGTGAATCTTATGATAGGTATGAAAGCAAGATTATATCAGCAAAAGCACGCTATGGCAACGTAGGAAGTTACATGGTTGGATTTAACGGAAATAAGTGTAAATTCTACAGCACTAGAGCACTTGCATTTGATGATACCAAAGATAAAACTAATATTAAAACCAGAAATAAAAAAATGTAAGATGTGTGGGGATGTAGGAAATACTAATATGTATGATTATATATCCCCATTTAAAGATGCTGAACTAATTATATGCAAGAAATGCGCAATCAGGGAATATTATGGCACTAAAGCAACGCAATCAAAAAGATATAAAAAAGACAAAGAAGGTAATAATCTCTTCAGAGAAAAAGTATCTAGCAATTGACCCAGGCAAGTCTGGTGGAGTAGCAATACTTAGTGAAGATTCTGTTGAGGCATATAAATGTCCGCCAACATTTAAGGAAATGGCAGAGTTAATAAAAAAAATAAGTAGTAATGATTCCTACATATGCATACTAGAGAAAGTTCATGCATTTCCAACTGACGCAAGAAGTTCTGCTTTTAAGTTTGGAACTAATTATGGAGTTTGGATGGGAATACTAGAATCCAATAATATAGAGTATGAGTTAGTAATGCCAAGAAAATGGCAAAAAGACTTTAATCTACCTAAAATTAAAAAAGAGAGGAAACAAGAATTGAAAACAATAGCAAAATGCTTTTACGATAAAGCTACATTATATACAGCAGATGCAATATGCATGGCAGTCTGGAGAAGAGCAAGTGAACAATAGAAACCCAAGTAATTACGAAATGCTAAGAATGATACTAGAAGCAAATTTGAAACTTATGAAATTAGCTGAGAAATCTTTAACTGAAGAACAAGAACTAATAACTTACTCTGTATTGAAAGGTATGATGGAATTTGGTAGAACTATGGAGAAGTCATTTGATTTGGCAGAGTCTTAATTAGACAGTAGGTTTTATTGGGTGCTTGGGGGGTTTACCTTTCTTCCTCCCAGGCTCCTACTGTCTCAAGAAATCTTTCCTTGCTCAAGAGCTTTTAATGCTTTTTCTATATCAGCAGGTAATAATTTCTTTCTTATATCTTGAGCTTCTTTTTGTACTTTTCTAGCTTCTTTAGTAGGATACAATCCTAGTTCTTGTTGTAAAGCCCAACCAATTCTACCTTTAGTCATTTGAGGTATATGTCTTTCAACTGTCCTACCTAAAAATCCATTAAGAAGTCTAAGTTTTTTAGTTATATCTGTTGATTGTGTTGATGGGTCATACTTTTCCATACCAGTAAATATAGACAATATTGAATCGTCATCTAAATCAACTAAATCCATCATAACACCTACATCTATAACGTCTGATACAAGTGGCCCACCAAATGTAGCAAGAAGAGGTCCTTTTCCGTAAAATGCATCTCTAATTTCTTCATCATCACCAGTTAATGCAACTGCTAATTGATTAAGTCTAGTACCAGTATCGTGTTCTATAAGATTGTCAAAGTTTACACCAGTTAAAGCTGAAGCAACCATTGGAGCCATAAAATATATTAATCCCATTCTATATGCTTGTTGTAATCCTCTAGCATCATTATTAGGAAGTAGTTTACCTGCTAATACATCATGTTTAGCTTCCCTCATAATTTTTAAATTTCTTTCAAAGAACTCAAAACTATAATGTTGGAACTGACCAAGAAATCTACCAGCTGTACTTCGAAGTGCTTTAGATTTTGCATAATCAGCATAATCAAAGTGATTCATAACTACCATATTTATAGCATATCTTCTAGCAGCATTTTGAATATCTTGTGTAACTTGCTTTCCTTTTCTACCTTTATCTTCCCTAGCCTGTCTATAATCTGGAGTATCAAGCCATCTATACATTTGTGTATAAGCTAGTTTAAAAGTATTTTTTCTATTTGCATTTTCAGCTGCCCTATGTAAAATACTAGATTTAGCTGCTACAGCTCCCATACCATCTGCAAATTTTTCTAGTCTTGATTTTTTATGTGATTCAAATTTACCAGTCTGTTCATTCCAAGATATAGTTTTAAATACAGAAGCGGGTCCTTGTAATGCACTCTCTAATACTTGTGGAGATGCTTCTTCATGTAATAATCCAGTTTCTTTCAATATTTGCTCTATTGCTTTTTCTCCAATACCAAGAGTTCTCATTCTTTCATTCATTTTAGCAATTTCAACAGGCCCCCAAGTAACGTAGTCTAAAAGTCTTTGTGTTGCATTACGAACAGCACCTCTTGGATTAACACCTAGTTTAGATATAAACTCAAAACCAAGAATAGTTCTAACTACATTTCTTGTTGATTCACTCATATTAGTATTTCCATTAGCTGCTTGATGTAAATCTGTTATATAGTTTACAACACTTTCAGCATATCCTTTAGCATTACCATCTTTTCTGTATATTTGTTCTACAGATGTTAAAGCATCCATGTAATGAGCATCCATAAATGAAGTAAAATTAAATCTATTTACATCAAATATATAATTATTAAGAGAACCTAATAAGTTTCTACTATATTGATAATCAAACTCTCCACTTTCTAAATCTTTAGCTCTACTTTTAGTATGTCCATCTATATAAGTATTCATTTCATTAATGATTTGCTTCATAGGTTTCTTACCTTTTTTACCATAAGCATTAGCAGAATTATTCATATTCTCTAAATGACCCATAGCACCATCCATAAAATGAACATTTAAATCTCTAGTAAAATGAGGAAAAAATCCCTGTTCATAATTAGGCATTAATTTTGCATTTAATTTATCTTTAATTTTAGATATTTCATTTGCTTCCATTTTTTTACCATTTAATTGCAATCTCATTACAATAGCATCAGAACGTTTATTAACTGCATTTCTTAATGTGCTATATAAATTTTCAGTTAGTTGATGATAAGATGTCAATGCTTTGTACATTTGTGGAGACAATGGTTTGCCATCTGACGTAATAGCATTTTTTATATCAGCTTCTGTTATTTTAAGTCTACGTTCACCTTTATCTATTTTAACTTTTTCTTTTGGAGTCATTTTGTTATATTTTTCAGTAGCTAATCTTGGAAAATCATTTTCAATAATATTTACCATATCATCTGCTACTTTTAAATAAGTATCATTAACTAATTCATCCATTTGTTTTTTGACTTTTAATAATTTATCATGAGCTCCTTTTTCTCCATTTTTATGTGCAGCTATAAAATCTCTAAGCATATCATCTAATCTTTTATAATCTTTATCTGCTCTTAACATTCCTAGTTTACTACCCAATCCTCTTGAGCCTGCTTCATCTCTAATATTAGTTAATATATCTTTAGCAAGGTTATTATCATTTAATTCATTACTTCTAAATACAAATGATGAGTACTGCATATTTTTTAGTATACTACCAACAATAGGGTCTTTTTTACCTAAGTGAGAAGACTGCCAAAAAAACTGAGCAAACTTACTATCTAAACTGCCATTTTCTACACTTCTTGATAATTCTTTTAATCTAGCTTTAAACGAACCTACTTGGCCAGCTGTCAATGGCATGTGCTTTATTTCTTTAAATTTAGCCATAGTTTCGCTCTCTGCTAATTTTATAGCAGCTGCATAAGGGTCTTTAAAATACGACCTAGTAGTGGCTTTTTCTGACCAAGAGGTTATTTCGTCAAGTAATTCTTTATATTTTCCTGAAGTTAATGAACAATTAATAGCCATTAGAAACACGCATTCCTTTCCTTTTCAATCATTTCTTTACTATTTATAGACTCGAAATTTAAATCTTTTGCATTATTTTCTAAATCTTTAGTTACTTTTGATAGTTCAGTTAATCTTTTTATGCTAGATGTTTGCGGCGCCTCAAGGTTCAACCCTTTAAAGTGTGATGCTCCCCCCATCAGAGCATATACTGGATTTGCTAAAATCTTTTTTACAGTAGGATTGTTTTTGTCTTGCATTACATCCCCTGTAAGTGTTTCTTTAGCTAAATTCTTTACTTCTGCTTCCATCTGATTCCTCATAGCAAGATATTCCATAGGATTCATAATATTCATTTCTAACATTGTATTTTGTATCTCACTCATTTTATTTAAGTAAGAATCAAAGTCTTTTTCTTTTCCTGCTAGTTTCATTATATCTCTATAGAAAGAAAGCAGATTATCATTCATTAAATTCATACCATTAGCAATACGTTTATTACCTCTTGCCCATTGTATTCCTCTAAAACTTGTCAAACTTTCATTAAATTCTGGTAATCTAAATTGGTCTGTTTTAAATTTAACTCCACCTTCTAATCCTATACTTGATATATCTCCTAAAAGTTCTCTCATATCAAATTTTTTATTAAAATAACTATGAAAATGATTTTCTACTAGTTGATTAATTTTTAATATATCTTCTGCAACTGCTTTAATAGTCTCTCCTTCTATTGGATTAAGGTCTTTAGTTCTTTTAAACTCACCTTCTTTTGCTAACTTTGTTAGTAATGCAAGACCTCTTCTATATCTACCAGTAGCACCATAAGGAATTGGGACAGGTCTATTACCAAATATACCAACAGCATTTGGATTAGGTGTAGGATTCATAAATGCATACAAGAATTTTAAACCATGTGTATTGATGCCTCTTTGCAATAATGAGGTTTCTACTTGATGGAACTGAGACATAGTAGGCATATTACTACCAAGAAAATCTATTGTTTCTTGATTTAAAGCTGTCTTTTCAGGCCCAAATTGTAATACTTCACCTAAATTTGTTCTATTACCATAAAATAATTGTCTTAATTTTTTAATTTCTGCTAGTTCTGTCAAAGCTCTTCCACTTAATCCAAAGTTTTTACCCTGTATAAATGGTAAAGTTCTTTGCAATTGAGACATTGTAGCGTATTGTATAGCACCTTCTTTTACATCTGCCTCACTAACAGATACATACTCAATCTTTTTTAAGTCTTTAAGTTTTCTTGACTTTATATATTTAGGATTATTTTGGATATGACCTTGTATCTCACCTTCTAATTCTTTTACAATATTATTTAATTTATCTATTGCTTTCTTTTTAGATGAATAAGTCATGCTAGAATTATTACTTATTTGCATAATCTTTCTTTTAAGATTTCCAATAAAAGAAATTTTGCCATTTATAGATTTAGCAGAGTACATTACTTTAGATGCTCTATCTTCTCCTGTAGTCACTTTTCCTCTAGTTTGTCTCCTAATTCCATTTTGTAATTCAGTTGTTCTTGCAGTATAGTCAGCTTCTGTTCCACCCATAAGAGAATTATACCATTTATCCATCATGCTTCTTATCTCTCCAGTAGCAGAAGAAGTATTTAATTGATTGAATGGGTCTGCATTTTTAACTTGCATTACTATTCTATCTATTACAGCTCCTCTTTCTCCTCTAGCAAACTCCTGACCATTTTCAAAAACTTCATTATTTATTACTTTTCTTGTTGGTTCAAATTTAATTTTAGGAGAACCTTTATCCTGTCCCCATTTAGTATATTGTTTATATGTTTTTTTAACTACACCAAATCTTCTTTCAAACTCTGGGTCTTCTCTCCATTTTTTAGGAAATTCAGCTGTTGGGTCTATAGTTCTATTTCTTAATCTATAATATAAACTTGAATTAATATCTCGATTAAAATTAGAAAACTTTTCACCAGCTTCTATAACATCTGAGTACTTAGCAGGTCTTGAGTTTCCTGAGTTATCATAGACAGAATTGCCTGTAGAATTTAACAGTCCAGAGTATTCGTTAATCATTTCAGTAAGAATTGCTCTATCTAATCTATTTAACCCCTCCTCTTGCCCTGTTTTTTTATTAAACTTTCTAAATATCCTAACTCTTTTATTGTCAACATTGCCCTTAGTTCTCATTTCATTTATGAATCCAACTTTATTCGTAATGCCTTCAGATGCTATAGATTCATTAAATCTTGGAAATAAGAAATCTCTTCTCCAAGTAGTTATATCCTGTGATATATTTTCATTCAGTTTACCTTTACCATCTATAATATATTGTGTTTCCAAAGCTGACCTTTGAAAGAAATCCATATTGTTATAATCAAGTTCAATTCTAAAATTTTCTCCAGATAGTAATGTTCTTCTATTGTTTTGTGGGTCTCTGCTACGAGCTCCTACATTATTTAAGTATCCTAATATTCTTGGTACTTTTTGTACTATACCTATAGATGCTTTATATAAATCTGTATTAGCAGCCATAGTTCTAACTGCTCTACCTTCATCACCAGCAGTCTGTCCAAATCTAAAAGTAGATGCAGTTTGTAATGCTGTAGGGTCTACTCCTTGAACAAAGAAGTTAGATGCTCTATTAATATGGTCAAATTGATTCTTTTTAGCTGCGAAGAGATAGTCAGCTTTATCAGCATCATAGTCACCTTCATACACATTAACTACGTCTAAACTATTCATAGCAATACCATTACCAGCAGATTCTGGCAAGAAATCTTTAAGACTTAATATTGTCATATCATTAGGTCTTGTACGAGGTTTTCTATTTACAATTACACCAATAGATGTAGGTTCAAGATTAGATGTTTTATTATAATCTTTTAAAAATTCATGCAATCCACCTAATTTACTTGTCTCTAAAAATTCAATAGTAGTTGCTAGTGTTTCTTGTTTTACTTTATCTTTCATCTTTGGCATACCATCAACTATTTCATTTGCTAAAGTTTCAAGAGTAAGAGTTTCTGTACCTCTCAATAGTCTTGTTTCAAATCCAGCTTCTTTTAGTACATCTATGCTACTATTCTTTTCATGAGCAGGTAATAATACTTCACCCGTCATAATTTTCTTTCCACTAGCATCAACAAGAGTAGGTTTTAATCTACTATTTGCATCAGGCATTTGTAACATAAATGATTGACCACCATATCTATGTGAATTGACAGGGTCAAATTGATTTGTTACAGAACGTCTATTATTAACAATACTATTTACAAAAGTTCCAAACATTTTATTCTTTACCATGTCTGGACTAAAACTCATTGGATTAGCAAATCTAGATAAAGAAGCAAAGTAAACAAGATTATTCATAGCTGATAGACCTTCTCCTATACCAGCATTAGATACTAACGATTCATCACCTTTACCATCTAGCACCCATTCTCTTATTCTAATAGGGTCTTGTGCTATAAAAGACATCTTATCTAAGTTTGCAGTTAAATCATTTTTGTATTCAGAATTAAAAGTTTCAGAAGATTCTCTATTGTTTTTATAATTATTCTCACTCATTCCTATCTTAGCACCCTCTACAGATTTATCCTTTGAAGGTAACAATCCTAGAGCATCTATAGGTATTTTCATTACTTTACTCTGACCAAGAGCCATTCCAGGCCTAGCTTCTCCACTAATATTTTGGTATCCTTTATTAATTAATTTAGTATCAAGACCTTCTTTCTTAGCTCCTTCATTAAAAATCTTTGCACCAGACTTAGTAGTTAATATATCTACATTAGGATTTTGTTTAAAGAAACCACTTAACGACTCAGCATGAACAAACAATGTTTTACCATACAGTAAAGGAGCATCTTTACCAGATGATGATATGATTGGTTTAACAGGGTTTACTGAATTAGGATTGTGACCTATAACAGAGTGTACATATCTCATCATATCTCTAGACACAAAAGATATACTATCAAATGCAGATACATCTGTATGAGCATTACCTATTACATTATTAAAATCCCATCCTTCTATTTTATTATCTCTAATAATTTTTTCTACTTCAGCTTTGACAGTTGCATACTGAGAATCATTCCATATAGAGACTCCAAATCCTTGATTCCTGATTATTCTCCTGATAACTTTATCTGTTTTTGTATCTCCAATTTCTCTATAACTTTCAGCAACATCTCTCAAGAATACATCATTAGCTCTAACAAACTTTTTAGTATTATAAAGCTTAATACGATTCATTACCTTTTCAGTATTGTTGCCATTTAAAAACTCTATATAAAATTTATTACCATCTTTACCAGTAAGCATATTTTCAAATACTAATTGTCTGATAGCAGATTCATATTCCATAGTAGATGTTATTGTTTCTTTGTTCTCCATTGACTCAAGAACTTCTTTAAATCTACTTCTAATAGTTTCACTAATATTTGCATTCTCACCATACTTATTTACAAATCTTCTAAACTCAGAGTGTACTTTATTATTTTCTACTTTTGTTAGATGTCTTGTTTCAATTCCAATTGGAGATAAGCCAGGAGATAATACCATAACTTTTACACCTTGCTCACCATTTTCACCGATAGTATTCTCACCATTTAAAGTTTGTGCAAGCTCTAGTTGTGATTCAAACTCTCTTCTAATTTTTTCAAGTCTATCTCTTTGTGGTTTATTAATGTTTTCACTAGTGTTATATATATTTTCTACTCTTGGTCTAATGTATCTATTATCTACATTCTCATATATTGAAGCATAAGGGTCTATAGTAAAAAATGGTATGTCTAAAGTTTCATTTAATAGTTTACTAAATCTAGTAAATTGTTGTACTTCAAACGTTTCTTTTATTTTTCCATTCTCATATTTAAGAGTCCGTACCATTTCTTGACTTCTTTGAGAAGCTAGTAAACCAACAATATCTGTAAGTATTTCACCATTCTTTATTTTTCTTTGTTGAGCATCAGTTATTTCAGATAATTTAGCAAACTCTCCATCTCCTACATTTACATGAATCCTATTTAATATATTTTTAATAGCATCTTTATGTAAAAGTCTTCTTGGTTTAACAGTATTACCTTCTGGTGCTGATGTTGGAGGTTGATATACTAATTCATTAAAAGCTGCTTGACCTACTTCTACAGCATCATTCCTAAAATCTTTTCCATCTATTCTATATCTACCATAAAATTCTTGTAAAGTAATATTCTTATCGTAATGCCCTGCCTCAGATTCTCTAATGAATGCATCTTTAGCATCTTTAATTGTTTCAGCATATTTTCTTTCAGCATATTCTGGAGTAACTCCATACATACTCATTTCTTTTACAAAGTCCGCAGCAAATTGCTTATTAAAATTCTCTATCTCTACTTTATATTCACCTTTTCTTTTACCACCATTAGTTAAAACACCAGCTCCTGTAAGCCATCTAACTGCTAAATCATGATTGCCATTCTGTATAAATTCTCCAAATTGTCTTTGAAATGCACCAAACTCACTAGGTAATGCATTTAAAAATTCAGTAAGCTTTGCTCTAGCACCACTACTAACATCTGACCTAGGAATATCAAGAGCAATACCTCTAAGCAATTCGGCATCAAGAATTTTAATAGTCTCACCTTCTTTTACCAATCCTTTACCATCACTAATTAATTGTCTTAAATATTGATTAACTCTTCGTACTTCACTCTTTGATATTTCATTTGGAAAAACTGTTTCATCTATTAGTCTAACCTTAAATCCACCAGTTTTACCTTCTACTGCTACTTCTATTCCAGACATAGCATGGTCTTGTAGTTTAAATATTGTATCTACTTGGTCAATTGTAAGTTCAGTTCTTTGCACTCTACGTCTAACAACAAAATCTACCATATGAGAATGCATCCAGTCTGGTAATGATTTTACTGGATAACCTTTTTCTGTTAAAAACTTTTCTAAAGCTTCTATTCTTTCAACTCTTACATTTCTAGAACTAGGAGCTTCTGCAACTTTTTCATACCCACCAGAATAAGACTGAAGAGCAAGTACTTTATTTAATGTTCTTTTTGCATCAGCAATTCTTTCTCCAGAAATTTCTTCGCCTTTAGCGCCAATAATATTAATACCTTTTACATCATCTCTAAGTCTTAATACTTGGTCTTTACCTAATACTAATATTCCAGCATCTTCTAATAATGAACCAAGCTTTACACGAGTATTGTTATCTTTACCACTAAAAATATCTACTACTTTTTCTCCTGCTCTTATAGCTTGATTGTGTAATAATACTGTTGCATAATCAGCCTTAGATTTAGCAAATGTAAACTTGTCAGCATAACTTGTATTCTGTGGAAACTCTGCATTGATTCTAGCTTCGTAATCAGTAATAGTTTTATAAACAGACCTCATTAAATCTACAGAAAGTATATCTCTATTACGTCCTTGCTCTGCTGTATCAGGCATTCTAGATGTTTGTTGCAAAGCTGTAGACATATCAAATACATTATTTAATCCTTCTTTTACTTGCATCAATTGTTCAACAGCTTTATCTCCTTTTAAAACTTTACCTTCAGCATCTTTTAAAAACTCCAACTGACCTTTTCTTGCCATACTTAATATTTCAGGTCCTATTCCTAAGTAGTGAGGAACTTGAGAATTTTTAGCACTTGATGGGTCAACTACTATATTTAATTCTTGATTACCAATGTTCTCATCTGCTTTTCTTACTGTCTCTATTATATCTGTAAAGTTTCTTTCAAAGTTTTTTGTAGTTTCTAAATTATTTTCAGCCCAAGCTTCTACTAAATTATCCGAACTCTTAATAGTTGGGTCTGCTTTCTTCATAGCTTCAACAACTTTATTCATATCTGCTTGAGAAATAGAATCTTTAGGTTTTATATATCCACCAATATCTTTTGCCTTATTATATATAGCATCAAATATTTCATTAGGTTTTTGCATAGCACTTACTTCACCTTTTGGTAAAGGAGTTTCTATGACTTCATTACTTTGTGATATAATACCTAGCTCTCTCATTACATCTTCTACTGGTTTCATCTTAGGACTTTTAAATGGATTCTCAAATCTATTACCAGACTGAGCAAAGGAAGGTATCTCACTTAATTGTTTAGGACTAAATCCTAAGAACATCATATTCTGTCTAAGTTTATTCATCCTAGATGCATTTAAATCAAATCTAGCAGGATTAGAACTTCTTTGAACGTAAGCACCTATTAAAAAGTGTGGAAGTATATCGTGTATATCTGGTTCTGCTCCGTATAAAAACATTTCAGAGAATGTTCTTGCATTAAACAATGCTCCACCTGCCATCATTCTAAACCAGTTACCTTGAAGATTTTGCAATCCTTCTTTGGTAGACCACTGCATCATTTGTTTTCCCCAATGCTTTCTTTGTTCATTTAAGAAAGACCTTAGAGCTGCTTCGGCACTTTCTTCTCCAAAAGCAGATTGAAATTCTTTTAATACATTGTCTGACATAAGATTAATTTCAGCTTCTCTTGTACCAAACTTTACTTTTCTTATATATCTTTCACCATTTGCTTCTAGAGATTGACCCATAAACTTAGCCCTAACAGCTAAATTCTCAGCAGTAGCCTTATTTAATGCTGAAGCATTTTTAGAAAACGCAGACCTTACACCTGCTTTAAAATCTGGAAACCATTTAGCAGACTTACCTTTAGGATTTAACCATCCTAATTGTGAGAATGCAATACCATTTGCAACTCCCCACATAGGAGCAGTCCAATCAAACTCGTGGTCTTCTATTGTAGACACACCTTCAAAGACTGTATCAATCATACCAAACATAAGAGCGTCATTAATACCATGACCTATAACTCTTTGTAATCTAGGACTGTTCTTAGCAAT
>Ga0114932_10004737_pt1 | contig 12474 bp, 22 predicted proteins | sample 2SBtaG_2_FD_87286 | JGI IMG/M metagenome (GOLD analysis project Ga0114932, IMG submission 87286) | Deep subsurface microbial communities from Kolumbo volcano to uncover new lineages of life (NeLLi) - 2SBTROV12_ACTIVE470 metaG | ecosystem: Environmental > Aquatic > Marine > Volcanic ...
AAGCCTTGCCCAAGTCGCAAGCATAGGTGGCGACCTATTCCAAGATACGCACCACACAATTCTTTTATGAGGTTTTAATTATGTTTTTCCAACACACCGACGAGAGCTTTAACAATCCTAGAATCATTTGCAGCGATGGCTTTAACATTAGCGTACAGGCCCGTGATGGTAGCTATTGTACACGCGACGATAACGGTACACTCACTAATGTAGAGTGTGGATTCCCTAGTACTACACCTAAGACAGAAGCCCTAAAGGGTTATGCAGAGCTGTGCGGTACTGATGACTACACTAATACGGTTTATGGTTTCGTGCCGGTTGAGGTAGTACAGGCAGAGCTTGATGCTCACGGCGGTGTAGCTGAGGGATGCATACCCCTATAGGTGTAGCAGGTAGTAAGGGGATAAAGCTCTGTTGCTCAATGTCCCCTACTGCCCAGCCCTATAGTCTTAGCTGAACTAGCCAGCTAGAGGCCCCCTACAGGTGGGGTGGTCGGGCTGCCCGCCGCGACGTAAGTCCTTACGCCACAAGGGTTTACGTCAATTAAGAGAAAATTATCTTTTTTCTGGTTTTTATTAATGTTATGGGCTTGACAATGCCGATAATATATAATAGAATAAAGGAGAATGATATGACGTTTTTTGTTTTACTGTTAATGGCTTGTTTTGTTGGTTTGGTTGGTGCAGAGGTTATGAATGCCCAATAAAAAACTTTGAGAAAATGTTAAAGAACCCCTTGACAAAATGCCGATATAATGTATAATGAGAGCATGAAAAGAAACAACAACAACGAAAGGAAGAAAGTTATTAGCTACTATCCACAAACAATTGCAAGCAAAATGAAAAAAGGCTTAACCAATGAAATCGAAATGTATGCTGAAATCAGCAAAGCTTTGCGTGAAGATGGAAAGTCGAGAAGTGAAGTACGTTATTACATGAGCTTCGATGAGGATTTCATCTCCGACGTTCTAGATTGTTACAAATAAGGAAAAACACATATGACACACACAAAAGTTTCAGCCCGCGAAATCGCATTCCCCACCCCCGGCGACAATGACCCACGGACAAGTATCGCGATCACAATCGACGGCAAGGTGGTCGCCCATGTTTTTGTGGGTCAGTTTTCGACTAGCATATCCAAGGGTATTTTCTCAGAAGGTGTTGAGCTGGAATTAAAAGAAGTTATAGTTTAATGGCACCTAAGGAAGTGTTGGTAGATATTCATAAGTACCGACGAAACAAACAACAACACAAACGAAAGGTTTTTCTATGTTTTCTAAATTTGACGTTTCCATCCAATCCGACGAAATCGCCGCCTACGAACCCACTGCTCAGGATTGGGCAGAATACTCTGAGTGGTGCGACGAGCAGGATGCCCAACTTGCCGCCCAAGCAGAGTTTGATGCTTTGGAGGATGAGCTAATCACCTCCGGCTATGATACTTTGGAGGATGACTATTCCGATTGTGATGACGAGTATTACGCCGATTATGATTTGATGGGGGATTTATATTTTTATGACTGATCCAATTTTTCACCAACCCGAGGACAACGAAGCTCTTGATTTCTGGATGTGGTGCGAGGAGCAAGAAGAGCTAGAACGACTCGACATAGGCGATCCAGACGAGGCTCAGGAATGGCACGATTTTGATCCCGACTGTTGACCTAACGTGTCACGCGGCGGGCTGCCCGCAGCGACGTAAGTCCTTATACAGCAAGGGTTTACGTCGATTTACAAAAAACTTGCTTTTTATTTGAGAAAATCAGTTCCCAGTGACCTAACGTGTCACACCTATAGACGATAATATATATATAAGAGGTTAACACGAAAGGAAAGTTATGAGTTTTATGAGTTACGAGTGGATGATTGAAAATGAAGAGTTGATGATGTTCGTGATTGTTCCGATTCTAATGATTCCAGTCGGCTGGGTTGTCACAAAAATATTAAATTATTATGAGAATTAGTTAATATACCCCTTGACAAATGCCGATGATTATGGTATAATGTCATTATAACAAAAACACAAAAGGAAAAGTTATATGAAAACTGAAGCTGTTAAAACTATATTCAAGTCTGAAGATTACGGTCTTGAAGATCACACCCTCACTATCGACAAGATTAGTGAGCTTGACCCACAGGGTAACGTAATGGTTACTAAACGTATCGCCTACGTTATCGACCCATTGGATAACGCTATGGTGTTCAACTACTCGCCATATGCTCCACTGGGTGAGTTGCTTGATTCCGCTAAAGTGTGGATTCAGTGCGGTTGTCCTAGCGATTGCGATGTTTCGGGCTTTCCTCGAAAGTGGGATGCAGAATCTTTGGCTGTGTCCCGCTCGTTATTGAGATTCCGTGAAGGATAAAAAATCCCTTCTGACCCCCTTGACAAATACAATTCTATATGTTAAAATTAAGTATAAAGAAACACAACACAAAGGAAGTAAATTATGAAAAGCGTTGAACAGATGTTGCAAGAGTTGGAAGTCGCCGTCAAAGAATGTTTCGTTGTCCCAAACGAATGGTTGCCGGAATCATTCCATGATGACGTTCGTGGCGGTCGTACTCTTGCTCGTTTGGATGAGATGTGCGAAGATATTGCAGACGGTGAAACCGCACACCAAAAAGCGAAAGCGGCAAAGGCTCGCAATGTTGAGAAGCTCCGCAAGCAGGTAGAAGAAAAATCTATCTTCACCACGCATAAAGGTGGCACGGATTTTGTTGACTTGTCCGAAGGTTTGGACTACAGCGATAACGAAGCGGACGAGATTCAGCTTCATAAAAATATGCTCGCCTTAGTTGGCGGTATGGTAAATAGTGGTATGATTTCCGCTGACGATTTAATGGAGGATTAATTATGAATGATGGATTATTGCCGGTGGGCGTTTGTATGGTTACGCTTTGCAGAATCTTAAAACCTTTGAACTGGCAACAGAGCGAATGGTTTGGTGAGACACCCGAAGGTGGAGCGATTAGCTCTATGCAGATTCGCGTACCTGATAATATCTTGGAAGAAGTCGCCGCGTCCGGGAGTCTTGACACACTTGACCTATGGATTGAAGATGAGTATGGTTTTCCGTGGCTTCTTGCTAAGGGTCAAGATATGGTTTTTTTATCTGAAGCACAGTACACTAGTTGGAAATGGATGGAACAATGAATAGTGAACAAAAACAATCTGCAATAGTTTGTGCCATTGCTTTTATATTAGGATGTATTTTAGCAGGATTTTAAAATGAGAATTAGAAGACATCACGCGAATGAGTTAGCAAGGTATTATCAACGCTTGGAAAATATTGAAAAGCGAAAGAAGGAAGCCGAAGCTAATAAAAAGAAGAAGGGTTTTTTTAGGAGATTATTTAATGTCTGATAGAATTAAGAGTGTTTTATTTTTTTCATTTTCGGCCTGTTGGGTGACTTGGTGCGTGCTTGTAATGTGGCAACACGGATTTTAGGAATATGACGTAAACCCTTACGACACAAGGACTTAGGGCCGGTCGGGCTGCCCGCCGCGACGTAAACCCTTGCAACCAAAGGACTTACGACTATTTTAAAAAACTTTGAGAAAATCCTAAAGATCCCCTTGACATTTGGTCGATATATATTATAATGGAGGAGTAAGACACTACAACCCAGTTGGTACGACTCCGCTGGAATTGGTTCCTCGCCTAGCGAGGTGTCTTACAACAAGACAATATCACAACCCCGTTAAGGCCTTTGTAGCCATTACGTAAGGACAGGATCGGTAAGACGATTTAGGGGTGCATTGAGGCGTAAGTCAAATCCGGTTCCTCGTGAACTTAAAAAAGGACGCAGCAGACTACGGTGCAGATGGAATGGCCTGCCATCGTGATGTGTCTTATCTTAACAAAACAAGTAAAAGACAATACTAGACAGCCAGCGAGTCAGCGAAAAATCCAAAATAAATTAAAGTTGACCCCTTGACAATGACGATAATAATAGTATAATAAGAGTATGAGAAACAACAAGAAAACAATAACGCTTAAGATTGAAGTCGGGAAACCGTCAGTCGGCCATCAGGCCAACACGCACCAAGTGCATGACAACCGGCCAAAGCGACAACGCACACGCCAAGCACAACGTCGTGCATGGCAATCAGAAGTTTAACATTGAAAGGTAAATAGTTATGTCATTCAAATTCCTCAAAGACAAAGAAACTAAAACTAAAGTTCGCTATGCGGCAACTGTAGGCACTGCTCAAAAAGGGATATCAGGATCTCTCTATATCGACAAAGACAGCGAGCTTGCAAAAGATTCAGAAATTTTTCTGGAAATTGCTAAAGAAACCGCTTGACATTGCCGATAAATATAGTATAATGGTAGTATAACAACACGGGAACTGGAGCATTGTTAGCTAGGGTTAAGAGCCACTGCATCCCACACACAAAAGGAGAATCTTATGAAGATTCAAAAGAAGGAATCGACCGACTTGACTTTTGGGGTCGAACTCTACACAAACGTATACGTTTCATCGTATGCCAACAACGTAGAAATCACGCTTCAGGATGTCAGGAGTGATGGTTCAGAATATCACTTATCATTGACGTTGCCACTTGATAAAGCACGATCATTGGCAAAAGAACTATCGAACGACCTTGAACAGTACGACGAGGAAGTAGCAAAGCGTGAAGCAGCGGAGGTTGAAGATGAGTAATTCACAAAAGCCGATTGTCGCTATCGGTACACAACTAGCGGCGGGCAAGGTCAAAGCCATAAACAATGACCACGTTTTACTAGACACTAAAGAAGGTGTCAAACAATTTTCTTTTTCACAAATCGAAAGGTTCATCCATGAACAACGATCTTTATCACAAGCGTAACGAACGCAAAGTTTCCTTCTTGTATCCTAAACACGGGAGCAAGAACATCCTTCGAGCCGTAAGCGGCGTGAAGGTTAAGAGTTTCACCGGCCCAAGTGGGCGTGGGATTACCGTCCGAGAGGACAGCGGCTTGCACAAGTCGTTCTCACTGAGTAAGTGCGTAGCCTCACTCTAAACTAGGCTAACCTTTCGTGTTGTGGGGAGATTGCCGCCTTATAAGCCCAGTGAATGGCATAGGCGGCTTCTCTTTTTCCACGAATTGCCGTAAACCCTTGGTGCATAAGGACTTAGGGCAAATCGGCTGCCGCCGCCGACGTAAACCCTTACCAGCAAAGGACTTACGACGATTCTAAGAAAAAACAAAAAAAACTAAGAAAATGCTCAAGTTCCCCTTGACAAATAGCCGATATAATATATAATAGAGGTAATGAACAGCAGGGATGGAGTAAACCTTGCTGATGACTCCCACAAAACAATATGGCGGGAGATTGGTCTCATAGGGTGAGACACTGATAAGATTGACAATAAGACCGGCCTATCGGACGCGATGGGAGGAATGTTGCGGGGTTGCTCAAACCTAATCCTATTCAGTGCCTATGTGTGCAGGGTTCGATTCCCTGTTCCCGTCGCCATACAAAAAAACGGAAAAAAGTTAAAGATTACCTCTTGACATTCCGATAATATATAGTAGAATAAGACTTTAAGCAACACAACACAAGGAAATAAGCATGTTGAAATTCTCACAAGCAAACGCAAAGATTGAAGCACTTAAAAATGACGAGGAACTATCGCACTATCTGACAGACAAGCGTAAAGTTTATTCTCTCGATCTTCTCAGTGGCTATTCTTGCCCATTCGCAGAGGCTTGCTTGTCTAAGGCTGTTGCACAGCCAAACGGTAAACGCAAAATACAAGACGGACACAAGACACAATTCCGTTGTTTCTCAGCTTCCCAAGAAGTACAATATAACGGTGTCTACAATCTACGCAAGCACAATTTCGACTCATTGCGTAAGCTATCAACCAACGAGATGATCACCCTAATCAATGACTCGTTGCCCAGAAACGTCGGTATTGTTCGCATCCACGTTGCGGGTGATTTCTTCAATCTTGACTATATGCGAGCGTGGTATTCTGTAGCACTTGCAAATCCAAACACGCTATTCTACGCTTATACAAAGTCGTTACGATACTGGCACGATATAAACGAGATGCCAACGTTGCACAATTTTGTTTTGACCGCATCATATGGTGGTCGTGATGATTGGCGTATCGACGAGTTCGATCTACGTTTTGCTAAAGTGGTATACAGCGAACAAGAGGCTCACAACCTCGGCCTTGCTATCGACCACGACGACACACACGCAGCGAAGCCATCATTAAGAAACCAAAGTTTCGCCCTGATGCTACATGGCACACAACCAAAGGGTAGTGAAGCCGCCGATGCCCTTAAGGTTCTCAAGCGTGACAAGGTGCGGCATAGCTATAGCAGAAAGCAGGCTACCGTGTGACACAATTTATAATTTTAGGTGTAATTTTTGCAGTAATGCACAATTTGATAGATGAAAAGACGAAAGGTTATTAAGATGAAAAGTTTAGTTTTATTTAGTTATAAACAGCCGGTTGATGGTTCAAAATTCCGTTGGGGTGTTTTACAATCCCGACGCAATACCAACAAGCAACCGCTTAGTTGGGAAACTATCACGGGACAGTATCGCAAGAGCGACCCCGATTTTAAAAGGTCTAGAGATCTTGACACGGTGCAAACCCGCGAGGGTTGCAAGGCGTTCTATCGTGAACGTCAAACGTGGGGAATTAAAATTCCCTTTGTAGGTTCTCTGGTTTCGCCGTTCCTACCGGCTTAAGTTTTTGTGTTGTGTTGTTACGCTGTCGCCGGTTGGGGATATCCTCAGCCGGTGGCGGTGTCTTTCCTAAACGTCCCGAATGAATCGCGGGGGGGTCAAAATCGGGCTGCCAAAATTGTTCTAAGTCCTTTAACTGTAAGGGGTTACGTTAATTTACAGAAAAACAACAAAAAACCAAAAAAAGTTAATGCTACCCCCTTGCAAATGACGATATATACTATAGAATGGTAGTATAACACGAAAGGGAAAGTTATGAAGAAACCACGCACACGAAAAAGTTATGAGATTGCAGAGCATATTGACACGACCAAGAAGGTGCGAGTCTATCGTAATCTACATCGAGATTGCTACAGCGTCAAGCAAGGCGGCATTGTTCGTTGTCATGCAGAAAATGTGACGTTAAGAAGTTGTCAATTCATTGTGTCCAAGGCAGGACAGAAAAGAGTCAGGGATGAACAAAAGAAGAACGTACATGCGTTTATTGAGGGCTATGTGGTTGATACTCGTAAGACCGACCAGCTCGTTGACGGTCACCTCACTGATGAGCAAATCGACAACGGCGAGACACGATGGGAACAGGTCTACTACAACCCATATACCTGTGACACCTTCATCAAAGAGTACGACGCAAGCCCAATAGAAAATGCTGACTATACTGACTTGTCAATCATCAACAATGTAGTAATGGCCTTCAGTCATAAACCACCTTTTTTTCACTAAGGAAGCAACTTGGCACAAAAAGTGCTGCCCGCCGCGTCCTAAGTCCTTTGATACCAACGACTTACGACGATTTACAGAAAAAATAAAAAAACCCCAAAAAAACTAAAGATAGGGGTTGACTTTGGTCGATAATATATTATAATGGTGATATAACAAGTTAATCGAAAGGGAAAATTATGGACAATCCAATAGTATCAAAGACCGTCGCGTGCCGCCGCTGTAGATGCGAGCAAACAATCACCGCACCCGTTACCGCCTTTATGGCGTGGGAATCTGGCGTACTCATTCAGGAAGCACTGCCAATGCTGAATGCGGGCCAACGCGAGATGCTGATTTCTGGCACTTGCGACGACTGCTGGACAGAAATGTTTGGCGAGCCAGAAGACGAATTTGAAGAAAATTTTATAAATAATTAAAGTTTTCCTCTTGACATTGCCGATTAATACTGTATAATGAGTTTTTACACTTCACACTTTTGAAAGGGTTTGCTATGAGCAACATTCAAGCACAAGACGTTTCCGCTTCCGTTCGTGAGGCTTTCAACTTTGACGTTGAAAAGTACCCACTCGCCGCTGTTATGGGCACGGAAGTTTTACCAACCGATCAGTATGGATTGTTCCGTTCTGATACAGGTTATCTCAACGGTGTAAAATCCGTTTCCCCTCGTTACGTTCCCCACACTACTGACGACGTTTGTGCGTTAGTCGATGCCGCTGGTGAAGCGTTTGAGGGTGAGATTGATTGCCAGACTCATTTTCGTAATGGTCACTATGTCAACATCATGCCAACCAATGAAGATCGTACCGCTATTTATAACGATAGCGATAGCGATAACATTTGGCCTCGCATTATTATCAATGCCGGTTATGATGGAAAAGCGTTTTCCGCCACTATGGGCTATTATCGTGATGCGTGTAGCAATCTTGCCATGATGCGACAGGTCAACGGTACAACCGTTTCCATCCGTCACACCTCTGGTTTGCGTAGTCACATGGATTCGCTGATTGCGACTTTCAACACGTTAAAGGAATCGTGGTCAAATCTTACCACAGTGATTCGCAACCTAGAATCTACTGAGGTTCGCATGTCTGATTTTCTCAATGAGATTTACGGTCAACCAACTGCGGAACAACTCGCATTGGCCGCGACTGGTCAGGCGGTGCGTGCAGTAACAACTCACCAAAATCGTACTGAGGCAATTTGGAAACGCCTAAACGATGAGCGTGTTACAACTGGTCGTCCACAGATGACCAACACGGTTTCCGCTTGGGAGGCCTTCAACGCCATTCAGGGGTTTGTGCAACATGACGCACAAGCAAAACAAGGTTTCAAGGGTGATTTCGACCGCATCCTTCGGGCTTCCAATTCTAAGGAGGTGCGAGATGCTGAGAAGCTCGCTCTAGAGCTTTCCGCTTAACCGCTTACCCTTTCTGTTGTGTACCGCTTGCCGGTAGGGCTTAGGCTCTTACCGGCGGCGGTTTTTATTCTCAGGCGGTAGGGGCGGTTGATGATTCAATTTATTATTTTATGGGTAATTCTTGCTGTACTTCACACTGCATCGGAGGATTGGCATTAAATTTGCGGGGGACTAGTGCCCCCCCTTTTTTTTTCTGTAAATTGACGTAAGTCCTTTGATAGCAAGGGTTTACGACCGGTCGGGCTGCAAATATCGTGCCAAACGCTAATATGTAAGCATATAAGTAGTTATATCAAAATAATGAGACCCCATTGACATATAGGATTGTGTGTGTTATAATATATATGGGACTATGCCTAGATTAGTATCAATACAGGACCTGTCCTATCTAATCTACGCTTATACGTCCAGATAGTCACAGCCAGCGGGTCAGCGACATCTCGTGTCCTTTGTAATCCACGCACATCGCAAACATAAGTATAGTCAGCCATTTTGTCACCATAGAAAGATAAATACATATATTTTATTAAAGACCCTATTGACATATACCGATACATAGTATATAATACATTTATGAACACACATCTACCTGTACTATATAAACTATCAATATCGCACGATAACGTATAGTCAGCCATTTGGAGTATTTTATTATGAAAAGAAAAAGAGGACAGAAACTTTGTGAAGAATGCGGTGCAGTAAATGGAGTAAGAGCATTTGAATGTAAAGAGTGTGACCATCCATTTAAGATGAAGAAATATAGAAAGGGACTTAAAAAGAAACGAGTAGAAGATCATACGACACTTCTTAGGGGCGACCTGATTCGTGTGGTGGGCGGCTCTGGATCATACTACACAAATGATATTGGTGAAAAAACATATTTAGTTGATAGGGGAAAATATACTGTTCATGATGTAGATAAAACAGGTATACATACTTATAGCAAGACTGGTTATAATTATCTTTACATGGGTAAAAGATGCCCCTCACCAATGCTTCCCAGCATCACAAAAGCACCGTGTAAGATCGTTTTGTTGCGGCGTGTCTCATCTTAACTATGCGTCCTATCTAAACTATAAACATCGCGAGCATAAGCATAGTCAGCGAGTTTGGGCATATAGATTAGAAAGTACATACATACATATACATATACACCCCTATACACATACATCAAATAACACACTTTTGGATACTTTTGGACACTAAAACATACCAAAATTCACATATACACACGTAATTACCGCTTATTGCAAGGGAACGAGGTTAAAAAATAGAAAATTAGAAAGAGCGTTTGTGACTAACTAGTTATCTTTAATAGTACAGTGTTATGTTTTAATGCCGTATTTATAATGTTTAACTATGGTTTGTACTTGGAATAACTGCCGTCTAGGTGTATAATATAGTGGGAAGAAACCCCACTCAGAAACGGTGTATTTATTCGTACTTGGGAATAAAACCCACAAAAAAAATAGAAAACAAGAAAAAGGGAGAAAAAATGTCACAACCAGATAATGAACAGATCAAAGGTGATCTAAATCCTGTCATAGAGGAATTGGAGCGTCAAGGAGTGTCGTTTAATTCTAGGGAAAATGAGTTTACTGGGCTTGGTGATGTTGTTGAATCTACATTGCAGAAATTTGGTATAACAGAAGAAAGATTCAAGGCATGGTTCAATCTCAGAGAGTGTAATTGTGCTAAGAGAAAGAAGTGGCTCAACAACTTATTCTCATGGCGTAAAAATAACAAATCAGAATAAAGAGTAACATGCAGAACAGGGAAATAGTATTCTTATCCGTGATGATAACGATACAACTGCCTCTAATTGGTGTATTGTGGGCTATGTTCATTTACCTATTTTTGGAAAACTTTTCAAAAATACTAAAGAAGCCCCTTGACAATGACGATAACTATTGTATAATGAAAGAAACCAAAACGGGAGATAAAACATGGACAAGGACGGAATCATCGAAGTTCTAGAAAAGATCATTGAATATGGAGAAGTTGAACCACAAATAAAAGATGACCTGAATACTGTTCTTGCAGACATAATCTCTGGTATATGGGAAGAAGATGAATAAGCCCTTCAGAGAAACAGTAGAGGAACGTATTAAACGTGATCCTGAATTTAAGAAAGCATTGGAGGAAGAAAAAATGGACTTCTGGGTGGGCGGTTTTAGTAGCGATAAAAGTCTCGAAAAAAGATATTACTATGACCTAATCAGTGACCATGCTAATCTTGGCAAGGAGCGTGATCTATTGAAAGAGGGCGATGAGTTTCTCTACAATGGTAAGAATTTCCGTATAATTGAGATAGAAAGTTTTAACCAGACATGGTTAATTGAAGAAATTTAATTATGAGAGAAATCAAACAGCTTAGTATCGTGTCTAGGATTAAGTTGACACATAAAGTTATGTTCGCTTGGCTAATTTCCTTGACTATAATGACTGGATACCCGTATATCAAGGAATATAATGAGGGCGAACTACAAAAGTTGCAATTCTCTAGTGTAGCTAGGCAAGTAGATTATAATACAACCATGATACACCAACATACTATGCTAATGCAGGAGATTTATAGTGAAATGGGGAAATTCGATAATAATTAAAGTTACCCCATTGACAATGCCGATAGGTATTGTATAATAGGTGCATAAGACAAAGGGACTCAAACAAAGGAGAAAACGATATGGAAACTAAATGGAATTACGGAACATGCCCCCTGACTCCTCACATTGAGAAAAATGTGAGAGAACAAATCCGCCGACTGAGGAAAGATGGAATTGTTGCTATGGGAATGAGAAACCTGTTTCAGGTAACTCCTGCTCCTCCTCAATATCTTGCGATGGATGAAACAAACCTTATCAACTATCGTCCCACTTTTGAGCGAGTAGCAGCAGAAGTAGCAGCAGAAATGAACTTTCCCACATGCCTGCTCCACTTTCGTGAATAGCTTTTAGTTCTGGTTTCCCCTTGACAATGACGATAAGTATTGTATAATTGAAATCACTGGCGAGGTCACAAGTGACGGTGTGATCCAAAACCATAACCGAGTAGCATGATATATAATCCCTTTGTGGAGACTACGTAAGTTGGATAAGCCAGTTTTTTTTGTTTTTTTTGAAAATAAATTAAAGTTACCACTTGACTTCGACGATAATTATTATATAATCGAAGTATCGCCCCATCAACGGGCAAAAAACCAACCAACCACAGGAGATTAGATTATGAAGATGGACGTAGGTTCACAGGACGTAAAAGTACACGGCGATTTCGAGACATCTGACTTTGCTATTGGCGACATTGCATTTATTGTAGATATGTTTGCTGACAAGGTGTACTCTCATAAAGAGCGAGCGATCATTCGTGAGCTATCTTGCAATGCACATGACAGTCACATCATGGCGGGTACTACAGATATACCGTTTGAGGTACACTTGCCCACAGTCCTAGAGCCAGAGTTCACAATTCGTGACTACGGTACAGGTCTTACGGACGACGAGGTACGCAATATCTTTGCTGGTATTGGTATTAGCACTAAACGTGACAGTAACGAGGTCATTGGATGCTTTGGTATCGGAAGTCTGTCGCCCTACTCTATGACGGATAGTTTTGCCGTAAAAAGTTATATCGACGGA
>Ga0114932_10004738_pt1 | contig 12471 bp, 7 predicted proteins | sample 2SBtaG_2_FD_87286 | JGI IMG/M metagenome (GOLD analysis project Ga0114932, IMG submission 87286) | Deep subsurface microbial communities from Kolumbo volcano to uncover new lineages of life (NeLLi) - 2SBTROV12_ACTIVE470 metaG | ecosystem: Environmental > Aquatic > Marine > Volcanic ...
AGTGGGCGAGCGGCATTGCGGTGACCTACAACCCGACGTTTGCGCGCAGCAAGGCCACGGCACGCCGGTCGTACTCGGTGCCCATGCGGCCGGACATCCTGCTCGAGGTGCCTCGTGATGGGACCATCGAAAAGCATGTGTTTGACGCGAAGTTCAAGGTGGACTGGAAAGAGCTGGTGCATGAGACGGCAGAGCAGCCGTCCGATTCGAAAGAACCTGCACGGCACGGTGCATTCTCAGCAGGGGACGTGCACGTCATGCATGCCTATCGGGATGCGCTGAGTCTCGGCAGCGCTTGGGTATTGTATCCCGGCACGAAGTTCACTTTCTTCGACCGGAACGGCTCATTGGTCGGCGCGAGCGACAAGTTGAAGGGCTGTCCACGGGGTGTCGGCGCCTGTCCTCTCGATGTCCGACACGCAACAAAAGAGCTGTTGAGGGTCGTCCACAGCATTGTCAGCGTGTGGGGCGAATTCGTCCGGCCGAACGACGAACCGGTCAGGTGTTGCTAGCGTGCATCGGGGCTAAGCAGGAGGCGGCGGAGTCGTACAGGCCGAAGACGCGGACGGGGCAGTGGGCGGTCCATCGTGATTCGCCAAAGCCGCCAGATCGGGCCTGACACTGAACTAACGTTCAGCTATCTTGGAGCATCTGAGAAGAACTCGGACACGATTGTAGGGGGCACAATGCGGCACAGATTTGGTGGCGACTGGACGACGCAGAAGCTCGATGTGCTGGCGAAGTACCTTGCCGCGTACACAACAGCCCTGAGCAAGAAGCGATTCAAGCTCGGCTACATCGATGCTTTTGCGGGAACTGGCTATCGCGAACCGACAAAGCAGCCAGACGACGGCTCAGACAACTGGCTCTTCGACGAACTCGCGAACGATGAACCGCAGAAAATGCTCGCCGGGTCCGCCGCGCTGGCGCTTGAAACGACGCCGCGTTTCGATAAGTACATCTTTGTGGAGCGGTCCGCCGCTCGGTGCGCCGCCCTCAAATCGCTGGGCGAGAGGTACCCCGACAAGGCCGACGCGATCATCGTGCGGCAGGAGGATGCAAACGTGGCGATCCGCGAGATCGCCTCCAAGAAATGGGGCCAAACTCATCGCGCAGTGCTGTTCCTTGATCCCTATGGGATGCAGGTGGAGTGGTCCACCATCGAGGCGGTCGCGCAGACTGGGGCGATCGACCTCTGGCTCTTGTTCCCGCTGGGGATCGGCGTGAACCGACTGGCCAAGCGCGACGGCGATATTCCCCCCTCCTGGTGCCGACGACTTGACCTTCTGCTCGGCACCAAAGACTGGTACGACGAGTTCTACGCGGTTGAGCGCAGTGTCGATCTGTTCGGGAACGAGGTCGAGCACGTCGTCAAGGCCACACAGGAGACGATCGGTCAGTACTTCGTGAAACGGCTCACGACCGTATTCCCGCGCGTCGCACCCGAACCGCTCGTACTCAGAAACCGCACGGGTTGCCCCCTCTACCTGCTATGTTTCGCCGCCGCGAACCCCGGACGAGGGGGCCAGATCGCCGTCACTATCGCGAACCACCTGCTCAAGAGGATGTGAGATATGGCCCAGTCTTCTATCGAATGGACTGAGTCCACGTGGAACCCAGTGACGGGCTGCGACAAAGTCAGTCCGGGCTGCAAGTTCTGCTACGCCGAAGTGATGTCGAGGCGGCTCAAGGCAATGGGCCAGCGCAACTACGCCAACGGCTTCCGACTCACGCCTCAGCCCCACATGCTCGACCGGCCGCTGAAGTGGAAGAAACCACGGGTCATCTTCGTCAATTCGATGTCCGACCTGTTCCACGATGACGTGCCACTGGACTACATCCGCAGGGTTTTCGACGTGATGCGGCAGGCGGACTGGCACCAGTTCCAAGTCCTCACCAAACGAGGAGAGCGCCTCGAGGCCGTGGCCGCCGAGCTACAGTGGCCCCCAAACGTCTGGATGGGGGTCAGCGTCGAGCGTTGCGACTACGTCGACCGCATTGACCATCTCCGGGCGACAGACGCGGCGGTGAAGTTTCTGTCGTTGGAGCCGCTACTTGGGCCACTAGAGAGCTTGGACCTCGAGGGGATCGACTGGGTCATTGTTGGGGGAGAGTCGGGCCGCCGACCGCGGCCGATTGACGCGAGGTGGGTGCGGGATATACGCGACCAATGCCACCGGGCTCGTGTTCCGTTCTTCTTCAAGCAGTGGGGTAGCACAAACAAGAAACGAGCCGGGCGAATTCTGGACGGAAAGACGTGGGACGCCATGCCGAGCCAAATTGACGTGCCCTACCGGCAACCCGAGTCACTGTCGCCCCGCGTGCAGCCGGCAGGTTCGCCGCGAGACGCGGCTCACGTCCCGATGCCCGCAACCTGAAATCGACCTTCACAACAACGGGAACGCGCCTCGCAGACAAGTTGGAGAAGTCGCCATGATTGTCGTCCGTGCCGGCACCGACGCCAGCAACCAACGAAGGGCCGAAAAGGAGACCGAGGCACGGCGCCTTCTCAACGCAAGAAGTCGCCGATTCAGGTACCTTTGAGCGCCTTCAATTTGATTTCGTGTTGCTTCATCGCGGGGCTCGCCTTGCTGCACGGCGTGAGATCGGCGCAAGTCGTAGGGGCATTATTTGGGCGCCTCGCCAAAGGGTGCGGAGGACAGACCATGCGACCGCCCGATCGAGCCAGATCCCTGCGGACTAGCCTTGTCTCGGTGGCATTGGCGCTGTCGGTGTCTGCCTGCACGCAAGACGCTCCTGGCAAGGAATCATTCGCGGCTGACACCGCCGGTGTCGCCGGCGACGGCGAGGGCGGGACGGTTGACGCCGCCGGAACCCCGTCGACAGACGCCCATGGCGGCGGCGTGCAGGACTCAAACACTCTTGGAGATTCGTCCTCAAATGACGACGGCGGCTTACGATTCCAAGACGGCGCGATCGAGGGCGAAGACGACGCGCCATCCGCTGCCGACTCAATCGCCGATGCGACACCATACCCGGCTGACACACCAAGCACGGCGAGCGACATTGTTGCCGTCGACGACGCTGCGAAACCAGATGGGCAAGCAGTCGTCGACGATGCAGCAGGCGCGAGCGACAGCCTGACGACCGACGGCAGCGGCGCCGACGTATCCGCGACGGACGGAACCAACGCAACCATCGTTTGTGCCGCTGGCCCCTGCGATGATGGCAACCCTTGCACCACTGACAAGTGCGACAAGCTCTCTGGCCAGTGCACACACCAGAACCAAGCCGGTTGCTCGTTGTCACTGGCCGCGTGCAGTTCCAGCCACCCATGCAAGAAGGGCAAGTGCGACCCCATACTTTCGGCGTGCGTCCAGTGCACGTCGACCGCTGATTGCGCGAAGGGACAAGCCTGCAAGCTCGGGTTCTGCGCGGCGGCAATCGCATGCGCGTCCGATGTGGTCTGCAAGGCATCCAGCGGCGTTTGCAACAAGCAATTGGGAGCGTGCGTCGAGTGCGTCACCCACGGCGACTGCGCGGCACCATTGGTCTGCGGCCAGGGCAAATGCGTAGCGAAAGCGAAACCGTGTTCGAGCAGCAAGCAATGCACGAACGTCTGCGACACGAACGCCGGTGTGTGCGCTGACTGCGTCACGTCCGCCGATTGCAGCAAGGGGGAATGGTGCGACGGCGACCAGCGATGCCGTACGTCCATCTGCACGGGAGGCAAATGCGTCGGCGGTGGCTACGCGACCTGCAAGCCCGACGGTAGTGGCTACAACGTTGGTTCCTGCGATGACGGCAACATCTGCACCACGGACACGTGCGAAGCGGCGGCCGGCTGCACGCACAAACCTGCGGCAAACGGCCTGGCTTGTGGAAGCGATGGCAAATGCAACGCTGGCAAGTGTGGCGGGGCCGTCACGCCGTGCAGCGGGAAGCCTGATGGAACGAGTTGTGGGGCAGGGAAAGTCTGCAAGTCAAACAAGTGCGTGAAGGGCGAAAATCCGTGCGCCGGCAAGGGCGACGGCGTTGCCTGCAGCGACGGTGACGCTTGCACCATGGAAGACCGGTGCAAGGCCGGTAAGTGCGTGGCTGGTTCGCCGACGCTTTGGCATCAGGTGTTTGGTGGCTCCGCCGGAGACTCAGCGCGAGCCGTGGTTGCCCTGCCTGCCGGCGGTTTCGCGATGACGGGCGGGACCCAATCAAGCGATTTGCCGGGTGCGGGCAAAGTTGCCGGCAAAATGGACCTGTGGCTGGCGCGCAACGACTCGACTGGCAAGCCTATCTCGCAGCGCATCATCGGCGGTAGCGGACACGATGTTGGCATGGACCTGACGCCGCTCACGAGCAGTGGATTCGCGGTGGCCGGGTATTCGGATTCGGTCGACCTGCCGGGCGGGGTGAAGATCGCAGGTGGCACTGATGCCTTGCTCGTAAGGGCGGACGCGTCGGGCAAACCACTGTGGCACAGGACGTACGGCGCCAATGCACACGACTACGCGCGAGCAGTCGTCGCGTTGCAAGGTGGAGGGTTCGCGCTGGGCGGCTACACGTCCTCACCTTTGCTGCCGGGCGGCAAGAAGACGGCCGGCAACGACGACGGGTGGGTGGTTCGCACGGACGCTCAAGGGAAACTCCTGTGGCAGGAGGTGTATGGCGGTTCAAAGAGTGACCAGCTCCTCGCAATGGTCGTGGCGCCGGGTCAAGGGTTCGCGCTGGCAGGCACCACGTTTTCCACGGATCTGGGGGGTGGCATCAAGTCAGCCGGCTTGTCCGACTTCTGGCTGGTACAAACTGATCAAACGGGCAAGCTGCTGTGGCATCAGACTTACGGCGGAAGCGGATACGAGCAGGCGTATGCAGTCAGCGCCGCCTCGGACGGCGGCTTCGCATTGGCCGGCACAACGAACAGCAAGGACCTGCCTGGCGGCGCGAAGACCGCGGGATTCAACGACTTCTGGCTTGTGCGAACGAGCGCGTCCGGTCAACTCCTTTGGCATCGTACCTACGGCGGCAGCGGCACCGACATCGCGCACGCGGTAGTTTCGCTGCCCGACGGTGGCTTCACAGTGGCCGGTCGAACGGACTCGAAGGATCTGGCTGGTGCAAAGTTGCTCGGCACGCAGGACTCGCTACTCCTGCGAACTAACGCACAAGGGCTTCCGATCTGGCAGCGGACGCTGGGAGGCGGTGGGGTAGACACCGTCTACGGGCTTGCCGCACTTCCAAACGGGGCCTTCATCGTCGCCGGAGCGACTACGTCCGCCGACTTGCCGGGAGCGGGCAAGAACACAGGCACGAGCGAGTTCTGGCTCGCCCGGACAGACAAGCTAGGGCACGTCGACTGCAAAGCTGCCGGCAACTGCACGGGTCTGGCCAATGGGTCGCCGTGCTCCGATGGGAGCGCGTGCACCGTGGTAGACAAATGCATCGGCGGGAGTTGCAAGGGCGTCGATTCCTGCGACGATGGCCAGACCTGCACGCTAGACGCCTGCGGGCCCGAGGGTAGTTGCTTGCACGGACCAAGCAGCGGCTCTGGATGCGTCGCAGCTGCCTGCAAGTCCGCTGCCTGCTCGCGAGCGCGCCAGCTGGCGGGATTGGGGGCCCATCGATGCGCAGTCACCGCGAAGGGCGCAACGAAGTGCTGGGGCAAACACGTTGTCGCTGGCAGCTACGGCGTGAGCGCCGACGCACATTGGACGAAAGCTACGGCGATACCTGGCGCCGAAAGCGTGTCCGATATCGCTGTCGCACCCGGCCGCGTCTGCGTTGTCAAAACCGACGGGACAGCGTGGTGCTGGGGTGGTAACGGGGGAACATTTGGAGTCGATCCAAGCAAACTGGGCGGATCGCCGAAACCGGTCCAAGTGAAGGGCATTTCAGATGCGGTGCGAGTTTCGGCCGGCCATGGCAGTGCGTGTTACTTGCGCAAAGCTGGCGACGTTGCGTGTATCGGCTCTGGTCAGGCGGGCCAACTCGGAGACCCAAAAGCAAAACCTGGCATCAACTTCAAGTTCTTCACCGCTGGCCTGCCGGAGAAGGCAATCGACATCGCGAGCGGACAATATCACCACTGCGCGGTGGGCGTTTCGGGCGCAGTGTACTGCTGGGGCGGCTGCGGCACTTACGAGTCGGGCGGCAAACAAGTGCCGCTATGTAGTGGGGCAAACCCAGCGAAAGTTACAGGCCCAGCCAACGCATTTCGCGTCGCTGCCGGCGGTCAATTGAGCTGTGCCATCCAGCGAGACGGCCAAGTGTGGTGCTGGGGCACCGATGAGTATGTGAAGCCAACACAGATCAAGCTGAAGGTCGGTGCCAGCGACATCGACACAGACGGCCGGAACACCTGCGTCGTGCTACGTGACGGATCGGGTTGGTGTTGGGGCGACAACCAAGGCGGCATCCTTGGCACTTGGTCGGTCGACAAGTCGACGACGCCAATGCAGATCGCGGGCGTCAACGCAGCCGTCGAGGTCGACGTGGCCGGCCGGAGCGCGTGCTTCATGAGCAAGTCGAGCGAGTTGAAGTGCCTCGGGCGCAACCAATGGGGACTGCTCGGGAACGGAAAGCCGACGTTCCGCGCGACGGCGGCCAGTGTTGCGAACCCGCTGCCAGGGGCCAGCGCGATTACCAGCGTCGACTCGGTGAGCTGCGCTCTTGTTTCTGGCGGCCAGGCGATGTGTTGGGGCGAGACAACATACGGTCACGGCGGCAACGGGCTGCGTGTGCTGTCGCCCAAACCGCGGGGCGTCGCTGGCGTGAAGGGGCTGCTCGGCATCGCGCCTGGCTACCTGCAATCGTGTGCATGGAACGCCTCCGGTGCAATGTGCTTTGGCCAAAACAACTTCGGCTCCAAGGCTGGTGCCTTGGTGTCGAGCAAAGCCACTGGCACAGAGGGCATCTGGAAGCCGCTCGCGGCTGACAAACTGGGCAAGGTTGTCGACGTATCACTCGCTCGCCATCACGGGTGCGCTATTGCCAGCGACGGGACAGCCAAGTGCTGGGGGGCGAATGACAAGGGTCAGATCGGCAATGGCGGCACGGTGTACGCTGCGACGCCGAGCGCGGTGAACAGCATCACAGGCGCTGCACGAATCCACGTCGCCGGGGCGAGCGCGACTGACAGCTATTCGTGCGCGTTGCTGAAGAGCGGCGGCGTGAAGTGTTGGGGCACAGACAGCAGCGGGCAGCTTGGCGACGGCGGAGGCATCAAGCCTGGCGGCATGAGCGCAAAGGCGGTGAACGTCGCAATAGCCGCCAAGCAACTCGCCGTGTCAACGACCCGAGCGTGTGTCGTCGACTTCGCGAAGACGGTGAAATGCTGGGGCAACGGTCAGTCCTCGCCAGCCGCGGTTGTCGGCTTTCCGAAGTCAATTGCCGTGTCCGTGGGTGGCGGGACGGTTTGTGGCGTCGCTGCGGCCGACGGCCAGCTTTGGTGCAAAGGCGCGGGCAAATACGGCCAATCAGGGCACAACAAAGCTGTGCCTGCCCCAGTTCAGGGCTGGACCGGCAAGGCTATTGCCGTGTCGGTCGGCCGGCAGCATGCGTGTGGGTTGCGAGCCGACGGTACGGCGATGTGCTGGGGGATGAACCTGTCAGGGCAGCTCGGTGACGGAGCAGGGGCGACAACGACTCCCGTGTCGGTGATTGGCCTGTAGACGGTGCCGAAACTGGCGGGAGAGCCGATCGATCGCGAGGCAGTGGCAGTCGAACAGCTGTGTGGAGAGATCCACGCGCAGCAACGCAGCCACTGCGAAGAATATGACGCTACCTGCCTGTAGGGGACGAGCGTCGGCGGTCATGGCGGTTTGACGGAGGTGGACGAGCCACGACTTGGCGCTGTATCTTCGAACCTCAAAACGAGAAACGGTCCCCTCGAATGCGTCCGAACAAATTCTACGACGACCTGCCCGCTCTTGAACCTTCCCCCGGCGACATTTGGAGCGGCCTCCCGACGCACGGTCTGCTTCCGGAGCGACGCACTCGTGGAATCGTGATCACGCCCTCATGCGACCTCGCACAAGGCAAATCGGAGACCATCACGTACCTGCCAATCATCACCGTCCGGCAGTGGTTTGCCACACGTGGCTTCGCATCGCGGATGAGGCGGGCCGTCGAGAAGTCATTCCGGCACCTCGGCGTGTCATCCCACCTAACTTGGGACTATTCCATGCCATTGGGTGCTGACCTCGAGAAACTGGAACTGGAAATCCACGAAAAACTCGCACAGCGCTCATCGAAAGGTGACTCGCTCCACATCGAGCGATGCAAGGCTGCCTGCAAGCTACTCAGAGTAATGACGGGAGATGGTCAGCCACAACCGAGCCTGGACCTGCCTCGTTCCATTCTTGGGGACTCCAGCTTCAGCGCTTTGCTACGATCGATCCTGACAAATGCCAAGGCGGACACGCACTTCCTCCCACTTCATTCGAAGGAAGAATGGGGAGCTATCCAAAGTCCATCGGTTGCTCTGTTTCGATACCCGCTCACTGTGCCGGCAGAGGTATTGTCGTGGGCGCAACGCCAAACTAGCGGTGATTGGCCGACAGCCTGTCAGGCACTTGAACAAACTCAGCCGTTCGTGCGTCGATTCCGCGGCGAGCGGCCCATGAAACTCGCACGGCTCAAGCTTCCGTATCTTGCCGATCTCCTGACCCGATACGCGGGCATGTATCTCCGCATTGGATCGCCCGACTTGCTACCTCGAGAAATCGATGCCGAGCTCAAGGCAATCGATGGAGGCGACGCATGACGTATCTGGGGGTCACCAGAAAGACTGCCAACTGGCTGCTCAATCGCGTCGACGTGATACTCGCACTCGCCAAGGACATGCAATCGCTCGCCCAGCGGTCCGAACGAGAATCCGTCCTGGTTATCGGTCCGCTCCGAGTCTCGGGAGACCGACGCGGCCAGGTAGTTTGCCTCTGGCACGTCGACTACCTCTCCGCGGCGTCAGACGAATCTTGGGGATTCACGGCATTGACGGGTCCGAGCTCGCTGCTAACCGATGACACGACTGGCCACGATTACTCAGTCGATCCCAAGTTCCTTCAACGCGTCCTGTATGTCGTAAACCAGAGGCTGCAGGGGCTGCGCATTGAGAATGTCTTTCACCGCAGTCAGAAGGGGGGCGCGCACACCTGCCACGGCGTGAAGACCAAGTCAGGCCACAACAAGAACATCGGCTATTTCGAGGAGCAACAGATTCACGGCGAGGAGATGCTGCCATCGATTCTCTGCATCGGCCCCGGACATAGCTTGGCCCAACTTGTTGAACGAACCAATTCGCAGAGCGAAAAGCTCGGCGCCTTGATCGCCACGGCCAGACGTGTTCTCGCCGAGTCGGTGTCGCGCGGCAGCGTACGCCGGACGGTTGACGCTCAGCCTGATGTCTTGGGCCTGGCACAGCTGCTTCAGCCGCCCAAGAGGTCCCGGACCACATCGCCGGCGCTGGAACGCGTACCGGATGAATATGAGGCAGAGTCGGCGGCGGAGCTGACATACATTGAGTGGGCAGAAGAGGGCAGCCCACTCTCCTCGGAGCAGCGCCAGATCCTCGAAGCGGACTGGGTACTGGAAAGGCCGGTTCGGATCGTCGGCGCGGCTGGCTCGGGCAAGACGCTGCTCATGATGCTCATGGCAGCGAAGAGGATCGATGTTGGAAGCGCAGGTGACAGCGACGTGCGCGCTCTGTATGTCACACACAACTCGTCCATGCGGACTACAGTTCGCGACCGGCTCGCCCAACTCGGCATACCCTACAGCAAGACAGGTGAGGACGGACCGCTCCGAGTCGACACTCTTGTCGGTTTCGCGATGAATACTCTTGGCGTGTCGGACGAGGTGTTGGAATCGGATGCGCGAGAGGCAAAGGACTATCGCCGCGCATGCATCGCATCGAGCATGGAATCGCTGCTGCGCGAAGAACCAGACGCGGATCGATTCGGCAAGAGCAGGCTTCTCCGGGCGGCAGCCGGAGATAGTGCTGCGTTCCAAGGACTCGTTGAATTGATAGCAGTCGAGGTTGGGGTGGCCATCAAGGGGCACGGACTCCAAGGAGACGCAGAGCGGTACATCAAGTCTGAGCGACGCCTGAGCCGCCTGCACGCATCCTTGAGCGAACTCGAGCGGGAGTTTGTGTTCGCCGCATTCCGACAGTACCACCAAGAGGTGTTCGAGGCCGGCTACTTGGACCCAGACGACCTCGCGATATCGCTTCTGGGACGACTTCGCACGCCACTGTGGGAATTGCGGCGCAAGACTGACGGCTACGACTACATATTCGTCGACGAGACGCAGTTGTTCAACGAGAACGAACGAAAGGTGCTGCCTTACCTGTCTCGGATTCCTCCAACGGGGCACGTCCCGATAATCTTAGCGCTCGACCAAGCCCAGCAACTTGATGCCTCAGTGGTCTCTGGACTCGGTCATCTGGGTATCGAGTCGATCGAAGATCGTAGCCTCAGGTCGGTCCATCGGAGCACAAGGGGGATTCTCGACCTCGCGTTTCATTTGATTCAACAGACGACAGACCTGTTCGGTCCAGACTTCCCCGATTTCACGGCGGATACAGTGACCGTCATTCCGGATAACAATCGGAAGGCGGACGCGCCTACTCTCGTGCGTTCGAAGGGCTCTGCAAAACACGGAGACGGGGTTGCAGAGAAGGTGGTCTCAGAAATCGCACAGCTTCAGAGAAGCAATCTGACTCAGGTCGCCGTGATCTGCCACGCGGAGAAGTACTGGCAGCCTCTGCAAACTGCACTCAGGGGCTCCAAGTACAGCGGGCGACTCGTGTTTCTCGAGACTCGCGGCCACTCGCTGCCGCCCCGCGCTCCCGTGGTGGTACTGAGCCGACCGGCTGAAGTTGGCGGGCAGGAGTTCGATGCGGTCATCTGTGTTGGACTTGAACAGGGGCTTGTCCCGCCGAGAATACCGCATGCACCAAGCTTGGCGGCGACCCTAGAGCAACGAGCCCTTCGGGAGATGTATCTGGCGTTTACACGCGCACGTTACCGAATAGTCATTGTGGTGTCGCACGGCGCGGCGCCTTCAAGCCTCCTCTCAAGTGCGCTCCGTGCCGAACTGCTTGTGGAGCGGTCCGACTAGCTGGCACTGGTGGATCACGCGAGGACGCCGCCGGCCACTCCACGCGGCCAACGGGTTCATACTTCACGCGCAGTTTCACGGTCCCGCAGCATTCTAGTGATGCCCATGATGTCGCGTACGGCCTTTGAGTACTCTACACGGCTCCCAACTGGGACCTCGACTGCCGGCGCCCGCCGCCGCCCAAGGGGCCGGAAACCACAGTCGAGGTCAAGGCCGCCGCCAGGTCGCGGGTGCAAGCGCCAGTGTCTCTGAGTCTGATGCGGAAAGACGTACCCGCGCCACGGCACATTATCCAAGTCCGCCAGCATCGCGTTCAGCAACATCCGCAGCCGCACGCCGCGATGGGATGAAGCATTGAAGAACGCTCGACCAGCGAGCGGAAGCTCATCGGCGCGTGGCGCAGATTGAATCCCTGCCACCCGTTCATTTCCTTGAGCGGCGCGCGCCCTTTCGTCGGCACGGACCTGCTCGCGGTGCAAGGCCCCCATCATGTCGCGGAGATGGTTCGATTCCGTCTTGATGCCGGACCATGGACTCCCTTGGCGAGCGGACTCCGTGACCGCAGCCGTCACGAGTTCAGCAACTACTTCAGCCGCGGCCGTTGCCGGCTCCTCCACTCCAATCTGCCCTCGCAACGGCCCGGCGGCGTGTCTGCTCAGTTCCGCAACCAAAGTTCTCCGACTCGACGCCGGCAGAGGTTCATCCTGAAGGCCAGCCGCAAACAGAAAATCGGACCAAATTGAGTCGATGAACACGGGAACCCGCTCGGCGCGAGTCGATCCAGATGTGCTCGCCGGGACGGCCCATGTGGAACACAGAAGCCCCGTCAGATCGAGGGGACGGCCGGAACCAGAAGGATCCGCAACACGCCGCTCGATCGCGATGAAGAGCCAGAACGCCTCGTAGGACTCCGCGACGACGCGCCTCAGCGCAAAATCGCGTTGTCGTGCCGCCAACTGTTCGACCGCCGTAACAACGGCATACAGTGAGCTGACGACCTTCTTGTCTCCGTCGCCGGAGAACTCGCCGATGTTCCAGCACGCGGCCGCGGTCATGAGCGTTTGGGCAGCTTTGGCGACACGGTCTTCGGTGAGGAGGGCAGCCTTCTGCTTGGCGCCGCGCGGCGTCCGAGGCTTCGACTCAACCATGACCGCCTCCTCGGCCACTCGTGGCCATTCCGTGGCCAAACGCTGCCAAGCTGCCCTATATTCACCAAGGCCACCGCACCCCGCGGGAGCCCCAACCCAAGGTAAACTCACCACATCAAGGAAAACGAAGAAAACAACGGCGAATTAGAAGACCGATGCTCTATCCAGCTGAGCTATGGGCACGTGGAGGGGGTTGGTGACATGGACACTGGAAGGCGTCAAGACGTTGGTCGGGTGTCGGGTGCGG
>Ga0114932_10004743_pt1 | contig 12459 bp, 7 predicted proteins | sample 2SBtaG_2_FD_87286 | JGI IMG/M metagenome (GOLD analysis project Ga0114932, IMG submission 87286) | Deep subsurface microbial communities from Kolumbo volcano to uncover new lineages of life (NeLLi) - 2SBTROV12_ACTIVE470 metaG | ecosystem: Environmental > Aquatic > Marine > Volcanic ...
ATATAACAACTCAGTACAAATAAATAATACTTCATAATATTTCCCCTTTTTAAAATAAAAAAAGATGCAGCTTTTACACTGCATCTTTATACACAATAAATATCTATATTATTTTTTCCAATGCATTGCAAGATCAATCAGTAAACGAACTGATGATCCAGTTGCACCCTTACCATAATAAGAAATGTTTGGCACATTAAATGCAGTACTTGCAATATCGAGGTGTACCCAAGGAGTATCTCCTGAAAACTCTCTCAAGAAAAATCCTGCAGTTATGGTACCAGCAGCAATAGAAGGATTTCCAACATTTTGAATATCTGCAACATCTGATTTAATTGCTGTTTTAAAATCATCTGTAAATGGCAAGCTCCACACATAGTCACCTGATCGACAAGCAGACTCTGTTACTTTATCTGCCAACTTTTTATTATCACTCAACAACGCTGTAAAGAATGGACCAACTGCATAAATACAAGCACCTGTTAATGTTGCAACATCGATAATACAATCTAATTTATAATGCTTAACACCATATGCCAATGCATCAGCCAACACTAAGCGTCCTTCAGCATCTGTATTTCTAACTTCTGCAGTTTTTCCATTATAAAATGTAATAATATCACCCGGTTTAGTTGCAGAACATCCAGGCATATTCTCTGTTAAAGCAACAAGTCCGACCACATTAACATCAGGTTTCAATTGTCCAATTGCAGCAAGTGTATTAATAACACATGCAGAACCAGCCATATCTTCTTTCATGGTCTCCATATAGTTTGCCGGTTTTAAACTCAAACCACCTGAATCAAACGTAATCCCCTTACCAACAAATCCAATTGTTGGAGCTTTTGCTTTTTTTGACTTGTATTCTAAAATCACAAACTTTGCATCTTGACTTGACCCAGCTGCAACACCTGCCAAACCACCCATGCCTAATGACTTAATTTTTTTCTCATCAAAAACCGTACACTTTAAACCATGTTCTTTTGCAAGTTTTTGTGCATGCCCTGCAAGGTCTGTTGGATTCAAGTGAGCTGGTGGTAAATCTATCCAGTGACGAGCACGATTTACAGCTTGTGCAATAATAGATCCTGTTATTTCACCTTTTTTTGCAGCCGCTTGATCAGATGTTGCAACAGATAATGCAATATGAAGCTTCTTTTTATCTTTTTTTGCCTGTGAAATAAATTCATCAAATTTATAACCTGCAATTGAAGCAATTACGTACACCTGTTGCACAAATTCCTCAGATGTTAATCCATACAAATTACTTTCTGGCAACACGAGTGAAACAGAATCTAAGCCTTTTGCTTGTGCAAACTTTACTGCCGATCCAACTGCGCGTCTGAGTGTTTCAAAGCAAAGTTTCTTTTCATCACCCTTTTTCCCAATTCCTGCAAAAAATAATTGCACAAACTTTTTACCATCAAACGAAACTGGTAATGCTGCACTCGATCCCTTTACTCCTGTAAATTTCGACTCTTTAAGATACGTGCTAACATCGATACTGCAACCAGATAATTTTTTATCTAAATCTTTACTTGAAAATTTTTCTGGCAAAAAGTATGCCCATACCTTTGACGAATCAAATTTATCAGACTTCTTTGACACAGTTACTTTGATTTCCATTTGATGTTTCCTTTATAACTAAATAATTTTTTACAAACATAACAAACATCCCTTTAAAAGTCACCTCTCAATAGCTTTTAAAGGGATGTTTAACATTACTTTTTTATAATACTCATTTTAGCTTGTTGTGTATTATCCTCAAACTTTTGCTGTCATCCATGGTTGAGAAGCAACAGCCTTTGATCTAGGAGCAAGATTTTGACGCATTTCTCTTACCGGGGCTTTTGCCATAACATTATGATCTTGCTTTAGAGTTCCTTTTACTTGAGGAATAATGCTTTTTGATGGTTTTACACTTGATGTTGGAGCCTTTAAAGCTAATGGGCTTGCAACTTTAGCCACTGTTGTTCCTCCTGAAGATTTAACCATTGCAGGTCTCTTATAAAACAGACCTGTTTTACCAGCTTTATTTGTATTAACTGTAACCTGTAACTTATCAAGAAGAGCAGTAAGGTCTTGTAATTTCAAGCTTGACCCAACAGCTTTTCCAGTACTATCAAATAAAGCTCCATTTCTTAAATCAACATAGCCATTTTCATCAAAGTATTTCACAAATGGTTCATGGAATGCTTTTCCATCATTTTTATACATCGTTGCAAAGAATCTACCATCATCTGATTTTGAAACTCTAAACAACATACTTGAGAATGATTCGTAACCAGATGAATCTGATGCTGGAGCACCTTCTACACTGCTTGCGCTAATAGATGATAATGACTGAGGGTTTGCAATATTTGCTGTAAACAATGTAAAGGTTCTTGTTGTTGGATAATTAATAGTAATTGTTTTAGCACCAACCTTCGCTTCACGTTTAAGCATTGGACCAACAGACGTATCTACAGGACACACGGTCACATCACCTTGTACAAAGTTTCTAAAGTCAGTTTCTTCTTTTTTATCCATATGTTGGTAAGTATAACCATAGCGATATGCTTTTGCATTCTTACCAGAACCAACCACGACCTGAACATATGGCGCATGTGTATTTTGATCAGTTAATAATTGTAAAGCCATCCCATATGGATCACTTGATCCTATAGGTTGCATTGCATACACACCAGGTTGCGATGATTGTTTAACATCATACATTACACCATTGAACACAATATTGACAACCTTGTCATTATGCTTAACGAGTCGTGCTTTCAAGTATGATCTTTCAGGCAATGCTTTGATAATTTCATCATCGGTTGTTAATGGTAGAAAGTCTAATGACTCCCATTGATATGCTGGATCAACTTCATACGTTCTTCTTTCTTGGCGAGTCTTGCTACTATTTTCAAACATAACGGTATAAACATCACCTTTAGCAGCACCGCCCCTTGTTTTTGAAGCACGTTTCAGATCAGATGCAACTGATGCTGTTCCATAAGCACTCTTCCACTCATTATCACCATCATTTATAAACTGAGTAAATAAATTATTATGATATGGATTTTGCATTAAACCTTGCATTTGACCTGCATCATTTTGTTCAAGCAGCATAATATCATTAACCACACCTTTAGCTGTAATATTTTTTGCCACTGAATTTTGCTGAGGAATTGCTCGACCCTGTCTATCATACAGGTTACCTCCAACAACACTTGTCCACTGATTTTTTGCAACATTTAATACAAAATAAGTATTCATCATAATGCTGTAATACAAGAAATATCCAGATGGCATTTTCACCTGTCTTCCAGGGAAGTTATCTGACGTACTCACAACCATAGACTTACCACTTTCACCAGGCTTCAAGGTGTAGTCAGACTCATCCATAAGCAAGGTTGGTTGTGTCATTGGAACACCAAGTACTTTCTCAGCATCACCGCACAAACCAAATTGATGCATTAATGATAATAACGTTGCACCAGACAATGTTTGAGCAAGTGTTCCTGTTTGATCATATATTGCACCCAAAGGAACTGACTTACCATCAGGATCTTTAAAAGTATTTGGAACATTGAAGAAAATATATGACTTTTGGGTTCCAGTAGAAGTCGCAATTGAAGCCTCATGCACAAACATTCCAGTTACAGGATCTTGTTTCAATGTATTATAAGGTACTGGCAAGAATGAAGATAATCTTGAAATAACTTGTTGCACCTCTGCTTGAGTCAGCGTAATTTTCTGAGATGCCATAGCTCTTCTTTCTCTCTCATCTTGCAAAGCTCTCTTGTCAACTGCTTGTTGTGAAATATAACCAACTTTCAACTGATCAAACATAGCTTTCAAAGATGTTCTCCAATAGAATGACTGGCTATTTGCATAACTCCAAACTGTTTTTTGATCCATTGTGCCATGTGGACCACTTCGAGCATAAATTTCTCCTGAAATCAAACTCACCATATACTCAGTTTTTTTACTTAAAGGAGCTCCCAAGTCAGTCTTGCCACCTGCAGTATTTACCGTTACAAACAAATCTTTAGGAATAAAGTTAGATTCTGTTGTCAGACCTCTTGCGTCAAAATACACATAATTATGCATTGAAAGATCACCTGCATAAATTCCTAATGGAACCCCTCCAAATTCTCCTTGCATAAGTGGCTGATTAATATCTTGAATATATTGCTCTAAAGATGCTTTATAATCCGCAACAAACCTTTCACTCATTCCACGACCTACAGGATACATAGTACTCATATAATCAAACAAATGAGCCCCAGTACTTTCTTTTTGACCTGCCCCTGTTGTAATAACAACCATTGGCCTACCGTGCACCATTTTCAAATTTCCATTTAAGTCATAGACATAACCTGTAACTAGACTTATGACACTTTGAGCCGATGAAGTATTGTGAGCAATATTTAAAGGTCTCAACTCTTCAAGCGTTGGCTTTGCTGAATCTGAAACAATAAACCAATCTTTATCAATAATTGAAGCAGAAGGAGATGGAACAACATCATACACATAGCACCCTGTTCTTTCAGCATCTTTTCGATCTAGATCTGAAGAAAGCTTAAAGTTTAATTTTCCTGTTGAAAAACCTTGAGACAACTCAGATGGATCAAATGTTTCAAACCATGCTTCTCTTTGTTGCTCAATATATTCTTTAAGCCTCATGATATCGTTTTTGTTCGCACCTTTATTTTGAGAAATTTTATCAAACCAATAGAATAAATCAGCAGAACGCTTATCTAATTTAAATGATTTACCATCCCATGCACCCGGAGCATGAGAAAAGTTTGCAGGCTTTAAAGTCTTATCTGGTCCAACTTCATACTCTATATCAGTCACCAAACTCACAAAGTAAGTTGCTTGACTATTTGGAAGAACAGCTGTTCCACCCTTAGTAGTCATTGGCAGAAGAAGATCTTGAGCAGGACTTCCATAACAATTAGCACCATCATAAAACTTCAAATTAATGGTACTATGCCCTTGAGCCACTGCAACTTCATAATTAGTTGCTTCTGTTAGCTTTACATTTCCATAGACAAATGGCCCATAATGATACTTGGATACCAATGCATTTCTATGAGCTTTGAATTGATCATATAATAATGGAAATGCTTGCTGTAGTTCTTGGATTGCCTGACCAACCTTGCTTGGTAGGTCACCCATAGAAGCTCTTTCTCCAGTTTGAACATCATACATCACAGGAATCATCTGTCCTTGATACTCAACTTCAAAATCAGCTAGTCCAACACTCAGTAAACTTGCCATATATTTTGCATTTGGATTTAAAGCAATATATGGCCACTTAATATCTTCTGAAACCCCTGGGATCTGCTTTTCGACTGGGATCTGTCCAGGTACTTGATTCATCTGATCATCAAAGAAAACAACATAATCTACATATGAACCCATTGGTGAAAGTTTTTTAGAACCAGTGTGTAACGATCTAGTAAATGGAGTATCAGTACATAGATAAATCCAACAACCTTGCGCTGCATAGTTTGCTTTTGGTGCAAACTGCTCTTTTGCTCCTCCTGCTGCTTGCTCAGCTCGCTCTTTTGCCGATAGTTTTTGATGCCCTGCAAAAGCTTTACCCAAATCAGTTACCACAACACCTGTTTGAGAGTATGACAGCGGAACATTATGAGGAAAACTCTGTGAGTTAATAATTTTTTGATAGTCTTGATCACCCCAACCAAATAAAGGTACAACTGCTCCAAAAGGACCTGCACTTGCTACCCCAGTAGCATAACTATCGAGCGCTTTTTGGACAACACTGTTTTGACCCTTGTCTTTTGATATACCAGTCTCATCATCTGCATCAAAGTATGCTGCAACAATATCTGATACACTCGGTCCACCAGAAGATGAAAATGTTGATGCAGTATATGTCTGAACAAGACCTGATTCTTTTAACTTAACCAAGATTCCTGGTAACTCATGACTCACTGGTGTCACAGGTTGTTGATCAATGCTTGGAGCGTTTGCCTTCATAGGAACTAAAGGAACTGGAAACACTGCATTGTAATGTTCTCCTGTACCATCAACAGCATCCCCTTCATTCATGTCGATTACAACTCCTGAAAACTGCGGGTCAGTAATCATTGTCTGACCAATATTATTATAATATTGCGTTGGATACGACATCACAAATTTAGTCTTTTTATAAAACTCTACCTCATTTTTAACATCATAACGCTTGTAATGAGCCTTAACCATTCCACCATGCTCTTGCTCAACCTCTGATCCAATAGAACCATTAAACGCTGTACTCGTATCACCCGCAATCGGATCTCCAACGTCAGCTACAGGAATCATTTCATACAGAGGAATACTTTGCATTGGATTATCAAGATCAAGGCATGAGCCACACATTTGCACAACCCAATTACCAAACAACAATGGCTTTGCTGCTGTTTCTAATGCTGCAGCCTTTTGAGCTTCTGCCTGCATTGCTGCTTGCAAGATATTTGGCACCGTAAAAATCGCAACCATTGGTAACTGCTCACCAAGCCACTTCAAAGCCCCAACACCCTTACTCTCTTTCAACCATTGCAAAGCTTTTGCACCCCTGCTTCTTTTAATTCCCTGCGCATCATCAAGCGTTTCATCAAGATTCTCTTGGGCAGCTTTTATTTTTTCAGCATCTCCACTAGCTCTTGCCGCTTTTAAATCTTGCTGCGCCTTTCTAATCTTTGCTGCTTTTTCCGGATCCTCATCTTGAAACTTTGTAGACAAGCGCTCTGATCGAGCATCCTGAGCAGCATCCATAGCATCATGCAAGTCTTTTTGAGCTTGATCAATTGCTGTTTGTTGTGCAGCGGCATCTAAGTTTTGTGTATTGTTTAATGCATCTGTTAGTGCTTTTGATTTTGTTCCAATAGCATCCAATGCTTTTGCATCACCTGCAAGCCCACTCTGCATAGAAGCAAGCCTATCAGCTGCACGAGATGCATCAGCCCCCACACTTCCAAATGCACCTTCAGCCCCTCTTGTAGCATCTGCCAATGTATCAATTTCACCTGCTTCTACAAAACTACTACTTGAAACGAGTAAAAATCCTAAAAAAAATATGGATAAATATTGCTTGATCTTCATTCTCATCCTTTAATAAAAATGGTGACTTTTTTCACAAAGCCACCATAAAACATGAAAACAAATTTTGCAACCGTTTTTAATAAACTCCTAGCACCAATATGATCGACGCCAACCATAAGGATAACCCCATCCACGATACGGATATCCATAGCCATAGCCCCAACCCCAATAACCATATGGACCACCATAGCGAGCAGTTGCTTCATAACGAGCAAGTCGTTCTTCTCGCTCTAGGCGCTGCTCTTCTTTTTTCTCTTTAATCAACGCTTGAAAATCTTCTTCAAAGTGCTTTTCTAACAGATCAAGAATTGAAGACTTGGAAATTGGATCAAAAATCTGAGCATATCGAGGCATCGCAGATATTGGCTGACCATTCTTAAATAAAATACAAGTTGGAAACTTTGTTAATGCATACTCTTCATCAACCTCCTGCGCTCTACCTGATGCACTATCAACCAACAAGAATCCAACATCTTTTTTCAAATATTTTTTATATTCTTTATGATCTGAAGCTGCTTTTACTCCACGACGAACATCTCTAAAATCTGCTCTTATTTCTTTTTTCTCATCTCGATCAGCTTCTACACCTCCTTCAGGACCAGACGGAGCAAAACAAACAACAGCATGTGTATAATCATTAACAAATCTATCAAAGCGCTTTTCGCTTTTAATCTCATGAAATCGCGCAACTACAAAAATTGGACTCAAAGCAATCAACAATAATAATTTTTTATTCATTATTTCTCCAGTTCAATTAAAAGCCAAACCCTACTCGAACACCAGACCCACGATGATAATGCCTGTAAGGATGTCTATAGTAACGACGGTGCCACCAGTACGGTCTACCACGGTGATAATATCCATACCCTGGATAATAACCTGTACCAAACCCTACATGAAATCTTGGCCTTGAACGATAACGCTCTTCATGTCGTTTTGCTTTTTTTTCTTCTTTAATATCATCTTTAAGCTCTTCAATAGCCTCTTTGACTGCATCAAGAATAAATGATCTCATACTTTCTACAGAAAAATCCCCTTCAAGATCACCTTTAACCACAAGCTGATCAAACTCAAATAACGCAAACAAAGGTTCTCCCTGATAACCATATTTTTCAACAACATGAGAAAGTTTATCTTTATGAGCGGGTACAAATAAAAATGCAAATCTATCACGAAGCTCTCTTCCAAAATCACCTTTTAGAGCTAATGCTCTCATATGATCTTTAATAACATCACCCTGCTCTGATCGACCATCTACAAAGCAAACCAACGAAAAATCGTATTCATCAATTTTTTCTCTGAACTCTGATGAAGAATTAATAACATCAAACTCTGCTACCAGGCCTAAAGATGTTATCATCATCATAGCGATTATATACTTTTTCATCCTACTCCCCCACACCCTTGGTTACACTAAACTAATACTCACTCTTTCATCTATAATTTTTTCTTTATTTTTCATCTCTTTATCCAGTACTTTTTTCACAAACTTGTTCATTTTGTACCAATACAATTCTGGATTTGTAAGATATGCAGAACAGTGCTTGATCCCTTGAGTGATCCACAATCGCTTAAATGGTGCATCAACAGCCATATAAAGACGCTTCACCGAATCAACTGGCACCTTATTATCCTTCACGCAAGTAATAAATAAGCACGGAACCTTAATATCTGCAGCTGTTTCCACAGGGGCAACTTTTACAAACTTTGTTGAAATCTGACTTGGATTAAAACCAGTAATCCAATGGAATACATAACGAATAACAGGACTCCAGCGCTCATTATACAACGACCTCATCACAAGATTTTTACCTGGAATTTTAAAAGAACGTCCTAATACATTAACTGTCATTTTCTGATCAAGAGCTTTACTCATACAATCATCACTTGAATCAAAAGGACTATCAAGTATCAACATATCAAACAAATTCTTCCAGCGAGCTTGAGCCCTCATCAAAGAAACTGCTCCCATTGAAAAACCAAACCCAATTACAGGTTTATCCTTTAGATCTGGATGTGACTTTACATAGTCTACTGCAGCAGAAACATCATGTATCTCATTTGCTCCAATCGTAGAGTATTGTCCATCAGCCAAGTCTCCATGAGCTCTAAAATCAAATGTTATAGCATTAAAATTAGGAAAGAATGTTTTAAAAAAGAAAGATTCATGCTTCGATGATGTGTACCCGTGACAAAAAATGATAGTTCCTAGAGCATTTGGCCTTGTCGCCAAAAAACCCTTCCTAGTCAACTGTTTACTGGAATCATCACTCTCTTTAGATTTCAACTCTATTGGCTGAACATGCAACTGATTGATGTATTTTTTAACATTTTTCACCTGATTGGCATATGAAATGTCAGAAAAAGCATTAAAGGGCAATAACCCATATGCAGAATGATAAATACAAACTGAAACCATTAAAAGCAATACTGTATGCAAACGCATAGCAACCCCCCTTTTTGCTTATTATATAGATGTTTTCATATTATAATTTTACCAAACAAGCATTTCTTATTGCAACAATTTTAATAGAAATTCATAATAAAAAAGTATACGTAGTTTACGATAGAACATAATCATTCTAAAACAAGGTCTGCCAACTTCTTATAAACCAGCTCTAGATCGAGACACCTCTATCATTTGCTGCAAATCAAACTCTTCTTCGTCTATTTTGGTTGCTTCTGAAATAACTGAAGAAAGATTTGAAAGAACATTGAACCAAGCACCCATATATGCAAGCCGAACAGTAAAAGACTTCCAAGGCAAATCTCCTACATTAATCATCTTTTCAGCTACTATGTACCATAGAAAAGCATATCCTGCATATCTACTTACCTGCTTTACTCGATCTGTATACTTTGAACTATTTTTTGCCTCATAATTATGTAAAGCATTGTGTAGAGATACCCAATATTCCTTTTGCTGTTCTAATGATAAATGGGCTGTATCTCGACTAAATTCTTGTTTTAATAAACTAAGCTTATCTGCCTGCAAACCAACAAAGCTACATAAAATGATGATAAACAACTCAAGACTCTTCATGCAAAACCTTTATTTAAATAAACTGTTGTACATATTCACTAAGCTCCCGTCTATTCATCACCTTTTTATTCATTTCTACAAATTCACCATCTTTAAACACTAAAAGAGTTGGTAAATTTCTCACTTTAATGTCATGATCCTTCCACAGCGTTCTAAAGATAGTCTGCTTAACCTTGTCATAGTTTACCTTAACAATCGATACCTTATCTTGGAATTTATAAGCAATTGTCTCAAGAATCGGAAGCATCTTAATACATGCAGGACATGTAGTCGCATAGAAGTCTAACAACACTACCCCTTTTGAGTTTAGAACTTCTTCTTCAAGCTCTTCATTGGTAAAGATTTCTTTTAATTCAACCTTATCATCTGAAAAATTCTCGAAAAACTGCCTATCTAACTTCTTGCCAATATCTACATTAAAGCCTAATTCATACAAGAATGATGTTGTATCAAGTGCTGCCTTAACTCCCTCTCCTGAAGCAACAATTGCTTGTCTATATGTTGGATCTTGTATTTCACCAGCTGCAAATATACCAGAAACTAAACTCTCCTGAGAGCGATCTCTCATTTTCACATATCCAGCCTCATCAAGTGGCACTTGCCCTCGAATCATTTTGTTATTTGGATCATGTCCAATAGCTAAGAAAACCCCATCGATCGGTCGCTTCTGAGTCAAATTTAACTTATTATCATAAACATCTATCGCAACAACTCCTCCATCTTCACCATAAATTTCTTTAATTTCTTTATTATACTCTACAGCTGCATTTGAATATCCAGCAAGCTTTTCTTGCATAGCGACAGCAGCCCTCATATGATCTTTTCTAACCAGCATTGTTACTTTTTTCACGTAAGGAGCAAGCTCAAATACCATTTCTACAGCACTATCACCACCCCCAGCTATAACAACCTCTTTGTTCTTAAAAAATCGAGCATCACACACTGCACATGTTGTCACCCCTTTACCCCAGTATTCACTCTCCCCTGGAACATTCAACCTCTTTGGAGTTGCTCCAGTTGTTAAAATTACTGATAAGGCCTTAAAGGAACGGCCTTCTTCTGTCTTAATAGAAAAAGGCCAGTGAGAGCTATCAATAGAGGTAACAGTATCAGTAATAATAGTGGTGCCAAACGATACAGCCTGCTTCTTAATATCATCCATTAGGTCTGGCCCTAGCACCTTATCTCGACCAGGCCAGTTTTCTACATACGTTGTCTGTGTTAATTGTCCACCCGGAGTTGATCCTGCAAAAACAAAGGACTTCATACCGGCTCGCGCTATATAAAGAGCTGCGCTCAATCCAGCTGGACCTGATCCAATAATAGCTACAGGAACGATATTTTCCTGATGTACAGCATCATGCAGGTTATAAGTATGTATAAGATGGGCATGAGGATTTTTATCATCTCTAAAACAGGCTACTAAAAAAATCACTGGTAAAAAAATCAAAACTGTACGAAAATATTGAACCATTGTATAACTCCCTATAACCAAATACATTCATCATGATAACTATAACATGCAAACTTTTGGATTTTACTGTAAAGTTTCACTTTATACAAAAACAACATTTCTCTAAGAAAAGATATCTTCTTGAGTCCTGAAAAGCAAAAATGAACATTTTTTAATTCGTAAACATGCATCCTAAGCCCTCAATAATCCTTCTTAAAACAGCCCCATGCTTTTGACAGCATTGAAGCATTACATTATCTTTATAGTAAACGTAGATTATATTGTATTAATTTACGAGGGGCAAGGAAACATCTTCAAAAACTTATTTTTAAGGTAGAGAAACATGAAAAAAAAGATTTTAAAATCATTTCTTCTAGCAATGCTAACAAGTTGCTATTCGACAATAACTCCTCAAGTTGATCAAAGTCAATCTCCAAGCATAGAAAACAGCCCAGAGACGATTGCAGCTCAACGTGAAATGCTTGAAAGCATTATAGCAGAAGTTAGAAGCCAAACAAACATGCTTGGATCATGCATACAAAGAATATTACAAGCAATTCAATACGATAAAGTTAAACACTCTGAACAAGAAAAAATGCTTGCAACAAAAACATACCAAGAGTTTTTACACCTTACGCAAATTCTTTTGAAAAACTTAATGCAAATCAATCCAAGCCATATCCAAAATGCACTCATACATAATATAGCTCTTACAAAGTATCTTTTAAGGTCAGTCAAAACAAACATTCTTGCTGTACACGATAAAGAATTCCAAACATTCTTGGACAAAGAATACAATAACTTTGATCCTAATGATCTTGATATGATATTGCATACAAACAATTATAACCTTGAAGAACTA
>Ga0114932_10004745_pt1 | contig 12451 bp, 15 predicted proteins | sample 2SBtaG_2_FD_87286 | JGI IMG/M metagenome (GOLD analysis project Ga0114932, IMG submission 87286) | Deep subsurface microbial communities from Kolumbo volcano to uncover new lineages of life (NeLLi) - 2SBTROV12_ACTIVE470 metaG | ecosystem: Environmental > Aquatic > Marine > Volcanic ...
GCCAAAAAGCGGAAAAAATACAATTACAAAAAATATTTGGGGGAAAATTCTCAGAAAGACATATGGACGCTTATAACTTGCCAAAATCTTCAGGCTTTATTTTGTTCAGCCAATCCTGCCATTGTTTTTCATCATCCGTATTTGTTTTATCTGGATCAGGGAGATCCAGGCTCTTAGCAGCTTCGATTACTTTTTCTTCAACAAATATAGGTGACTTGGTTCTCAAAGCAAGGGCTATGGCATCGGAAGGTCGGGAATCAATTGAGAGAGTGATGTCTCCACAAACCACAGATATGACCGCATAAAAGGTATTATCCTTTAATTCATTGACAAGGATGTGGTTCACCTTGGCTTTCATGTTCAGGATCAGGTTTTTCAACAGATCATGGGTCATGGGACGTGGCGTGGAAATATTTTCTATTTCCAGGGCGATGGCGTTGGCCTCAAAATAACCGACCCAGATAGGCAATGCTTTTGCGCCCGTTGAATCCTTTAAAATAATGATGGGCATGTTAGTGAGCGGGTCTAAAGTCAGCCCCTCAACTTTCATTTCAACCATGTCCCTTAGCCTCAGGTAAGTGTGTAAAAAATAATAGGGTACTTATATCTTAACAGATAGTATTAAGGCAAATTGTATTAAGCAGCCCTTAAAAAATTATAACTGAACCTTTAAAAATTGTCTAATGGTGTGTTTTATGGAAATTGGGACTTGAGTCGGAACCTTGTTTTGAAACCCGCTAAAAGTCAACTACCTTCTTTATGTTCTTTAAGAACTTTAAGCAGGGTATCCCGTATCGCCTCGGGAATTTCTACTTGATTCAAGGTGTCTCGGCAAATCGTGGTTGTTGATTTGTATGTATTCAAAAATGAAATGCAGGGAGGACAATCCTCAAAATGCTCTTCGAGGGATTTTGTGGTTTCTTGATCCAGATCACCTTCAAGGTAATCGTAGAGCAAGTCAAGGCACTCTTTGCAACAAATCATTTTTTCGCCTTCCGCGATGAAAACTCTTCAAAATAATTGGCAAGTTTTTTTCTTAAAAACAATCTTGCGCGATGCAATCTCGATTTAACTGCTGGAACCGTTAAGTCCAGAATCTCTCCCGCTTTTTCTGTGGAGAGACCTTCTACATCTCGCAATAAAAAAACTACTTTTTCTTTTTCAGGAAGAAGGTCGACCGCTTTGTTAATAACGTCACGGGTTTCGTTGGTGAACATTAACGATTCCGTATTTTCTGACCAGTCCCGAATTTTTTCTTGTTGAAACCCCGCCCCATTAAACGAAGGCATCAACTCATCTATAGATATATTCGGTTCTTTCTTTTTACTGCGCAGCTTCATGTAGCTGGCATTTAACGTGATCCTGTAAACCCAACTCGAAAAAGCCGATTTACCCTGAAACATGCTGATCTTTCGGAAGAGAGTCAGGAGCACCTCCTGAGTCACATCCTGCGCATCCATTTGGTTGCGCGTTAAATTGAAACTGAGCCCATAAATCTTTTTTTGATAAATTTCAGCTATTTTGTCATAAGCCTCCAGGTTTCCCCCTTGAAACTCACGAACCAGGGACTCCTCAATTTCTTTATCTTCTTTGGGCTGAGAAAAAGACATATTATCGGCTTTAAATTATTAGGAAGGGCGCGTGCCTCTTTTTACCTGAAAACCGCCGATAATTGCTATTCCGCCCATCCTAAATAAATAAGATGCTCGGAATAGCAAAGCGATTCAATTTGAAGGCGCTGCCGGAATTTTTTCAATGAAAAAACTACGAACACAGGCAAAAAGAAATTTGAATCGGATTATTTCTCTTCCGATTCTGTTGTCGAGGCAACGGGGTTTTCGGCAGGATCGGTTCCTTCAGCAGGCTGTCCTTCGGCAGAATCACCTTCGGTTATAGCGTTTTCTTCAGTGGAGCCTTCAGGCAACTCTTCATTTTCCTGTTCTGCATCCTTCATCGATTTTTTAAAGTTCCGGATGCTGTTTCCAAAGGCACTACCAATTTCAGGAAGCTTGCCCGCTCCGAAGATAATCATAATAATGACCAAAATGATCATTAATTCTGGAAAACCAATTCCCATCATAGCGAAAATCCCTTTATTTATTTGAGAAAACGCCGATTATAACATGTAACCTTTACCATGCAAACCCCAATAATTGCATGGTAAATACACCAAATTATGATACAATTTCGCTTTTAAAGTAGAGATTAATTTTTAATTAAGAGACTAGGATACAATTAGTTATGAGATTATTGCTTGTTGCAGTCACTGCCCTTTTTCTGACCTTCTCAACCCATGCCAACGTTGCCGATGCCGATACTTTCTCTCAACGGTTTGAGAAAGGGTCGCATGATTTTGGTGGCCAATTTGGGTGGGGTTATACCTTCGATTTGCCGCCTGGAAGAGATCGTATCAATATTGGCACGCTATTCATATTCCCCAACTGGCAGCACAATATAACCGGTTTGATCGGTGAGTCCTGGTATCGCGGTGCCTTGTTCTACCACACAGAAGCAGGTGTTGCTATTGCAGCAGACCGGGGTGGAAACACCCAATGGGGTTTTTCTCCTCTTATGGCGCAGTATAAGTTCCTCAGCCCTGATAGAAAATGGGCACCCAATATTCTTGCCGGTGCAGGTTTCTCATACGGTGATTGGAATGATCTGGCCACACGCGAGATTGCCACAGAATTCGAATTTCTACTCCATATAGGTGCGGGTGTAGAGTTCTACAACCAAACCAATGCCTGGTCTCTAAACTATCGCCTCTGGCACGTCTCCAATTCCGGAATTGAATTTCCCAACATTGGTCTTAACGCTCATATTTTCAGCTTGGGCATGCGCTTCTAGCTGCTCGCCGCAGGGGCAATGGGCGTATACCTGTTAAGCTGAAAAATATTGTGAAGCTTTTAACTCTAGCTCGCCAGCATTGGCCTCACGCTTAGTGGTCCTGAACAAACTGTTCCAATTCATTGAACGCCTGGCTTTTAGGCATTCCCTAATCGTTGTCGCGTTTTCTCTTATCCTTGCCGCACTTTCTATTTGGGTTACGGGCGAAAAACTGACATTCAAAACCGGGCGGGGCGACCTCGTCGCCAAAGGCCTACCCTACGTCAAACTCTACAAAGATTACCGCAAACATTTTAAAGATCTCGAAGGCATGGTCATCGTTGCCGAAGGGGGTACGCCTTCCCGTAGAGCCTTGTTTGCAGAGATGCTTGCTGTAAAGCTACAAGGTAGCCCCGATCTTTTTTCGCAGGTCATCTATAAATTCGACACCAGCTACTTCCGTTCACGTTTCCTGCTCTACCTCGACCCTGAAGATTTAAAAAGCCTGCAGGAAAAACTCGAAGAGCATCAGGACTTTATTGAATCCATAAACGGATCGCCAGGACTCAACCCCCTGTTCAACCAGATCAATACCGAAATCAGTTCCGGCATGGTCGATTCATTGATGACCGATTTTCTCGGCGAGTCCGATGAAGATGAGGATAAGAAAAACGACGAGAACGATTTAAATTTATTGATAAGAATTCTCGAAGAGATGAACCGGTCTCTGGAAAAGAATTATCACTACAATTCGCCCTGGCAATCTCTTTTCAATGACGGTGAAGAATCTTTGCGAGACAAGGGGTATCTCGTTTCTAAAAACGAAAAACTTCTTTTCATACTCGCCGTTCCCAACGAAGATGAAACCAGTTTCACCGGCTATAAAGATTCGGTTTATTCCGCGCGCGAACTCATCGCCGAAGTGAAAAAAGATTTTCCTGATATCGAAGTCGGGCTCACCGGTGAAGACGTTATCTCCACCGACGAAATGGTCACCACACAAAAAGATGTCGAGCTGGCATCGAAAATCGCGCTCAGTGGGGTCGCCCTGTTGTTCATCATCGCATTTAAAGGCATCGTCAAACCGCTCCTCGCCGTGTTCAGTCTGCTGGTCGCCCTGTCGTGGTCGTTGGGCTTTACATCCATAACCGTAGGACACCTGAATATTCTGTCGGTGGTGTTTACAACGATTTTGATTGGGTTAGGCATCGACTTCGGCATCCACATCCTCGAACGCTATAAAGAGGAACGGCAATCAGGCAACGACATTCTATCGGCGTTGCAAAAAACACTGCAGGGAACCGGGCAGGGAAATTTTTCCGGAGCCATCACAACCGCGATGGCGTTTGGAGCCATGGTGCTGACCGACTTTATAGGAATCGTGGAACTGGGGTGGATTGCCGGATGGGGAATCCTCTTCTGCATGATAGCAATGACACTGCTGCTGCCGGCACTGGTGACGTTCGAAGAAAAATGGCGCAATCCGCATTATCCTAAATCCGCAGAAAAACCCGTCACCGCTAAAATCAGTGGACTCGATAAATTTTTCAATCATTATAAGCTCATCATTGTCGTCTGCACCGTGCTTGTGTTGGTCGCTTCATTGTCACTGAGAAAAAACTTTTTTGATTATAATTTGCTGAACCTGCAAGCCAAAGGAACTGAAGCGGTGAAGTATGAAATGCGCATTCTCGAAAACGCCGGTCGCTCCGCATGGTCCGCCGCCTTCCTGGCCGACTCGCTGGAAGAGGTGCGAGAAAAAGAGGCCAAACTAAAAACCCTTCCGACCGTAGAAAATGTCGAAAGCATTGCGGCAATGGTGCCTGAAAACCAAAAAGAAAACGCGGAGTACGTTAAAGAAAATCTGGCTCCGATGTTGAGTGAAATCTATGTCGAAGAAGAAGACGAATCGTTCTCACTAAAACAATTAAACAAAACTTTAAAACGCATCCGATTCAAACTGCAGGGAAGAGAAGGCAAAGAAGATAAAGTTGCCCAAGCAGCCAAACTGGTAGACAAATTTTTTATTGGGATAGAAGGCTTACAATCGGACCTGGCCGCTGCCAGGCTTGAAAAGTTCTCAAGCGAGTTGTTTGTCGATTATCGCGGTCTGATGGGAGAGCTTAAACAAAATGCTGAGCCGCAGTTTGTCGAGATCTCAGGCATCCCCAAAAGTTTGCGCGAGCGTTATATCTCCGACAAAGGCAAATACCTCATAACCGTTTTCCCAAGTGTAGATATCTGGGATCTGGAAAAACGCGAACAATACCTGAAAGACCTGCGCACCGTCGACCCCAACGTCACCGGCAGCGCCGTGCATATGTTCAACTCCACCCGGTTGATGACCGAAGGCTATATCAACGGTGGAATCTACGCCATGACCGCAATCATCATTTATGTTTTTGTGGTGTTCAGAAACCCGCTTACCGTTTGTTTTATTCTCTTACCCGTTTTCGTAGGGTCGGTTTGGACGTTGGGGATCATGGATGTATTCAACCTCAAACTCAACATGGCGAATATGGTTATCCTGCCGTTGATTTTGGGAATCGGGGTGGTGAACGGAATCCATATCACGCACCGTTATAGAGAAGAAGAAGATAAAACGAAAGTGGTGCTGGGCAAAAGTACCGGGCTGGCCGTGGTGCTAAGCTCTCTCACCACCATGATCGGCTTCGGCAGCATGATGGTGGCTGACCATTATGGGGTTTTCAGTCTTGGCCTCGTTCTTTCTTTAGGTGTTTTGTGTTGCCTGGTGGCGAGCATTACATTTTTACCGGCGTTACTGAAGTTGAGTGCTGCAAGAGGATGGAAGGTCTAACTCATGCCCCGCAGAGATAATTGGCTGGAAGATTGATTTGCCAGTTCTCCGCAGGGCAGGAGGTTTATCGAAAAGGAAATTTCTTTTTATAAATTGATTTTGAACTTTTCAACATCCACCGGAGTTTTTCTTCTATCTTCTTTCAACGGTAGTTTTTTGGTTTTCTTATTTTTTCTTCTGTCAACTTTGCCCGAACCCGCTTTCATGAGCTCTTTTAATTGATCGGAATCCAAATCGTCAAAGGATGGTGCATTCATTATTATCTCCCCGAAGAACAATCATTATTTTCTCCCGCTCAATATCGCAAATCTATATTTCAATTGTTCCTCAGTTTTGTTTCAATTTCATCACAAAATGTTGTTAAACCGCCTGATAAGGACGGCTTTATTTTCGGATTATCGGAAGTGTGTTGAAAGAAAACAACTTAGGGCAAGCACCCCCCTGGCGTTAGGCCCGTGTTAAAATCATAGTTGGGATTTTGAGGTCATCGTCTACAAAAACAATATTAAAATAATCCCCCAATAGGAACCAGAACTGGTTTTAAGGAGAATTAAATGAGCTGGAAAATAAAATTCATCGCCCTGATTTTCATAGTCGTTCTTCCTTTTTCAGCGCATGCCTCCACCCCAAAAGAATATTTAGACTTTTTTAAAAAATACGAGTTGCTCGGCAACACTTATGATCTTGCGGTTACAGACATGTATTCCGATGAAGCCAACGTGACTATATTCAGTGTTCTTGACGGAGTCGAAACGACCACCAAGATGAAGGGCAAAAAAGTTAAAGAGGCAATCCATGAACAGATGGATCTCATCAAAAAGTCTGAGTCAACAAGTGACTACAGTAATATTTCTGTCCAAATCGAGGGCAATAGGGCAACCATAAAAGCAACACGCTATGCTTCGTTCAAATGTTTCAAAGACAATAAATATTTTATGGTCATTGAAACGCAGAAAGATGGAACGTTACAAATTGTCGAAGAATTCATGGAAGAGCCCATAAAAACCCATTGCAAAGAAATGAGCGAAAAGAAACTGGCTATTTTGCTTCAGAGCATGGCGGTAGAAGCCAACAATAATTTCCCCATGATGGTTGATACAGAAACAAGACTCGAAAAAACTTCAGCAAAAGGTAAAACCTTCACCTACCATTACACCCTGGTCAATATCATGTCGAGTATGGTAAATCCCAAACTGTTTAAAGAAACCATGGCCCCCAATATCATTAAACAGATGTGCAGCAACTCTACGCTACGCACGTATTTGGATATGGGGGCAACTCTGGAACATAGCTACAAAGGCAAAGACCAAATGCCCATCGCTGCCATGCAGGTGGTTAGAACCGATTGCAAACCCTCCGATTACGGCATGTAAGCCGGCGGGCTATAGGTCATTCTTTTATTGCAATACAAACCCCATAAAACTTCTAGACAGAAATTTTAATGGACCCCTCTTTTGAAAAGAGGGGCTGGGGTGATTGTTCCTTATAGGTAATTGTTTTTTCAGAGCTTCAGACAATGGGTAGCGAAATCTCAAATCAGGGCCCATCTTAATGGAAGGATTTTTATTTTTCTCCATACCTTCACTTTAGAGGAGCTTTGACTTCTTATGAAACATAAAACACATACCTTCGCAAAAGAAGAAAAGATAGAAGAAACCATCGCGGAATATATGACATCGCCCGTCCAAAGCGTGACACAGGAAACTACGATTCTCGAAGTTTCTCAAATGATGACAGAAAGGAATATCGGGTCGGTGTTGGTAAAAAACGGCAGCGAATATATTGGCATCGTCACCGAACGCGACCTCACACAAAAAGTCATAGGCCAGGGGCTCGACCCTAAAACCACCGCGGTCACAGAAACCATGAGCAGTCCACTCATCACGTTGGAGGGAACCGAACCGGTGACCAGCGCCAACCAGTTCATGGCGAAACATAAAATCCGCCACCTCGCGGTGACCATAGAAGGAAAAATCGAAGGGATCATCTCCGTCAAAGACCTGATCGCTTTTTATGCGAACCCGCGACTAAGACATTAGCCCGCTAGTACCCCTTCGGGGCATGAACTTTTTGGGAAGGATTTAACACGCGGGGAGCGATAAAAAAACTTCCCCCTGAGAAGGGGGATTTAGGGGGTTACTGTTTACTTTGAGATGCTTTTGCTAGTTGAAATTAATCCCATTTCATCCCAACTTTCCAGATTATTAATATTGTTTACAATGTAGTATTCTCCTCGGAATTTATTTTTCCTTTCAAAGCGTATTCCTCGTGGTGACGATTTTTTAATTAATTCCCTATTTAATTTACTGCCATCATTGAACCGCCATTCCAAAAAATAAGACATCTCTTTTTTATAAATGGTTAATATTCCGGGTAAGGATTCAGTAACCCAAGATCCAATTTCGTTTCTATTGGAATTCTTTGCGCTATTTTTAAGCCTCTTCTCCTCTTTTAAAGTTAAACCTATTACGTTTATTTTTAATGTAGGATTAAAATGTGTGGTTGCCCAGGCTCCTGCGCCAATTTCCATTTCTGGGAGGTAGTATAAGATAAAAGTTCTTTCGTAAAAATTTCCATTACCGTTCTTAATTTTTTTGGCAATTTGGCTAAGCACTTCCTTTGATACTTTAGATTTCAATCTTACTGTTACGGATCTTTTAATATTTCTCTTACTATTATCTTCAATTATTTCAAAGCTTGGGATTGTGAAGATTTTTGAAGGAGCTGAATTTTGTTGGCTTCTTTCCACAACCAACCCAACTGATTTTTTGGACTTGACGTTGTTAGAAATGGTGTATGAAGGGTAATTATGAAAGTTTGAAAGTGTGAATGAAATCAAAAATAATGTATGCCACATAATTTCCTCCCCAAAAATATTGCGATAGACAATTTGCTTTTGTTTTTAAAAAATTTAGTTTGAGGAATAATACCCCGAATTTGACAAATTCGGTATTCTGAATTAGCATCGGGCTATCCAAATTTCTGAGGATGACCTGTGAGCCTAAAGGAAAGAATTGGTCAAGTACTTGACCCTGAACATATAGACGATTCTTTTAGTAGGGCGGCTAATATTGGTTTAATGGGATTGATTTTCCTGAATGTTTTAGCAGTTATCTTGGAAACCGTTCAGGAAATTAATCAGAATTTCGAAGCTTTCTTCACCCTTTTCGAATATTTTTCCGTACTGATTTTTAGTATTGAGTACATCCTCAGAATCTGGACTTGCGATCAGCTTTCGAATTTTAAAAGCAGGTTGAGTTTTGCTCTCACCCCAATGGCAATAATAGATTTGCTCGCCATATTGCCGTTCTATATCCCCTTTTTTCTTCCTTTCGACTTACGATTTTTAAGAGTTTTGCGGCTGGTTCGAATTTTTCGATTAATCAAACTCGCAAAATATTCTCAATCCCTAAAATTATTGGCAAGGGTTTTCATAAACAAAAAAGAAGAGTTAGTTATCACATTGACGGTAGCCATTATTATTTTGGTTATGGCTTCAAGCGTTATTTTTTTTATTGAAAATAAAGCACAGCCCGAAGTGTTTTCCAGTATTCCAGCAGCAATGTGGTGGAGCCTTGGTGCAACAACCAGGTTAGGTGTAGGAGCTATGAACCCAGTGACTGAGATCGGAATGGTCGCGGGTTCTTTAATCGCTCTTTTAGGTTTGGGAGTTTTTGCATTACCCGCTGGTATTATTGCCTCTGGTCTTATTGAAGAAATTCAAAATAAAAAAAATGACAGCTTGGGAGAGATGGACTGATAATATTTTATCCAGATTGACCTCTGGTAATCGATGATAGCTTTAAATTTTTCAAAGATAGTTCAAATTAAAAGGCTTGAATATAATTGACAAGCAAACCCACAACCTATTTATTCCTTGATGAATCTGGCGATCACTCTCTTGATAAGATTGATCCTCAATACCCGTTGTTTGTTTTGGGTGGGGCATTAATCACTAAAAAGGAATATCAAAATGCAAAATTGCAATGGAGCCAGATGAAAAAAAGTTTGTTTGGTTCAGAAGAAATTATTATTCACACTGCTGATTTGACAAGAAATCGTAATGGATTTGAGGAAATGAAAAATGGAATTTTTCGAGATAAAGTTTATGGGGTGCTAAATGCGACAATGAAAAGTTTGGTTTATCAAGCACTTGGGTGCGTGATAAGAAAAGATGAACATTTAAACAGATATGGCTTGGCAGCGTTAGACCCTTACCATTTATCGCTTAATATTTTAGTGGAGCGTGCGTATTTTGCAATGGGTCGGATTGGGCAATTGCAGATCATTGCTGAAAGTCGCGATTCAACCTTGGATAGAATGTTGGAAATAGCATTTCTGGAACTAAAAATTAGCGGGACGTCATATTTGTCTGCTGCAGAAATTAACAAACTTGAAATGGAATTACATATAAGAAATAAAAAGAAGGATGTTGCAGGGTTGCAAATGGCAGATTTATTAGTTTCTCCAATGGGACGTTTCGTCTTAGGGAAAAAGATGCACTCTGATTGGGAAGTAATAAAGTCAAAGTTGTATCGGTATCGGGGTAAATTGGAGGGTGCGGGACTGGTTGTGTTGCCAAAATAAAAAGAGGACCGAGACCCGCTACGCAGTTCCCAGTCCATAGTTAAATTATGATATCAAGTGTTGACATTGTCAACAGATATTAACTAAATTTTATTTAAAGCGAGAATTTACAAACTATCAAACGCAGCTTGTTCGGTGGGGTAAATATTGAAGTGGTCTCCCATTGCGGCGATGTCGATCACCTCGCGGACCGGGACTTGCAGTTCGCAGAACATAAGTTTCAGTTGGAAGGTTTCCAGCATTTGCGAAAGGTGAACGAAGCTGGTCAGTCCACTGCTGTTGATATATTCCAGGTCTTTGCAATTTATAATGAACGGGGTGAAGTTGCCTTCCACATAACTTTCCATGATGGAGTTTAGCTCACTGGAAGTTTCCATATCGATCCGCCCTTTGAGTGTCACGACAAAGACGTTGTTTTTTAATTCTCCCGATACCTGCATGGCATTTTCCTAAATAAAAAAGTATCTCTTATTAAACTATCACGTTTTCCAATTTTTACGAGTAAAAGCCTACTGGTCGTCATCGCGAGCGACTATAAGGAGCGCGGCGATCCAGAATTTCTGGATTGCTTCGTCGTGCTCTGCTCCTCGCAATGACAGAATGTGAATCACCCCAACCCTCATTACTAAAGAGGAGGTAACTTCCCAACCTAATCCATTAGGGTGATCGTTATATTCTTCCTTAGCCTTTGTGCCCTACAAGGGTATACTTTGCTGGATATGATCGAATTTGTTCTCATCCTCCATTTTTGGGTTATCCTGTTTGTCCTTTTCGGGTTTCCGGTCATTCTTAAATATAATCTCCGCAGATTCCGCATTTTTCATGCTTGTTTGCTGGCCTATATCTCTACGCTGATGGTTTTGGGAAAACCTTGTCCTTTAACGATACTTGAAGAATCGCTCAGGGGCGGTGCTGTTTATCAGGGTTCTTTCATCGCCACCTGGTTGAATCGCATCATTTATCTGGAAGGGATGGACGCCGGGTTTGTGGTTTATCTGTCCGTGGCATTTTTGGTCCTCGTCGCCGCCTCCTTTTTCTGGCGGCCTCTAAGTACCCCTTCTACCCCTTCGGGGCATGAATGCAAATGAATGGATACCACAGGGGCATGAAGGCAAATGAAGAATATCACACGCGACGTTACAACGTAATTTTTGCCCTTACCTTAAGACTGCCTTAAGCGGTAGCCTGTGGTAAAATTTCGGGTATGAATGTTGACCTTATAAAAAATTTGAAAAGGCACAGCACTTTGGGACTTATGGGATTGATATTCATCACCCTGGGTGTCTATTACGGTCATTACATCAAACGTCAAAGCAAGCCGATCGACGAGTTGATTCCGGCAGGTCAGGAGCCGATACCCCCCATGCTGGCGACCACCGTTCTGGTTTTGGGATATGTGGCACTGCCTTTTTTCTTCGCAATTGCTTTTGTAAATGATCCGAAAATGATCGCACTGGTCTCAAGTGTTATTCACTATATATGGCTCACCTGCCTTTGTGTCTGGTGTCTTGTTGCTGGGAGAAGAATGAATCTGATCCATTCTGCCGAAGAGGGATCAGATATCTGGTTTCATGGATTCTGGGGTATGTTTTTTACTCCCCTGTACTTTAATTACAAGGTGAACAAGCTCAATGAGATGCTAGCAGCGTGACGCTGCACCCTGATTTTGGCCTAGGGCTGAGTTGCTGGCCCTGCGGCTAGCAGAGGCTCAAGAAATAAGTTAAAATATCCGCTAGGGATTAAACGACTTTTTCACAAGCGAACCCCCTATGAACGAAACCCCCACACTCGAAAAAGTGGAAAAAAAGGCCGAAGTGGCTGAAATTGAGCCTGTTGCCTCACCTATTCCACAGGATAATCCGAATCCGATTAGTGAGAATCCTATAAAGAAGTGGATCAAGAAAATCCCTTTTTTCCCGGCGATGGACTATTTTCGTCGCAAGGTTTATGACTCGCCTTTATTCGATGGTGCGGTTCGTCCTCTTGCAAAAACTCTTGAGGAATGGCCGGGGGCATTGTTGATCGACATTACCAATCGGTGCAACGCGAAATGTGTCTGGTGCCCGAATCCGGATCTCACCAATGTCGGTGCGATGGATATGGATGTGTATCGCAAGATCATCGACGATTTTGGTTCCCGTGGCGGCGTGGTGACGTTTGGCACGTTTGGCGAACCGTTGATGGATAAACATATGGAGGAACGAATCGAGTATCTTAAGC
>Ga0114932_10004746_pt1 | contig 12443 bp, 10 predicted proteins | sample 2SBtaG_2_FD_87286 | JGI IMG/M metagenome (GOLD analysis project Ga0114932, IMG submission 87286) | Deep subsurface microbial communities from Kolumbo volcano to uncover new lineages of life (NeLLi) - 2SBTROV12_ACTIVE470 metaG | ecosystem: Environmental > Aquatic > Marine > Volcanic ...
CATGTTGGAAGAGATATAATGGCTGGTTTTAAAACAATTGTTGGAGGAGAAATCAAATCCTACACCCGCATGACAGATACTGCAAGAAAGGAAGCGTTTAATAGAATGATTAATGAGGCGGTCGACTTAAAAGCCGACGCAATAGTCAGCGTCAGATTCTCAACATCTATGGTAATGCAAGGAGCAAGCGAGATGTTAGCTTACGGAACTGCAGTAAAGTTGGAGTAAACAAAGTTTCGTCTGGAACCTCTTTGATGTTGCTTATGGCACTGCAGTAAAGTTGAAGTAAACAAAGTTTCGTCTGGAACCTCTTTGATGTTGCTTACGGAACTGCAGTAAAGTTGAAGTAAACAAAGTTTCGTCTGGAACCTCTTTGATGTTGCTTATGGCACTGCAGTAAAGTTGAAGTGATTAATGCTCTGTCCAGAACAGTATCTAATGTAACTTCAAGGCACTATTTAATCTCCTTTGTGCGAAACACCTCGGCGAAGTCAAGTGTAATGTCCCTCTAAAAACTCAAAACCACTTCTCCAACTCTGCCTGCCTCTCATTATCTTTCCCAAAAATACTCTCAATATACATCTTTGTCAGTTCCATCCCTTCTTTAGTATATGGGGAAATATTATAATTCTCTGCCAAATTCATTGCAGGGTCAAGATATTTCTTTATAGACCCTTCACTTATAGTAAAAATTATCTTCCCTTTACATTTAGTACAAACTCCCCTCAACGGAGGACGACGAAATTTCTCATTACAAGCAACGCACCTAAATTGTTGCCGAGCAAACTTTCTCAAATTCCCCCTAATGTCTCTAATAAAATGCCTCTCGATAATAAGCCTTGCAACATCTTCTGTGTCCACAGCCCGAATCTTTGAAACGACCTCCATTTGCCCATTTACTTTATCTTTCATAGTTGGCAAAATCTTATAAGCCCCATTCAAAACCCCTACATTAAAATTAGTAGAATCATGAGTAAATCCTGTATTTGTGAAAGGGTTTTTATCCTCATCTAATCGACTCTTAACAGTCTCGATATCACATTCTCCAGAATGTCTTTCTTTTTCAGCCAATCTATAAACCTCTAAAGGGTAATGGTCACAAATCTCCAAGTTCAAAATCTGATCGTCTACCTCTCCTGCACGAATTCGGGCATTTAAAACTAAAGGGGCATCTTGAGTTCCTCCACGATGGCTTGGTAAAAACTTCCGAGAAAAATTAATCAAAACATCCATCAACATCATCACAGCCGCCTCATCACCATCACAATCTCTCCTCATCGCCGCATGCATATAAGGACTGGCAATCAATCCTTGAAGTTCGCTAAACCCTATAATCCTTCCTATAACCCCTGCACAATTATGAGGCGCCATACAGGCAACCAAATGCCCCACCAAATCTTCCCTCTTTTTCAAATTGTAATATTTCGGCAATTTATATAGTCTCTCCAATTCCTCATCTACAAATTTAGAAATATTCAAAAAGACATCGTCCGCCTTTTCGTCGTTAGTTACAGAACAAGATGGAAGCACAATATCATGAGGTTTTAATTCCAAAAGTTGGTTTTCATCAATAAGAGGTTCTCCATAGATGTCTTGACTATACCCAATCTCTTTTAATTTTTCAACACTTGTTTGAATTTCTACAGGTTTAAAATGAGTTAAAGGAATCTCGGTTCCGTCATAACGAATAGTTCCATCTTTATTTACTGCCAAATTAAATTTAGCACGCAAAACACCTTTAGCTAAATTTTCAAAATCATGGCCATCACTACTAGTCCCCCTAACCCCTTTAATCAAAGGGGGCACTTCATAAGATTCATATCCCAAGACCTTCAAGGCATGGTTAAAATAATGTTTAGAGTCTATATTCCTTCGAGTATAATTAACACTCCCTTCATGCTCTTCACATGGAGCATCTATTGTTTTCCTACAATCTCTACAATAATATTTCCTGGAAGTTTTTTCATTGCACTTCTCACAAATTGAATAAATTGTTTCGTTCCCACATTTACATTGAAACAAAGGCCAATCAGAATTCACAAACCCTACATTTACAGCTTCTTGCATACTTCGAAGACGACCACCTTGGTTAGAAACAGGAAATAACATGTTAGGGCTTCCTGTCAATTTTCGAAGTTTCGCTTTTTCTGGCCTCCCCATTCGGGTTCCAATAAAAGTCCCGGCCTTATCTTTAATTTTATATTTAGATAATTTATTAACTCCTTCTAAAACATCTTCCATTCCTTCAACCTCTTTTTCAACCCTCTTCAAAGATTCTTTCAAAGATTCTTTAAAAAAATCAATCCCCAAATTTGTAAGAAGAGATCTTGCAAGCTCTCCGATCACAACATTATCTAAAACAACTTCATGTTCAACTCCAAGTAACTCTAATGCTCGTTTTCCTTCAGCAAAAGTATCTCTTAGAGAAACTTCCCAAGGCAATACTAACTTGCTCCCTTCCTTATAATCCAACTCGTCTTCAGTTGCTCCTCTGCGCCAAACAGCTTTTTGCATCCACTTCATCAAAGATTTAAACTCTTCAAAAGAGATCTGGCTCCAATAAAAAATATGAGAAGGGTGAAGGGAGAGAGAATATTTCTCTGAAAGAGAGATTGCCTTTTCAAGAGATACATTAAATGCATCAAAGTCTATTTTTTCTCCAGTAACTTCCATTTTTTCCTTAAGCTCTACTTCCCACCATTCTTCAACATACCCTGGGCTCGGAAGTTTCGCATTCCTATCGATTATATCTCCTAATGGAAATAAAATATCTCCAAGGTAAATTATTTCTTCAACATCTTCATAGATGGCCTTAGATTCTTCAAAATCACTTATCTTCTTAATAGAACCATTCTTTAATTTAACAATAGGACCTTCAATCTGATCACAAGAAGTAACTATGCACCCTTTAGTTGGTTTTTCAATTTTTAATTGAGTTCCATGAGATAAAAACCCTTTGGTAATTCCCATAGTCGCGGGATGAATAGAGGCCGCACTAAACCCTGCAACTCTTGCCCGACCATACCTAAATCTAAATCCTCCGGGGGCACTTGGATGACCATAAACTGGACGTCCGGCAACCAAATCTTTGATATATGTCGCAACTACATCTGTGCTTCCTTTCTCACGCTTCCCATGAAGGGCAACATAATCATTCAAAAAATCCCATCCAGTGCATTTCATTCCATTTTTCTTAGGAGACTCTAACCTCCCAAGCCCCTTCTTCGCCTTCTGGGCCAACCCTTCACTAAATGTCAAACACATCCCTCCTCGAATCCTATTACTCTCAACCCTCTCCAAATCCTTATAATTAGAAACTTCAAACTTCTCTGTAGGGTCTCCAGAAATCTGGATTGGCAAATTCTTCGCTAAAAAATACATCTCTTCTTCAGTAGGAAAATATTGTAAATTAGTAACTCTCTCATGATAATCAGTATTCTCTGTTACATATCTTTTAATCTCTTCTTCAGTAGGGTCATATTTAGCATAACCAAAATGTTCCCGGAGATAATCAATCAACATCAAAACAACACAAGTAGCGGTTGTTCCTGCACTCCGAATAGGCCCGCTAAAATTAGCAATAAAATATTCTTTGCCGTCCTTTGTCTTCCCAAGTTGAATCCCAGTATAACCTTCAATCGGACTTGCAACAACCCCAAGAGTCAGGTAAGCGAATCCAACCCGAATACCGCAATCAATTGCCTCAATTCTATCTTCAAACTTACAAAATTTTTCTTCGGCAATCTCTCGTGCTATAACAAAACTAACTGAAGTATCTAACTGTCCATATTCTTTCTCCAACTCAAGCATCCTCTCAGTAATATCTTCAATTGGAATGTCGGGGTAAATGGTTGTAATAAGTCCAACCGCTTTTTCAGCCATAGTCATAGCCAAAGGAATCTCCACTTTATCGGAAGGGTCAAGACCTTTCGCCCGAGCCTCATTAGAAACTTTATATTCTTCTTCTACTCTCAATGCCAAATCTTCAAAATAAGACTCCGCATCCCACCCAACCTTGCCATTTGAAGATTGAGGTTCTTTAAAATCCTTTTTAGGAGAATTTATGCCATTTACAGAGACAGCATCTAATTTATTATCCACCTTCTTCACCCACCTTAACCTTTGCACTTACCTTCTGACTCCCCACATCTTCTTTCCTAATTACTTCCTTGGATTCTTCTTCCATTTCAACAGGGCCATCAGAGAAATCCAAAATCTTAATCTCTCTAGTCTTTAAATTAAACAACGGAACTTTACAAGGGTCTGGCACATTCCCCACCTTTTCTTCAAAAGAGGTAATAGATTGCCAACAAGAACTAGCGATTAATAAAACATTATTATGTGTTGAAATCTCTAACCTGTGTTGATCTCCCGTAGTAATAATGTCTGGCACATTTTCTATCACCATAGGGTCTCCATTCTCACAAGGAATGTAATCCATTAATCCATGAATCGGGGCTAAATGTCTTCGTTTTAACATCTCCTTTACAACAGTTGTAGGAGACATATGCCCAAAATTCGTTCGAATATAAGGTATCTCGTCAATCAATCTATTAATGCTCCCACCATGATACATCAAAATCTTAAATCCTCCATCAATTTCTACCAAAGAAGGATTTGGAACTAAATGTAAATTCTCAATGTCGCAGAGTCCCTGAGCCCATCTCTCTCCTATAATCGGCTGAGGCTCTCCAATCCATACAGTATCATGTTGTCCAGGACCCATAATCATTTGCACGTCCTTCCTAACTAATTTAAAAATTTCCTCTACTTTCTTATACTGACCAATAGTAGAAACTTCATTCAAATCATTTTCCTGCCCAGGATATGTACTCACTCCATCGATGTTATCTCCATTAATAAATAAATATTTCACTTTCAAAGCAAGGGCTCTTTGTTTCTCGTCTCCTTCTCCCCCATTTAGCCACTTAATAAATTTTAGCAAATTCTTCTCTAAAAAATTCTTAGATCCTGCATGCAAATCGCTAATAAAGGCTACATACTCATCAAATTCGCTATATTTTTTCTCTTCTAACCCTACCTCTGGATAAACTACTTCATTAGCAAAAAGCATCTCTGAAGTCCCTGTAACATCAAATGCAACAATATCATCTAAAAGTAAATCCTTCGCTTTTTCGAAAACCTCCTTTTTATTCTGATTAACCAAAACAATTGAAGTCCCAGTCATATCTTCCACTTCTAAAAGTAAATTTTTATTTTTTGTAATCCTTTTACTCATAACAGCAGCAATGATAGTATAGCTCCCTCGATTATTTCCAATTTTTCTAATAGAACTCAAATTCTCAAAATCTCTTTTCTCCAAAAAGTTTTTCATAGATTCATAACGTGCACGAAAATGATTAACAAAATCTTTAACAACAACTTTTTTTTGAGGGAACGCGGGAGCAGACAATAACTTCAATTTTCCAGTCAAAACATCTCCACTCAGATCACTCTCACTTTTAATTTCCCCTTCCTTAACATACCCAAGCCCACTAAAAAGTCTTTGAATCTCATCCGTTTCAGCCACTAAAAAATTCTTAAATTTATCAAAGTGTTTTGAGAAAACAGTTTTTGTAATCACCCTCTCTTCAATCCCTAAGTTCCCTAAAACTTCTACTACCTCTTTCATCCCTTCTTCATTCAATGTCGAAAGCAAGTCTAACATTTCCTTATCTAAAAGAAACCCCTTGCCCATACACATTTTCAATATTTCTGACGCCATATTTTCAAAAGCGAGGATACTACATTCCTTAGGGAATTGTCCTCATGTTTTTAAGGAAATTTCCTCCATGGACCTTCTTCAAGGTGCTTAGGGAATTGTCCTCATGTTTTAGACTGTTTCCTACTCGAATCGTGTCAACGATACTTTAGGGAATTGTCCTCATGTTTTAGACTGTTTCCTACTCGAATCGTGTCAACGATACTTTAGGGAATTGTCCTCATGTTTTAGACTGTTTCCTGCTCGAATCGTGTCAACGATACTTTAGGGAATTGTCCTCATGTTTTAGACTGTTTCCTTATGAGCCTTTAGAAAAGGCGACTTAGGGAATTGTCCTCATGTTTTTATCTTATATTATTCAAATGCCAAGAGATTCTGTCAAAATCCCTTCAACTTTATTAAATAAATTAGAGGGTATTGAAAGCCTTATCTCCCTAGTTCTCCCATGTCTCCCTTTAGAGATAACCTTTGCATTAATAAGCCCAAGCATATCTATTTCTGCAATAATATCTGAAATTCTTCTCTGTGTCAAAGGATCTGTTTTTGTCTGAGCACACAAATCTTGATAATGATTATAAACGTCTCCTGTAAAAATTTTCTCCATTCCACCTTCCTTTCCCTTTTTGGTTAATTCTAAAATTGAATATAGGACTAATTGGAATTGTTTAGGCTCACTCTCAACGATGTCTAAAATTTTATCTCTTTCCATTTTATTATTTGCTAAATCTATATAATCTTCTGATATCTTTTCTTCACCTTCTCTCTCCGATAATTCTCCAGCAATTCTAAATAAATCGAGTGCCCTACGGGCATCTCCATGTTCTCTTGCAGCATAGGCTGCACATTTCGCAATAACTCCGTCAACTACAACCCCGTCTTTAAATGCCTCAGAACACCTATCGTTCAAAATATCTTGAAGTTGTATTGCATTATAAGGAGGAAATACGAATTCTTCTTCTCCTAAAGAAGACCTAACTCGAGGATCTATATTCTCTAAAAAAGTCACATCATTAGAAATCCCAATAATAGAAATCTGCGCATTGTTGAGTTCTTGATTAAGACGAGTAATAGAATATAAAAAATTATCACTCATCTTCTTAACAGCCTGATCAATCTCATCAAAAATAAAGACTATTAGCTGCCTCTTATCATCTATTAACTCTATAAACTTGGACCAAACTTGATCTGTTGGAAGACCTGTTGCAGGAACACTTCCCCCAAGCTGCCGAATCAAAGCTGCCAAAATTCTATATTCTGTATCTGCAACCTTTTTTAATTTACAATTAATATACTCAAAGCGAACTTCTACCCCTAATTCTTCAGACTTCTTCAAAATCTCATCCATCACATATTGCACTGAAAGTGTTTTCCCGGTCCCTGTCTTCCCATAAACGAACAGATTACTCGGCCTCTCTCCCCTTAATGTTGAAGCTAAAATTCCTGCAATAGATTTTATTTGTTCATCTCTATGAGGGATAGACTCAGGAGTATAACGAACCTGCAAGACACCCTTATTATTAAAAAGACTATTATTAACCGCAGAATTAAAAATATCTCCTAACTCAACAGCCATTCTTATCACATCTTATTTTCATCATCTAACTCCGAAATTAAACTATTTAAAGTTTCATATACTCGAAACAATATTCTTACACCTTCACTTCCAGTGTAGCATAAAAACATTAAATTCTTTAAATTTCTCATCATTTTCCAATAAAAACTACTAAAAACCCTCTATAAATTCAAATTATCTCAAAAATATCTCCCACCCCTTCATTTCGTCTCCAGAGGAAATTTAAACCTATAAAATATTTAACCATACCACCTATAATTAGGCTCTACATTATTATAGTATATTTAATTATCCTATATTTTATTATCCTATATTTTATTATACTTTATTCAAATATACACTATTAAAATATCTATCATTAAAATAAGGTGTATTTTAATCTATATATTATAATATATATAATATATAATATAAATACTTATAAAAGAAATTAAGAAATCCAAAACCAAAAATCCTCCAAAACATTTATAAATTTTTCCAAAAGAAATCATAGGGTCACCCCATTTCACATAGAAACTATGCAAAATCACTAATTTCACATAATATCTGTATATATAGGAAATACCTACAAATCTATAATAATTCTTCATAAACTCTTCAATTATCTCAAAATTTTAATGAAAAAATCAAAAACTTTTAACCAAATCTCTATCCTCACCTTCACCACTAAAATTTAATGAAAAACCAAAAGAAACATTTATAAACAATTTACTTCTATTGATGTGATGGATAAAAAACCTTTCAAAGCTCTTCTAGGAAAGCAATTAGTAACAAAAGAAGGAAAAAAATTAGGAATTGTAAAAGACATTACTTTTGAAGCAAGGACTGGAGAATTAATTCAAATTATCTTAAAAGATTTGACAACATATACGGCAAATTTATCTTTAGAAAGAACAAAAGACAGGGAGGCCTTAGTACCTTACAATTCTGTAATTGCAGTCGGCGATTTCATAGTAGTCTCTGAAGAAGATTTACTGTGATTAGATAGATTTATAAACGATTTTTATTAAAAACATAACATGACAGACATAAAATACGCAGGCTCAAAAATCACAAGGATAGATGCAACGAGAAATCCAGATTTCGACGGAAAATTGACGATGGAGACAAATATACACTTATCTTCTATAGAACCTGTAAAAGAAGCAAAAGATACCTTAAAGGCATCATATGCCTTTGAAGTGAGTTATGGAGACCTAGGAAGTGTAAAACTAGAAGGGATATTATATCTTACAGCACCTTCAAAAGTAGCTAAAGAACTTCAAAAATCAATCAAAGACAAAAAGTTCGACACTCCCGAGAATGTCTTAATAACCAATATGATAATTCAAAAAGCTTCTGTAAAAGCATTCGAAGTAGAAGAAGAACTAGGACTCCCAATTCATATAAGACTTCCAACAGTAGATTTCCAAAAGAAAGAAGAATAATTAGAACCCTTTTTAAGATAACTTACTTAAGTAGTGATAGCTCAAAAGCCAAAAATGCATTAAACACTCTTAAAATCATTAGAATTTGCTTCACTTAAAAACAAGCCCACATCGCATAATGGTATTGCACCAGGCTCGAACCCTGGGCCCTTCGGGGCATCCCCGTTCGATTCGGGGTGTGGGCGTTGAGAAAGGGGATGCATCCTCGCGAACAATTCGCCTTGAACAAACCAAAAATAAAACTATCTGTTTGTGAAATGCGAATTGTGAGTAGATTAGGGGTGTGGGCGTTGAGTTTATACCAATTCTTCAAGAACTGCCAAAAAAAGTTATAGATTTTAAACTAATCTCTTAAATATCTCATAGAATTCTATATAAATTTCATAAAATAAATCAAAAACCCGTAAAACATATAAAACCCAATCCCCAATTTAACCCATGCCAAAAATCTCCAAACAAAAAAGAGAAAAAATCTCTGAACAAATTCTTTCACATTTATTTAGCGTGTTTCCAAATCAAATTTTTACTTCAACGATAGCAAAAGAACTCGCAAGAGATGAAGAATTCATAAAAGATTTACTAATTGAATTAGAAAAAAAGAAATTAGTAATAAAAATAAATCAGAATCCTCAAGGGTTTAAATATTCTAGAAGGTTAAGGTGGAGAATTTCAAATAAAACTTATGAAATTTATAAAAAACATCAATAAAAACTCTCTTTTGGAAAAAATCCAAAATATATTTTCAAAAACAACTAAAAATATAAACTAAAACTTCTAAATAGTTAAATGGATCCGATAAAAGAAGCATTTAAGAGAATAAAAGAAGATATTTCTTACCTCAGAGACGAAATTGTCGAAATAAAAATGAAACTAGGCGGTCAAAACCTTCAAAAACAGACAACTCCGACAGACAACTCGTTAAAAACACTAACTCCAACAGACAGACAGACAGACCAACATTCTTCAGATATACAATTAAACCAAAAAGAACCCCTATTTAGCCAAAAAATCAACGACAACTCCAAAAGTTCCATAGGAAATGATGGGGTTCCAACAGACAGACAGACAGACCAACAGACAGACAGACACTCCCAAAACACCTTACAAAACAATCAAAACAATAGATTAGACCCTATTTCAGAGTTTAAGCAGGCCAACGAAATAATGGATTCATTAGATTCAATAAAAAAGGGCATTAGGCTTAAATTTAAGAGCCTAACTGGACAAGAAATGCTTGTTTTTAGCACCTTATACGGCCTTGAAGAGCAAAATAACAGCCAAACTACCTACAAAACCCTTGCAAAAGAATTGAAGCTCAGTGAGTCTTCTATACGCGATTATATCAATAAATTAACTAAAAAAGGCGTCCCAATAGACAAAATTAGACTAAATAATAAAACTGTTTTATTAAAAATATCAAAAGATCTAAAGAATGTAGCTACTTTAGCTACAATTATGAGATTAAGAGATTTGTAGCTTCCTGGAACATTTACTTTCAATGTTACTTTAGCTACAATTATGAAATTAAGAGATTTGTAGCTTCCTGGAACATTTACTCTAAACGTTATTTAAAACCTTGCCACAAAACTTATATCTTCAATCTCTCGTCGATAAAACTTATACCAAACCAAAAAATCTTGTCTAAACTGTTAAGACAATCAATTCAATTCAATGTTATTCGGTTAAACGACTAACTATTTACCTATAAATCTAACTGACTCACTTTTCTTCTCACTCTCTTTTTACCCTAAATCTAACATATTTAGGCCCGTATTTCCTCCTAGTTTCCTAAAAAAACTAGATTTTTAATATAACTTAACTCTCTCTTCTCTTTATTTTTTCTTGAATGCAACTTTCTCTCACTTTTCTTCTTCTGTAAGGCGTTTTCTCCTCATTTTTCTCCCAATTTGATACACTTTAACTCTCACTTTTCTCATTTTTACGCTTTTTCCCCTCAGAGACCTTCACTTTTATACTTTTCAAGATATTCGAGCTAATTTCTTCAGGTATAAAGAGCCTTTTCTTCCCATTAGACTCTCTATATTCTTCTATCAATCCCTCACTTTTCTGTTTTATGTTGTTTATTTGGCCCCTAATGGTGCTTTTATCCTTCCCCAAAAGAGCCGCAAGATCTTCATAACTAAGCCTCATATCTGCGTTTAACAATGCCCACACTATTGCTCTCTCCATGACTGTCAATACCTCTAAAATGTCTGTTTGGACAGGTGTTTGGACAGGTGTTTGGACGACCTCTCCCACAGGTTGTTTATCCCTCTTTGTTTGGGCTTGTTTGGACAGCTGTGGGCCAAAGAAAGAAATAAAATCTTTTATCTCTAAAATATCATTCTGAAGCCCCATTAATTGTTCTTTTATCTCCAAAATGTCTCCTTCGTTAGAGCCATGTTTGTCGTCGATATGCTTTATCCATTTACCAACCTTCCCAAAATCTTCCTTAACCTTATTAAAAGAATCCTGGACTTCGCCCTTCAAATTACTAATTCTCTTTTTGTGTCCAAATAAACCAAACATCTTAATAACTTTTAATCAAATTCCTTTATAAATGTTTCGCGCTGTTTGGACAACAAACACTAATATCTGCAATTTAAACACCTTTAAACGCCAAAATATCCTCAATTTAAACCCTCTGTCCAATTTACAAACAATAACTTTTATCGTCGACAAACTTTCAAAATCTTCCAACCCCCGTCCAAAAAAACTCAAACACCTGTCCAAACACTAAAAACACCTGTCCAAACACCTAAATCCCTCAAACATTGTCCAAAAAAACTCAAACACCCGTCCAAAAAACCCAAATATTTGCCAAAATCTCTCCAAATCTCTCTTCCAAAAAAGTTATAAACTCCAAAGTCTAATAGAAAATATGCAATTCAAAAAGAGGGTGTTAAGTTCTTCAATAATTTCTTCTGTAGCTCTAATATCTTCCATAATCTTACCCATAGTTCCTTGCCGTATAGCCCCTGCAGTTCCAAACCCCATTTATCAATGGACCCTCTGCAATCTCAATCCAGATGCTGTCTCCAAAACAACCTCTATAAAAGAGTATTTTGGCTACACCTCTTCGATAACAGACTCATATTTTTTAGTACTTTTAATCACATTCATGGCATCAATGATCTTTTTTCATTATGCTGCGAAAACTAAAAAAGAATAACTAAATATATTGGAGGTAAAAAAATGGAAGAAAATTCACTAATCGGAATCTTTGCATGGATTGTAGGAATCTTAGTATCTCTTGCAGTAGGTTCAGGAATGATTGACAAAACTTTAGTTATCCCAGGACTAAATAGCGTAACAGTTATTGCAGGATGGGTAGTGGTTGTAGGTGCAATCTTGAGCGTAATCCTTGCGATTTTCAAGAAATAAATTCCCATAAACTCTTTATTTTTTATTTTTATTTTTCAATTCAGCCCATTTCACTAAGCTAACCTTAGTGCACGAAGGCCCACCAAAGACAGAAGTTTGGTACGCCACAGGGGCCCAAAATAAACAAAAGTTCACCAGAAGATTATGCGATCTCAACAAAAGTTCGCCAGCAGGTTGTACGATCTTCAAAAAGTTCGTATAATCTGAAGATATTGTGCGATCTCAACAAAAGTTCGCCAGCAGGTTGTACGATCTTCAAAAAGTTCGTATAATCTGAAGATATTGTGCGATCTCAACAAAAGTTCGCCAGCAGGTTGTACGATCTTCAAAAAGTTCG
>Ga0114932_10004747_pt1 | contig 12440 bp, 10 predicted proteins | sample 2SBtaG_2_FD_87286 | JGI IMG/M metagenome (GOLD analysis project Ga0114932, IMG submission 87286) | Deep subsurface microbial communities from Kolumbo volcano to uncover new lineages of life (NeLLi) - 2SBTROV12_ACTIVE470 metaG | ecosystem: Environmental > Aquatic > Marine > Volcanic ...
GTCGCGAGACGTATCAGGAACAATACAGATCAAACAGTATCCGATTCCATTGCGGAGATATTGAATGTAAGCGCCGATAAAGACCTTGCTGTAGAACAGTTCAGACAGTTTTTACAACCATTCGATATCGTTACGGTAAGAAGAGCGCCTGGATATACTGAGCAGCAAAAAGTAATCATCAGCGGAGAAGTTCTTTATCCCGGAGAATACACGCTTCGGTCCAAAACAGAAAAAGTAGGGGAGTTGTTGGCACGCTCAGGAGGGTTCACCAAAGCAGCTTATCTCGATGGTATATATCTCATCCGGCATCACCAGAACAACGCATCGGAGCAGAAGGAAAAAATTGAAAAAACATCGGCCGTTAATACCAAGGGCAGCGATAGTGCATTGGTAGAAAAAATTATCAATCCTGTTTCCAAGATAGCTGTCAATATACGTGCTATACAGGCTAATTCCCAGTCACCCGATGACCTGCTCCTGGATGAAGGCGATGAAATTGTGGTTCCCAAGCTGAATGAGTTGGTGAAAATCACCGGTGAAGTGTATTCTCCCACCGAAATAAAATACGAACAGGGTGAGCCGCTCCGGTATTATATCAACCGGTCAGGCGGGTACAATGATTTTGCCCGGACTTCTAAAATTTATGTGATATATCCGAACGGGCAGGTAGCTAAAACCAAAACAGCTTTATTCGGACTGGTTCGTTTTTATCCCAAAATCAAAACCGGCACTGAAGTATTCGTACCACGGGTGATCAAAACAGAACACAAACGGTTGAGTACCGGTGAGGTGGTTGGTCTCACCAGTGTTATCGTATCCATGGCGGGTGTGGCCGTAACGCTCATCAATTCTCTCCACAAGTAAAGACCTCTTGTTTGCCGGTTATTGGGTCTGATCGCGTAATTTTGCACCACTTTAAAAAGTGTGGATATGACAAAGATCGCTGTAGCAAAAGGGGATGGAATTGGTCCCGAGATCATGGACGCCGTATTGACCATTTTCAATGCGGCCAAAGTGCCGCTGGGTTATGAGTTTGTGGATATGGGAAAATGGGTATTCGATAAAGGTTACAGCAACGGAATGACCCCGGAAGCCCAGCAAACCATTGAGTCGTTGGGCATTCTTTTTAAAGGCCCTATGGAAACACCCAAAGGAAAGGGAGTAAAAAGTGTGAACGTGACCGCCCGGAAGACCTGGAACACTTATGCCAATAACCGTACTTTTCAAACCCTGCATGGGGTAGATACCGTATTCAGTAAGGCAGGCATACCTATTGATATTACCATTGTTCGTGAGAACATAGAAGATACTTATGGCGGCGTGGAGCACATGCTTACACAGGATGTGGCGTTGAGCCGGCGTTTTATTACCCGTCCGGGTAGTATGCAGGTAATCCGCTATGCTTTTGAAATGGCCAGGAAAAAAGGCGCCAGGCGCATCACCTGCGGACATAAGGCCAATATCATGAAAATTACCGATGGCCTCTTCCTGGAAGTATTTTATGAAGTGGCCAAAGAGTACCCCGACCTGAAAGCCGATGATGTGATCGTGGATGATCTTTGCATGAAACTGGTGAGCCGACCCGATCTTTTCGATGTGGTGGTGCTTACCAATCTCCAGGGCGATATTGTAAGCGATCTCTGTGCGGGACTGGTAGGCGGACTGGGCTTTGCTCCCTCAGCCAATATTGGCGACCATATTTCCATTTTCGAAGCGGTACACGGTACGGCGCCTGATATTGCCGGTAAAAATATTGCCAACCCCACTGCCTTGTTGTTGAGTGGCTTCGCGCTGCTCCGGCATCTTGGGTTGAGGGAAGAGGCGGCCATGATGGAAAATGCGCTGTTGTACACGCTGGAATCGGGTCAGCATACCGGAGATTTTGGCGACAGATCGACTCCATCACTCAATACCACCGATTTTGCCCGGGTGATCATCAGTAATTTTGGCAAACAACCCGTTCATAATCCCAAGCCAATTATTGCCAACCAGGAGGTAACCCCTACCATTTTCAAACTCAGCCGCAACCCCATGCTGGAGAGCAAGGAAACGGAACATGCACATATTGTAGGAGTGGATATGTTCATTGAAAGCAATGAACAGCCGGGAATCGTAGCGGAAAAATGCCTACAACACACGTCAGACCTGTTCAAACTAGTTACCATCAGCAACCGGGGCACACAGGTATGGCCCAGAGGCTCTTCTTTCACCAACCTGGTGAACCAATATACCTGTCGCTTTGAAAGCGTGGCCAATGAACCCGTTACCCAGACGGATATCCTGGAACTGTACAAACGCCTGACACGGGATTTCAAGATCTGCTCTACCGAGTTGTTGAACGCCTGGGGAGACAAAAAAGCTTATAGTCTGGCACAAGGTCAGTAAGAGAAGCTTCAATGCCAATCGCTTTTTTCCTTAATTTCACGGCTCAATTTAAAAGAGCAATCGAATCAATATGGCTGAAGAGATATTAATGCCCCGGCTGAGCGATACCATGACAGAGGGCGTCATTGCCGCCTGGCATAAAAAAGTGGGCGATACCGTTAAAAAAGGCGACCTGTTAGCTGAAATAGAAACCGATAAAGCCACCATGGAACTGGAAAGTTACCAGGATGGTGTTTTGTTGTATATAGGAACTCCTAACGGTGGCAAATTACAAGTGAACGACCTGCTGGCCATTTTTGGTAAAGCCGGCGAAGATGTTTCAGCGCTGGTAGCAAAATATACAGGTGGTGCATCTTCAGTTGCGAAAGCCCCCGAGCCTGCTGTGGCCCCGGCGCCTGCACCTGCTCCACAGGCAGCACCTGCCTCAGCTCCCGCTGCTGCTCCTGCAGTAGATGTTGCTTCCATGGAGGAAGTAGTATTGATGCCTCGCTTGAGTGATACGATGACAGAGGGCGTTATTGCCGGATGGCATAAAAAAGTGGGCGATGCTGTTAAAAAAGGTGAAGTGCTGGCTGATATCGAAACCGATAAAGCTACCATGGAACTGGAAAGCTATAAAGACGGTACGCTTTTGTACCAGGGAGCCCAGCCCGGTGAAAAAATACAGGTGAATGACCTGCTTTGTATCATCGGTAAACCCGGACTCGATGTGAATGCCATCGTAGCCGCTGTAAAAGCTGGTGGATCGCAGCCTGCTGCTGCTCAGTCAGCACCAGCAACACCTGCTCCCGCTGCTGCGCCTGCTGCCACTGCACCTGTTGCTACCCCCGCGGAAGCTGTTGTAAACGAAGGCAGGATACTGGCATCTCCATTGGCTAAAAAGATTGCATCCGATAAAGGCATTGATCTTAAATATGTAAAAGGTACTGGCGATAACGGCCGTATTGTGAAAAGCGATATCGATAATTTCAAACCCGCTTCTGCTGCTGCACCTGCTGCTCAACAGGCCAAGCCTGCCTCTGCCATTGCCATAGCTCCAGTGGGGCAGGTGAGTTTTGAAGATGTTCCGGTTTCACAAATGCGCAAAACCATTGCCCGCCGCCTGAGCGACAGTCTCTTTACCGCACCGCATTTTTATCTTACCATGGCCATTGATATGGATGCTGCTGTTGCAGCCCGTGGCAAGATCAATGAAGCGGCGCCTGTGAAGATCAGCTTCAACGATATGGTACTGAAAGCAACTGCCCTGGCATTGAAACAGCACCCACAAGTGAACAGCAGCTGGTTGGGCGATACCATCCGTCACAATCATCACATCAATATTGGTGTGGCTGTAGCGGTGGATGAAGGTTTGCTGGTTCCTGTAGTTCGTTTTGCCGATGGCAAATCACTGAGCCAGATTGCGGTTGAAGTAAAAGACTACGCACAGAAAGCAAAAAATAAAAAATTACAACCCGCCGATTGGGAAGGAAGTACTTTCACTATCTCCAACCTGGGTATGTTTGGTATAGAACAATTCACTGCCATCATCAACCCGCCCGATGCCTGTATTCTGGCAGTAGGTGGAATTTCACAAGTGCCCGTTGTTAAAAACGGACAGATCGTACCCGGTAACGTTATGAAAGTTACCCTCAGTTGCGACCACCGTGTAGTAGACGGTGCAACAGGATCGGCTTTCCTGCAAACGCTGAAATCCTTACTGGAAGAGCCTTTGAGGATGTTGGTATAAATTTATTGTATCAGAAATCTAAATCGCAACCGATGGGTGCTCCCGGAGCTATCTCTTTATGTTGGGGTACCGCAATATCTTTTGGTTTGTTGATCCGTTCTACTGCGTAGGAATAATGCGCTTTTAAAGCAGGATGCGTTTGCGCCTGTGTTATTGCATATTGCTTCAGTGACTGCAGCCTGTCGAAACAGATCGATTTTACAATATAGTTGGCATTGTCGTTCTGGCTAAGACCCAGCATCCAGCTGAGTACCATTTGCTGGGTTTGTAATTGAATTTCGCCTTTCAGTCCTTTTTGTAAAGGGGCTTTCCATGTTTTTTCAATGATGGCATCCAACACATTGTCCCAACCCAGTGTGCCGGCTTGCGCTTTGAACTGCTCCAACCGGTTGGCTCTTTCTGCATTGAACAAAAATTCCAACTCAAAATTGGCCAGGGCTTCGGCAGCTGCTACAGGATCGAAACTCATGCCGGTGCGTTTGGCAAAGAGTTCGCCTACATTATAATAAAGCGGCGGGCGGGGAGGGATCATCGCTATGATCCTTTCGGGAAGCGTGAGTGTTTCAGGCGATAAACAGTCCAGCGCTGTTTGTAATGCTTTCTGCTGAACGGCATTGGGTAAAACCTGGGGAACCTGTTGCTGTCCGCCTCGCACGCTGTAACTGTAATTCATACCACCGATCAGCTTACATACTGCTTCCAGCTGGTAGCGGTGATAGTTGTATACAGGAACCAGTACATCTTCCAGTCTTGACAACGGCGTTTTTTCGCGAATGGCTTGTTCAGAGAATTGATCCAGCGCTTTGGAACGTACCTGTAATACGTTCTTAAGTTCCTCGGTGACGTCTTTTCCATTATCCCATAGATGCGCATAAGGATGCATACCGCTGGCGGCACGCGCATCGGCATCGGCAATGAATAAGAGTCCGTTTTTTGTGTTCTCATCCAGTATCGCATTCAATGCTTCATTTTCATTCACGCCTGCTTTGAAATCCTGGTAGCCATAGAGGATGGCCCTTTTATCCCATTCACCAATGACATTGGTATATACCTGCGAGAAATCAATATTTCCTTTGCTATCAAGCGATATATTGGGATGCGGATAGTCCATTACAGAGGCCCGGTCATTGTAACTCGATGCATAGTTGTGCTGGAGCCCGAGTGTATGTCCCACTTCATGAGCCGCCAGTTGCCGTAAGCGCTGTAAGGCAGCCTGCTGCATGGTTTCAGGAGCCGGTTTGCCGGTTTCATAAGGAGAAAGCAACCCGGTGAAAATGAGATAATCCTGCCGCACACGTAAAGACCCCAACGTCACCTGCCCTTTGATGATCTCACCAGTGCGTGGATCGGTGATCGACGCGCCGTAACTCCATCCCCTGGTAGAACGGTGTACCCAGTTAATCATGTTATAGCGTGCGTCCATGGCGTCGGCGGTATCGGGCAGTATTTTAACGATGAATGCGTTCCGGTATCCTGCCGCTTCAAAAGCCTGGTTCCACCATCGGGCGCCATCGAGCAGTGCAGAGCGTATAGGTTCGGGCGTTCCATTGTCGAGGTAATACACAATGGGTTTTACCGGATCACTTACAGCGGCGGCAGGATCTTTTTTCTCGAGCCGGTGACGGGCGATGAACAGTTGCTCAATGGGTTCAGAGAAAGGAGTGCTGTAATCAAAATAAGAAATGCCGAAATAACCGCTGCGTATATCATAGCGACGAGGCTTATAATGATTGTCGGGCAGTTGTACAAAAGAGTGGTGTACACGCAGGGTGATGGCTTCGTTTGAAGGGGTAACGGTACTGACAAAGCGGCCGGCATCGCTGCCACCTGTAAAAGTGATGGTGGCTTCGAATTCACTGTTCAGGGGAAAGTTGCGGGTATTGGACAGGTAAATGGCCGAACGGGATTCGTTGAAAACATAGGAGCCCTGCCGCATGCTGCGGATGCGATCGGCGATGCCATGGGAGTCACGTACAAAAAAAGAAGTGGCGTCTACCAGTACTTTATCGCCTTCGTCTTCATCGATGGTGAAGCCGCCGATGGCCGACTGGGCAAAGGATTCGCGAACAGCGCGCTGTTCACGGGGGTCGGATGAGGAGGCACGATAATTGTAGTTTGGCTCAACCAGGAGTAATTTTTTGCCTATACGGGAAAAATAAACGATGCGACTGGCGCCGATCTGCCCCCTGTCGAGCCCGATATCGTTCGAACCGAGTCCGGCCGGAAGTGAATTGACATACAGGAATTCCTTGTCAAATTTATCAACCAGCATCCAGATTTTCCCGTTCGCGGCATCCCACCAGAAAGTGAAATAACCGTCGTACCGTTTCATGTTTTTTGTTTTATCGGTAATCTTTGATGCCGGTTGTGCAACAGCACCAACGAAACAAAAACAAAGCAGCCATGCAAATAAAGTGCGCATCGTTTTGGGTTTGAGTAGTAATAAAAAACTCCTGGTATTATTTTTTTCAAACAATAACAGGAGTTGAACTGTTGGTCAATTTCTTTATTAAGATCCTGCAGGTGTCTCGTTGGATGCAGGCATTTCAAACAGCGAAGTAGGAGCGGGCGCTGGCGCGGGAGCCGCTACTGTTGCGGGTTTCGCAGCTTTCTTAACAGCAGGTTTTTTAGCTGCGGGTTTCTTTGCCGCTGCTTTTTTCTTGGGCGCTGCTTTTTTGGCGGCGGGTTTTTTAGCGGCTGCTTTCTTTACAGTTTTTTTCGCAGCTGCTTTTTTCTTGGGCGCTGATTTCTTCTTGGCTACTTTTTTAGGAGCGGCTTTCTTCGCGGCTTTTTTTACTGCTTTTTTAGCGGCTTTCTTAGGAGCAGCTTTTTTCGCAGCTTTCTTTACAGTTTTTTTAGCGGCCTTTTTAGGAGCGGCTTTTTTTACTGCTTTTTTTGCAGCTTTCTTTTTTGCTTTTGCCATAGTGATGTGAGTTAGTTGATTTTGTTTATTAGATGAGAAAGGAAAGTTAGAAAATTATTTTAAATAATACATTTTTCCACCGCTAAAAGATATTAGTTGGTGTGCATAATGGCTGGTTGCATGTCAAGCAATGTTATTTTCCCATCCATCGTAGAAGCAATGATTTGCCCGGCTCTGAGGGCTCTTACCGTATTTACCATTGAGTTGTCGATCTTGTGCGCCCATCGTCTTTCCCGCTTTTGCGGGTCAATGGCATAGACAGTTCCGTTTTTGGTGCCGAAAAAAACGAGCCCGTCGCGTTCTATGAGCATAGAAGGTACATGCTCATAACCGAAGCCACAGTTGAGTTTCCAGGCAGCCGGCTGTTTGGAGGGGGAAGTGTGGTAAGCGACGATGGTATCGGTCATGGTCTTGCCGTAGGCATACTGGCCATCTGCTGAAATGCCGATCGATTCGCGCACGGTGGCATCGTTATTACGCCATAAAGTGGTCCCTGAGTGAACGTCTATTGCAGTGATAAAACGGTCGGGCGCTACGATATACACCATATCATCCCAGATAACAGGGATGCAGGATGCGGGTGAATAATTTCGAACAGCAGAGCCGTTATTCCACTGCCAGATCAGCTTTCCGGTGGAGGCATCCAGCGCACGCAGGTGGCGGTCCCAGGCCCCGAAAATAACCATGCCTTTGTACAATACCGGGGTGCTTACTACGGGACCTTCCATGCCGGTATATTGCCAGAACACGCTGCCGGTTTTCAAATCAATGGCCCTGAATTGGTGATCACTTCCGCCGATATATACCGTATCGCCGCTGATCAGGGGATTACCCAATTACAGCAGCGGCTGTTTTCAATGACCACTGCAAACGACCGCTTGATAAAGAGAGGCAATAGACATGGCCATCGCAGGATCCCAGCACAACTTTATTGTCCTTCACCGCGGGAGAAGAGTAAATAGTGCCTTGGTTTTGGTACGACCACCGCTTTCACTCCAACCGGTGTCGTGATTGCCTGGAATAATGTACCAGGGTACTTTCAACTGATCCAGGATTTGTTTGGCATGTTTGAGTTCTTCATCAGTGCCCAATTCGGTAATATCCCCGGTGATCACTACAAAAGCGATATCATTCATATTGTTGATATCGGCAACGGTTCTGCGCAGGTCTTCTTCGGCGCTGCCATTGGGCGAACCAATGTGGGTGTCGGAGAAGAACGCAAAACGGAAAGGTTTTATTTGAGCTTTTGCGGAAATGCAACAAGCAAGGATGAATACCAGTACCGACAAATATGATTTCATATGGGGAAGATAACGAAATAGTTTTGCGTGAAACCGCCGTTTATGGAAGCTATTAAAAACATAAGGATCGTTATTGCAGGTGGAACCGGTTTCATTGGCAGCGCTATTGCCAGGTATTTTGAAAAAGACAATGAAGTCGTACTGCTGACCCGTAACAGCAACAAAAAAATAGCTAAGCAATACAGGATGGTGCAATGGGATGCACAAACATTGTCGGGCTGGGTGCAGGAACTGGATGGCGCCGATCTTGTCATCAACCTCACAGGTGAAAGTATACAGTGCAGGCATACTCCGGCCAATCGTAAAAAAATCCTCGATAGCCGCATCGATGCTACCAAAGCCATTGGCAACGCCATCAGGGAACTCGCCATTCCTCCTTCCTGCTGGATCAATGCTTCCGGCATTTCCCTATATGCAGATGGAGTACCGGGCGATGAGTATACCCGGGCATTCGCCGGCAGTTTTATGGCATCGGTGGTGAAGCAGTGGGAAGCGGTATTTTTTGAAGCAGGTGACAGCGGACATACCAGGAAAATTGCATTACGACTGGCCGTGGTATTAGGTGATGGAGGTATCCTGGAACCTTATCTCAACCTGGTGAAATTCGGTTTGGGTGGACGACAGGGAACGGGAAAACAAATGATCAGTTGGGTGCATGTAGCCGATGTATGCCGCATCATTGCTTTTTTGTATCAACACAAACAATTAAGTGGCGCTTTCAATGCCTGTGCCCCAAACCCGGTGACAAATGCCCAATTCATGCAGACCATGCGGAAAGCCTGTGGCGCTCCAATAGGATTGCCTGCATACGAGTGGATGGTAAGGGCCGGTGCGTGGATGATGGGCAAAGAACCATCGATGATATTAGAGAGCAACCATGCACTGCCTGCCAGGTTGATCGAAAACGGATTTGTATTCCGTTTCCCGGAAATAACAGAAGCGTTGACCGATGTGATACAGGGGTTGCCTCGGAACAGGTATCGGTTATTCTGAGTAACTTGCCTTATGAATCCGAAAAAGACAGTGGTGCTGGGAGCATCTGATCACCCGCAACGCTATAGCTACCTGGCGGTGGACAGGTTGCATGCACACCAGCATCCCGTAGTAGCCATTGGTAACAGGGAAGGAAAGATAGGCGATATCCCCATCATCACTGAACATCCGGAGGAGGCCGGCGTAGATACGGTAACCCTTTATCTTAACCCGGAACGGCAGAAAGCATACTACGATTATATCCTGCAATTGCATCCCAAGCGCGTTATTTTCAATCCTGGTACCGAAAATGAAGAACTGGGAAAACTGGTACAGGCCAACGGCATAAAAGCCGTAGAAGCCTGTACGCTGGTACTGCTGAGTACCGGCCAATATTGATCATTCTATTTACCAATGGTGCCGAAAAGGAAATCGATCTCTCTTACATTCCGGTCAACCAGGTAACTTGTCATCCAGTTGGGATCGGTTGATAAGCCCGTATAAGCGATGGAGCCGGCATTTTGATTGGCCAATGCATAGCGCCAGTGATAATGATCGTACACGGAAAGGATGTTCACCGCATATTGCATAGCCAGTGCCGGGTTGTTCTCAATGATGTTCAGGTTATCGTCGTTTTTCTGGCTGGCTTTGGGGCCTAAATTGTGTGAACCGGTCATCACCACAGGGTGACTGCCAAAAGGATCAATGATGACCACTTTACTGTGGATGGTAACCATTTTAGGTGTGATCTCATTCTGCCAATACGAAAACTCTCCTCCGATGGCTTTGGGTATGATGGTATCGAAATCGGTTGATCCCTTCGGTACATTGTTCTTGTGGATGAATACCAACGGGGTTTGTTTTCCACCAGGGTCCTGGTTCATGATGCCGTGTACGAAAATATCTTCTTTGCCGGGTTTGTCGATCTGTGCCACCACTTCATTATAAAGTGTGTCGTGTGTGCCGGGGTTGAAGAATAGGAAGAGGATGCCTTGTTGTGCATTATCGATCAGGGCTTTGGCCGCGGCGAGGTCTACCTGGTTGGAAACGGGCGCAAACCAGGTAGACAGGTTCGGCTTCGTGTTGCCCTTTGTATTGTACTGGATAAAAGGTGCGGGGTATGCATTGCCGGCGCCTTTTATCTGGTTCCATTCGTTGAGATACCAGTTGGCTACCTGCGGATCGTTGATGAGGATGGCATTGTTCACCTGCGTATAAAGTCCGTTCTGTGTGAGGTTGGTGCTGCCTGTCCAGACTTTATAAGGTTGTCCGTTTTTACAAAACACCATGAACTTATTGTGTGCAAAGTGGCCCATGGGAACGATGCGATCGAACAGGTGAATGCTGGTAGTAGTTTTCAATTCTTTGCGCAGGTCGGCATTTTCGTCGTTCTCGCCGGCTGCATTGCTTTTAAAAGCGCCATTGGCCAGCACCAGGTTCAGCCTGCTGCCGATCTTTTTAAAACGGTTAATCACGCTTTCATCATTCAATTCATAAAGCGAAGCATAAATACTCAGGGCGCTGTCGGCAATCACAGCGTCGAGCTCTGCGAATAGTTTTTGTGCCAGTACGCCACCCAGGAATTGCGTAACGGGAGCGTCTTCATTAGCCAGCGTGGATTTGAGGGTCGTTCCCTTTGTTTTCACATCGGCGCCGGATAGCTGGCGCGACATGAATTGGGAAGAAATGATACCCCGGTTGAAATAAGCTTCGATATCGGTGCCGGTACCAACGGTAACCTCATTACTCCATTCGGTGGCATTGGTCATGTCTTTTACCAGGGTATTGTTTTTGATGTAGAGCGGCGCTACGAGATAACTCATGCTGTCTCCCGGCTTAGCGTTGAAATCGGTCCACAACAAACGTTGGATGGGCCATGCAGTACTGGGCCTTTGCTCGCCGGGCTGGGCCTGCTGGCCGGCAAAGCCAATGCGGTTGTTAAGGGGTTGTGCGCTGGATGGCGGCTGCCCTTTCATTTTTTTATATAGTGCGAAACCAATACAGTTGGGTATGGGTTGGTCGTATTTCCATGCGATGATCGCGTGGTCGCAATTGGCGAATGCTTTGATGCCGGAAGGAATTGGACTGGCCATGGGTGTTTGTTTTTAAAGGATTTGGAGCAGTGAAACGAGATGTGAAAGTAACAGGTTGGTTTCACTATTGCAATGGTTAAAACACCCAATTTTCAGAGGTGTCCGGCAATTTTTCTTTCTACAAATGAAATTAAACCAGTGCGTGAAAATTAATACAAGGTTTATGAAGCAGTGATATATCCTGAAAAACAATAAAGCTTGGGCAAGCATACTCAGATCAATACTCTTTCACAAGGGTATCGTAGGAGATATTCAAGTGGGCATGCAGCTTGCGAATCATACTCAGATTCAATTTGCGGTGACCGTTGAACAGATCCGTTACCCTGCTTTTGTATCCAAGGATACTCGCCAACTCCTGTTTGCTTAAACCCTGTTGCTCCATGCGGTATTGGATAGCAGCCAGCGGATCGGGTATTTCGATCGGGTAATGAGTATCTTCGTAGCTTTTTATTAGTAGGGCAAGCACATCCGCTTCATCGCTTTCGGGTGTACCCGCTTTAGCCTGGAAGATTTGTTCAAAACGTTCCAGCGCTGTGGTATAATCCCTTTTTGAACGTATGATTTTGAATGTCATAGGGTTATCTTTTCTTTGAGACTAAGGCGACTGCAAATTTACATATACTTGAAAATTAAAAATCAAAAATCTTTGAAATATAGTGTTAAGTAAGTATCTTACTTTCTAGATTGCAAAGGTGCCTCGAAGAGAATTACCTATCCCCCCTAATCTTTTAATAAGAGGCTATTAAATTCGGATGTTTTTCAAACGTTAAAGCAATACCGTTCTTACAGCCCCCCCAACGTCGGTTATTGCCCAAATGCGACATTGAAGAATGAAGTATACAAAACAAGCACCGGAAACTGTATAGCGCAGGAATAAATTTATAATGAAATCCCATGGCCAAGTTTGGCGCTGGATTACTAGAACTTATCTCAAAAGTAGGTATTTGAAAAATAAGTTGGAGGAAAGGATCGTTATGTCAAGAAACGATGTAAAATGGAACTCACAGATGAACAATGGTCTTTGCTTACTGGTATCA
>Ga0114932_10004749_pt1 | contig 12437 bp, 22 predicted proteins | sample 2SBtaG_2_FD_87286 | JGI IMG/M metagenome (GOLD analysis project Ga0114932, IMG submission 87286) | Deep subsurface microbial communities from Kolumbo volcano to uncover new lineages of life (NeLLi) - 2SBTROV12_ACTIVE470 metaG | ecosystem: Environmental > Aquatic > Marine > Volcanic ...
CCTTAACAAACCCGCTTCTAGTTGAACCCTCTGACCGAGTGAATCTTGGTACTACGCCAACAAACCCGCTTCTAGTTGGTCGCTCTGACCGAGTGAATTGGCTATATTTGAATTGGCAAGATAACACGGTCGATAGGTTTAAGATGAAAAATGCTTACATGCAACTTAATCCAGATTGGGCTACAATAGTCAATGAGCCTAAGCCATACAAAGAGTATATAAATGACCTGTCAGAACATTCATTTGCTTTATGTCCTGAAGGAAATGGTTTAGATTGTTACAGGATGCTTGAATGTCTTTATTCTGGATGCGTTCCTATAGTCAGAAATCATGTTGCATATTCTTATATGAATGATATGCATCATGTAAAAGTCAATGACTGGAGAGAAATAAATCCAGAGTTTCTAAAAAATCAACTAAAAAGATTAAGCATGTCAGAGTTTGATATGAGTAAAATAAAGTTGAGTTACTGGAAAAACCAGATCGACGAACTAAAAATTTTATTAAGAGATAAAGCATGACCGGACTGATGGCTGGATTATTAGCTTGGGCAATAGAATTAAGTGTTGCCACTGCCATGTTTATGATTCTAAGACACGAAGAAAACAAAGTACTAAAAAGAAGGAAAAACAAATAAATGTCTTTTTTAGATACAACTCACTCAATTAATTTAGCATGTCCTATTAACCAGCTTGGATATGGAGTTTCTGGACTTAATATAACTAAGGCTCTTATTGAACTTAAACAAGATGTTGCTCTTCAGCCGATTGGTGCAATAGAAGCGCCAGAAGAATACACTTCTATCCTGAAAGCTGCAATAGGAGCTGGAAGAACACCGGATTGGAAAGCCCCCTGTATAAGAATGTGGCATCAACATGACATGTCTCAATTTATTGGAAGTGGTACAAAGTATGGATTTCCAATTTTTGAGCTAGATCGTTTTAGCGACTTAGAGCTTCACCACCTTCATTATTTAGATAACTGGATGGTGGCATCTGAATGGGCTAAGGAAATTATGGTTGAGAGTCTGTCTCACATAAGAGGCGAAGACTATGTAAAAGAACATACCTATGTCATACCATTGGGTGTTGATAGGGATATATTCAAGGAAAGTATTTCTCATAGAAAAGAGACTATATTTTTTAACTGCGGAAAATGGGAAGTCAGAAAAGGCCATGATATTTTAGTTGAAGCATTTAACAAAGCTTTTAACGAAGACGATGATGTTGAACTATGGATGATGTGTGATAATCCTTTCTTCCCAGAAGAAGAAAATTTTAGGTGGGAAAGATTGTACCGAAGCTCTAAGCTCGGAGAAAAGATAAGAATCATACCAAGACAAAAAACACAACAAGATGTGTATAATATTATGACACAAACTGACTGTGGTGTATTTCCTGCTAGGGCTGAAGGTTGGAACTTGGAGCTTCTTGAAATGATGAGTTGTGGTAAGCAAGTAATTGCCACAAATTATTCAGCGCATACAGAATTTTGCAACGATGAAAACTGTTATCTTGTAAATACCGACGAAAAAGAAGATGCCAACGATGGCTTTTGGTTCAGAGGTCAAGGACAATGGGCTTCAATAAAAGAAGAACAAATTGATTCTTTGGCAGAGCATATGAGAGATGTTCACGAGAAAAAGAAGAACGACGACCTAAGCATTAATCAAGCTGGGATAGACACAGCCAAGAAATTTAGCTGGAAAAACTCAGCTCAAAAAATTATAGAGGCTATTGAAAAAGATGATTCACATACTTAATGCGACTGGTGGTTCTGAAGAAATAAATCAGATTAAATACGAGGGTCAACCAAGAGAAAAAGACAAAAAGGAGATGCAAAAAGATACTCCTCTTGTAACTGTTGATTGGATTGACTTAATTCCTGCTCCTCCTGAAAACACTAGCGACTCTACAAAGCTAGACCTACAGGAACTTGAGAGAGTCACTAGAAACTTATCAAAAGAAGACTTTGATTTGGTGATGACTGTCGATAAAGAACCTTCTGATCTGTTTATGCCTTACCTAAAAAGAAATGGATTAACCTATCCTAAAGAATTAATTGATCTAGTCTTGGACAATGTTTATCCAATATGGTTGAAACTCAAGTATCACTACAGAAGAGCTAGACCTTTTCAGATAGCCCCTCATCTTGGTTTTATAATATCTGTAATACAAACCAGTACGCATCAAACTCCAGCTTACCCTAGCGGTCATCAAGCAGAGGGTTCAGTTATAACTGAAGTTTTATCTAGTATTTATCCTGAACACAAAACTAAGCTCTATGAAATTGGTGCTATGGTTGGCAGAGCTAGAGTTCTTCAAGGAGTGCATTACCAGTCTGACAATGACGCTGCAATGATTATGACTAGACTATTGTGGCAAAATATTAAGGAAAATCTCAAAGGGACAGGGTATGAGCAATAATGATTGATCTTTTTATACCTTCTAAAAATAGAGCCATGCAGCTTAGATTTCTTTTAGAAAGCGTGGCTGAGAATATGCCTTCATTCTTTAATGAAATTAAAATACTCTATACCTACACAGACGATAATTTCAAAGAAGGCTATGAAAAATTAATAAACGAAAAAATTCTACCCAACATAGTCTGGCAAAAAGAAGAAGACTTTCTACAAGATTTTTTGCAATGCATTGAGTCCTGTAAATCAGATTACATATGCGGAATGGTTGACGACTGCGTAGTTTACAAAAGAGTTTCAGTGCCAAGCGAGATAGTAGAAGAACTCATAGACGACGAAGTGCTTTGTTTTTCTTTGAGGTTAGGTTTGAATACTGAATTACAAAACTATCTTGAGAGTTGGAAAATTAAACTGAATAAGTATCGAGAAAACGAAATAGGAATAAAATGGAATTACTCTGATTACGAACGTCGTTGTAATTATGGTTATCCTATTTCATTAGATGGTCATATATATAGACCTAAAGAGTTATTAAAGTTTTCAACAAAGAGGGAATTTGACAGCTTGAGAAGCTGGGAAGCAAATACTGTCTATTCTTGCGGTACAGATCAATCTGCTAAAAAGCATATAGCTTCTTTTAAACAAAGTATACTTTTCAGTATTCCATGCAATTGTGTTCAATATGACGAAACTATGGTTTCTGGAGAAGTATATTCTTACACAGAAGAAGAACTAAACAAGAGATATTTGAATAATGAGGTAATATCTTTTTGGGATATGCAACATGCTTTCCAAAATGTAAATTGCACACATAACGAAGTTAAGTTTTATTTTAAGAAACTGCAAGGAGAGGAAAATGCCTGACCACAAAACTCATGCAATACAGTACCTATATCAACAGGCTTTAGCAGATAAATCGAAAGCAGAACTTTCTTTTGACCTCTTACTTAATAAAGCTGTTGGAATTGGAGATCACTCTACTGGAGACTTTCACGACAACCTGAAAGAAGCTCTTGATAGCTTGATAGATGCTGAAGACAGAATATCACTGCTTAAATCTAGGTATCCACAAAATGTTCAAAAAACTATTAAGTAAGCTTAAAAAAGAAAAGACTCAAGAAAAAATCCTCTTAGAAGATACTAGTGGGTATCTTTTGTTCACAGTGGATGATGAAGGCATTATTGGTCTAGACTTTGGATTTGATACAGAATCTGCAAAAAGCAACGAACTTTTTTCTGAAATGTTTCACCAACTCAATAGTGGACAACTAATGGAAACAGGGACTAGCTTCATAACTGATACCCTTGAAAGGATAAAGCCTAAAGCAGCAGAAGACTTTATTGAAAATGTTGAAATACTAGAACAACTAAAAGATAATGTATTTCTTAATGCCATTACTAGAACTCCTGAAATAAGCCCACCTACTTTTAAAGAAGAAGTCGTAGTTAAACCAACTGATATAGCAAGCATCCTCTTGAAAGATGAACACAACTAAAAAGTGTATAATAAGTTGATACCGTTCTTTTCGGAGGTCAAAAAAATGTCTGACAGAAAAATTGCTTGGGAAAAATGGGACGTAAACGTAATAGAACAAGAAATTGTAGAAAATTTTTATGAAGAAAATTACGACGAGGAAGATTCAGAAGTAGCAGAAGATGCCTTACTATTCTTAGAAAAAATACCTCACTTGGTAACTACCCCTATGGGTATGTATCAACTTCATGACAAAATGAACGTCATGAATCAGTTTGAGTGCTGGATGGGTTATACTAATTTTGATATTACCCACTCTATAAGAGATAAAATAGAAGAAGTAGAAGGCGTTGAACTTCTCAATGTCACTGCTAGATATAGGTTCTTTGTCGGTGTCGGAAAGCTTTTTAACTTTCCAGATGTTAGATTAGCAATAGAAAATGCTTTGTATAACAATATATCCTTAGATGCCGAAACAAATGAAACAGTAAATATAATCAAAGATAGCATCTCAGAAGATCGCTATTGGGCTATATTTATCTCAAAGGCTGGAGAAATTCTCTATACCAGCACAAACGATGAGAATGATGAGCATTATCTCACAACATTAGACACTTATGAAACAAAAAGAAAAACTAATGGTGGGTTATTGATTCAAAATGACGAATAAAATACAAAAAATTCAAGAAGACTATTTGTTAGATTTCGGTCGAATTTTTATTCGTGGCGAAATAGATGAAGATTCAGAAGAGAAATTCACTACTTCTCTTAGGTATCTAATTTCCAAAAATATCAAAACAATTTATGTATACATAAATTCTGAGGGGGGTGATATAGATTCTGCTTGTGCAATAATAGATGAGATTAATGGTGCAAAATCTCAAGGCTTTTCAATAACAACAATATCTTTAGGAAAATCTTATTCTGCTGCCGCTTATATACTAACATTTGGCACTAAAAGATACGCAACAGAAAACTCAACCATAATGCTTCATCCAATTTTGTTTGACCTAGATATGGACTATATAGCTAACCAAAAAGCATATACTGCTTTTACTGACTTCAAGTATGCAGATATAATAAAAAAGGTTGCCAATAATTGTTCAAAAAAAACAAAAGCAGCAATTCAAGGATTTGTAGAAAAAATTCAACATGGACTTTGGCTTTGTCCAAAAGAAGCTAAAAAACTAAAAGTAATAGATGGGATATGGGATTATTCTTTAGAAAAATCAATAGATGAAGACGGTAACGGATAGCGAACTAAGAGAAGCTCTGAAAAACAGAGACAATATAAACGTAATGAATAAAATCTGTAGTAAGTATACAGATATTATTTGCTATGAAGAGTTGCAAAGATGCAAACTTATATCCCTTTGGGAGGCTCTTAAATCGTATGACCCTACCAAAGGTAAATGTAAATTCACTTCCTTTTTATGCAATAGATTATTCTGGGAAATACAAAAACAACTCTACGAAATAAATAAAAGAAAGAGACTTCCTAAAAGTGACTCAGCTTCAACACTTATATCGGAAATATGCCACTCAAAAGAAAGCTTTGATAAAATTGAAATAGATGAAATATTTGAAAAGCTAGACAAAAATTCAAGAGATATACTGTTTAAAAGATTTTATGAATCTAAAACAGCAAAAGAGATAGGACAAGACAATGGATACGGAAGAGAGACCGCAAGAAGAAGAATCAATGAAGCTTTAGAAAAACTAAAACAATGCTTACAGAATTAGCTTGCTATAACCAAGACTCTACTTTTCAAGAGTTGCTATCTGCTTTATTTACATCTGCTCAGAAAAATGTGAGCTGTCTGGCTATACCATCTGGCTTCATGGGTAGACTTACAGACTTTACAAAAGATCAAAAATTCTCTGTCGCTATAGACTTTCCCTATGGTTTAAGCGGAACCTCTGTTAGGGTTCACGAGATAATACTAGCTATACGACAAGGTGCTTCTTATATAGATTTAGTTCTTAATAATAGTTTTATTAAAGAAGAAAATTGGCGGAAAATTAGGGAAGACTTAAAAACCTGCAAATCTATTTGCGATCAGAACGATATAGATCTTCGTGTAATAATAGAATACCGTTTGTTTCCTGTAAAAACAGTCTTGTTAATGTGCGATCTTCTTTATAATGCAAACATCTATAATGTTATTAATTCTACTGGTTTTGTAGCAGATGACCTATCTGACAACGCGATCATTTCCTATGAAATGCAAAATAAAACTGGCGTTCAAGTTACCCCTTGTGTAAGAGCTTTTTCTAAAAAACAGCTTGAAGTCTTTGAATCTCTTGATGTTTATTCTCTAAGGCTAATTTCTTCAAAAGCTACAGAAGAGATTCTTTAATGGTGTATAATAAGTAGGATTGGATTTTAATCGTAGGAATAATAGGAACCGTGCAAAAGTCATAAATAAAGGTATATACAATGACTACAGGCACACATACAGCGACCTCTCTTGGTAGTGGGTCAACAGACAATGACGGTGGAGTAATAGTAAATGCTGGAACCGTTGCAGGTTCTAAATTTACTGCTAAATCTCCAATTGATATCAACGGACAAGCTAGATCTAGTGGTGCTAAGGTACTTGCTAGAACTGGTACTGCTGCTGTCCCCGGAATTGCTAAGGGTAACTCTAGTGGAACTCTTGCATATAGTGGACCTGCAACCAGATCATCTTCAGACACGGGTTTCGTTATTAGAAGCGGTGTAAATAATAAGATCTCTGGTGTAGCAAGTTTGAATCCGATTTTCAGTGGTGGTTCAGATATCAATCGCAATGCTGGTAACCTTCATAAGAAGACTACGCATCGCTCCAAAGGTACTTGGGCAACTCTCGTATTTGACGTATTTGGTGGTGGATTGCTGCAAAGTGATGGTACTGCTAAGTCAGGTGCTACTGGTTATGGAAGCAGTAATGCTATTACTGGTGACTTCCCAACTAGAAGCGCTCCGGGTGAGTTCTACATCCTTCAGAACTTCGTTTCCTTTACTGGCACTAGCGTAAGTGGTGACGGTACTGCAAGTGAAAATATGATGGATTACAGTGCTATAACTGGAGGCTAATGTCCTATCTTTTTAGAATTGAGGTGAATCATGGGTTCAGAAATGCCAGCACTAGTTGCTGTTATTGCAATTACGATGGGATTGCTAAAGGTAATAGAGATGTTGATTTCAAAAAAATCCTCCAAAGACTCTTGTTTGAGTCAGGAAGAAAGAAATTGGTTACAAGGACTACATGAATTACACGAACGATGTGACTCCGATGGAACGCCGTTGGTCTATGTTCCTCGCAGTTGGGCTGAAATTCAGCGCGATATGCAAAGGGTAATGACTAAGATGGTGACAGATCAGAAGAGGATCGCAGATATTCTAGACAGAATTGACAAAAAGCTTGACAGTTAATTCAAATTTGATCGGGAGCGAGGGCTTTCCTCGCTCCCCTTCTATGCGAATATTTTTAATGTTTTTTACTGTTTTGTGTATAATATACTAGCGGAACATGAATTAATGCGCAATACGGCATCACCCATACACACCCACAAAACACAACCTAGCCTTCCATTAATGGAGAGAGAAAAATAAAATGTCATTTACACATACAAACAGCGTTAGATACAGCTACAAAGCTGGCGGAGTAACTACAAGCAAAACCGTTGATGTTGAAGAAACTGGATCTGGAGAGATTAACGTAAGCGAAGAGATATTATTCCACGCAAGCACGCATGGTGGAACCTATCAGTATGATATTACTGGATTTGAGTTTCAAACTGCTGCTAATGCAGTTTCTACTTACTTTTTGCTTGAAGGCGTTAATGGAGCTATTTGGGCGAATGGAGGCGCTAGCAGCGGAGGCACAAAAATTACCGATCTAGACGACGGAGTTCCATATGTTTGGTCTAAGAATGGTGGCGTTAATTTTCCATCAGGAACTTCAAACAAGATGGTAGACAGTACTGCTAAGCTAACTGTAATACCTGACCCATACGACGCAGATACTAACCCTAAACATAATCAAGTTAGCGGTACTAATACGTTTACAATTACAGCTAGAGTTCTCTATGATGCAACGCCATAGTAGTGAACACATAGCCAAACTACAAAACTAGATTGAGAAAAGAGAGGCTAAACCCTCTCTTTTTTTTTGAAAAAATTAAATGGAGAAACAAAATGAAAGAAGCAATTAAAAGTAAAAAGGGAATCATGGCAATAGTGTCAATAATTATGGCACTAGCACTTGCTATTTGGCAAAATGGAGGACTTGATGGAATTATTATAGATGTACCCGGATCTGATCCGATTGAAGTAAACATTCCAGAAAGCTGCGAGTGCAACGATGAATGTAAATGCGATACCGATGATGGCTCTTGTGATTGTGGTGACGACTGCGCTTGCCCTATTTGCGTCGAATGATAAACAAAGAATTGTTTTCTCAGATTCTTGCGATTATGTTGAAATAAACAATGTATACAACACAAACGAAGAAACTAGAGAACACACTTTAAGAATGACTCAATACATTTGGTGGGAATGGAGAGACAGGATTCTTCTTCCCGTCTTAGATCCAATCACCAAACAAGAGACGGGAGATTGGAAAAGTGGGTCTGACTTTGTTGTTAGAGAGTTTCTTGTAATTTTCAGCAATTCATCAAGCCCTAATGATACAAATAGTGTTTTGTTAGACAAGAGGAAAGATCATTGGATTTGTATTTTTTGGGATAAAAACGACAAGGTTATGAGAAAGATACGTTGTAAGTGGCTAGCTACAACGCATACTACATACGATGTGGAAATAAAGAACAGAGACATAGTTAAACAAGAAAGAAGAAACCATTTCCAAAAGAGGTAGTTATGAAGTATCCAAAGATTAGAGCTGAGTGGCAACCAATAAGCAATCCTGATATTGATATAAAAAGCCAAGAGTTAAAAATATATAAAAACTCTGAACTCATTGAAGAGTATTCACTAAACCGCTGGGATAGATCGCTGGAGTTTTTCGTTCCTGCTTGGGATGAAAAAGGGTATTTGATACAAGACCCAACCAGAATATACTACACTGTAGAAGCTATCACAGATAACTTTTCGTCTGAAGTCATAGCTTCAAATGTTATAGAACTACAAAGTGTCGCCATTGATGAAAAACCAACGGACTTGAAGGTGTCCGTAATGCCCTTTCCAGATTTTCATCAGGAATACAATCCGTCAAATCCAAGCATTTCTATCATGGGTAGTGGAGTTATTTAGATGAACTGGCAAGATATTCACGATCAAGCCGTCGTATTTGATTGGCACAATCACGGCACACTTAAAAATTTCTTGTTCGACCGTTCTCTTGACGGTAAAGATTCTAGGTTCTTAACTAGACTATTCAAAAGAGCTTTCTGGCCTTTGAGCGAAAGAAACACTTTACCAAAGATGGAAGAGGGAGGATTAAACGTAATTCTCTCGACTTCTTATATACCTGAAATAGAATGGGTGGACGATCAAAAACTAATCAAATTTCTCAAATGGCTGTATCCCTCAGTAAATAAAAGAGTCTTTCAGCCAACTTACTTTGATGCAACTAATGCGATGATGGATCGTATGGAAAAAGAAGTAGAATCATATGGTGACAAATTTAAGTTCGTAAAAAACCTCAATGAACTGGAAGATGCCATTGTGAATAGCGATATAGCAATGATTCATTCTGTTGAGGGAGGTCATTCCCTTAATGGAGAATTGGCAAAGAAAAGAGTAGAAGAATCCACTGCTTTGAAGCCACTCGTTGAAAACGAATTGCTGAAAAACCTTGAACATTTTTATGATAGAGGTGTCGCTTATCTTACTCTTGCTCACTTTTATCCAAATCACTTAGTGTCTCCAGTATTTCCTTATCCAGAGTACGGAATCAAAAAAAGTAACTGGAAGCAGTTAATGGCTGGATGGGATATGAACAAGGGTCTTACATCTGTCGGTAAAAAGGTAGTGGAAGCAATGAAAGATATGGGTATGATAATAGACATCACCCACTGCACGCCTAAAGCTCGTTCTGAGGTGTATGATATAGTAGGAAATGACTTGTCAAAAATTGTTGCAAGCCATATTGGAGCTTTTTCTGTTAATCCAGACCCACTAAACTTGGAAGACTGGGAAATAAAATGGTTAGCAGATCATAACTGCTTGATAGGAATCATCTTTATGAACTACTGGCTAAGCCCAATAGATTCAGGACTAGGATTAAAACACATCGAAAGAACAATCGACCATATAATAAACATAGCTGGCGACCAAGTGTTGGCTATAGGAACAGACTTTGATGGGTTCACAGATCCGCCGGATGAGATAACGGATATATCTGAATTACCAAGACTCACTAGATACTTATCGTGTCTAAGAAGTGGGGTAAATGAGGACAAATATTCAACTGAAACAATAACTAATATATTAGGTAGAAATTCCCTAAGATTTATCCTTGAGGGATGGGGTAAAAAGAAATGAAAAAATATATAGACTCATTAAAACAATATGCTGAAGATGCAACTACTAGTGACGCAAAGACTGGAGCCTGTTGGGAAGGTTACGAAAGAGTACCTAATACTAAAAAAGGTGAACCGGGAAGTTGTCGAAAAATTGGTTCAAGCGTGGCTGATTTTAAATACCAGAACCCAAAGACTGGCGAAATAACATACTATGCAAGAAAAGGGCCGCATAGAAAAGACGGTGTAAGCTTAGTGTACAAAGGAAGAGCAAGTCAAGGTTTCTTTAACGAAAATTGGGATGAAGAATGGACAGAGTATTCTGAAGCAGCAGAGTATCAAGGCAGAAAGGTTACACTAAATAAACCTTTCTTAACTCCAGATGGGCCAAAGAAACGTTCTGTATATGTAAAAAATGATAAGGGTAACGTAGTTAAAGTAAACTTCGGAGACCCTAACATGAAGATTAAAAAGAACGATCCGGCTAGACGTAAAAGCTTTAGGGCTAGACACAACTGCGATAGTCCGGGTCCTAAATGGAAGGCAAGATATTGGTCTTGTAAAATGTGGTAATATGGCAAATAATAATAGACTACAAGTCATCTTAGAGAAACGCCGTCAAAAACATCAGATTAAGTCTGATAAAAAAGATGACAAAGAAGAAAAGAAAGAAACTAAAAGAAACTACAGACTTGAGAAGATCAATGCTGTAAAAGAAAAAATCTACGCTGTTGCAGCCAAAAGGAAGTGGTTGTTTCTTATCATAGCAGCTGCGATAGTAGCCTACTTAGTCATTTTCAAAGGCGGGTTTAGCTTTGGTGGCGGGTCAGGCATTTTAGAGAAGATTAAAAGCTTCTTTTAATTTTTTTATTAAGGAAAAGAACTATGGATAAGGTAAAAGCCTTACTCAAAAGTCGTCGCTTTTGGACTGCCATTGGTGGTGTTGTTGTAGTAGTCGCTCAGGAAACTCTTGGTGTAGACTCAGAAACAACTAACAGAATTGTTGCACTTGCAGTAGCATGGATCCTTGGTGACTCACTACGAGTTACTTCTACTGAAGAATCTGCATAGAACTGTATGCAAACATTAAGCAGTTCGTCTATAATACTGTAGGCGAACTGCTATTTTTTTTGGGATTAAGCAATGGATACAAAAGAAAAACATCTTCTAGTTTTTTCCGCTAAATGGTGCGGCCCTTGCAGGATGATGAAGTCTACAGTTTGGAATGATCCAAACGTAAAAGATAAGCTAGAAGATTTTGACTCTGTTAACTTTATAGATATAGATAAGCCTGAATCAAGACAATTAACTAATATGTACAGAGTCAATGCGGTTCCTACTATTTATATAGTAAATGAAAAAGGTGTTCCTGTAAAAACTGGTAACACTATGGATGTTTCAAGAACAATTAATTTTCTGAGTTAAGATGGATAAAAAAAATTTACAAGTAGTGGTTTTCATGACCACTTGGTGTCCTCATTGTAAGAATATGAAAAGTCATACTTGGACAAACGACTCTGTTAGAAACGCGATGGTTCCATACCATAATAGCAAACCAGCTTTTATATTATGTGACAAACCCCAAAATAGATACTTGGTAGATGAATTTTCAATAGAAAAGTATCCAACCGTAGTAGTAATGGATGAAGATCACAACATTCTCAAAAAAGCTAACAACATGAGTCCAGATGAGCTAGTTGGATTTCTAGACGACTTAAATGAATAAAGATACTAAAATTCTCATAACAGGAGCGAGAGGTTTTATTGGCTCTGCTCTTGGTCATTACCTTAGTTCTCAAGGCTTTACGAATGTCATGGGTCTAGATGGTACTAGGCAAGGTCTTGACTTAGGTAATGATGCCGAGTTGGGATGGATATTTGACGAAAGCTTCGATGTCGTTTTTCATTTTGCGACCAGACTTCCAACTAAAGAAAACTGCTTGGAATATCCAGCAGGACTTATGTATGAGAACGTCTTTGTAACATCAAAGGTCTTAGAGGAAGCTAGGCTCAATGGTTGTAAAAAATTTATAACTATGTGGGACTCGTCTTGCTATCCTGAAGCAACTCCAATTC
>Ga0114932_10004750_pt1 | contig 12435 bp, 17 predicted proteins | sample 2SBtaG_2_FD_87286 | JGI IMG/M metagenome (GOLD analysis project Ga0114932, IMG submission 87286) | Deep subsurface microbial communities from Kolumbo volcano to uncover new lineages of life (NeLLi) - 2SBTROV12_ACTIVE470 metaG | ecosystem: Environmental > Aquatic > Marine > Volcanic ...
AGACGACGCCCGCGCACAATCGCGTCAGACCATCCGCGCAACCGCCCCGGGGCTGGAGCAGCATCTTTATACAGCGCACCCGGTTCTGGATCACGGATTTGTGCGGGTGATCGACTATATGGGCGACGACAGCGCGATTACACAGGCCGCACGGGTGTCCTACGGGCGCGGCACCAAAAAGGTCAGCAACGACGCCGGGCTGATCCGCTATCTGATGCGCCACTGGCATTCCACACCGTTTGAGATGTGCGAAATCAAGCTGCATGTGAAACTGCCGGTGTTCGTGGCGCGCCAGTGGATCAGGCACCGCACCGCGAATGTGAACGAGTATTCGGCGCGCTATTCGATACTGGACCGCGAGTTTTACATCCCCGCGCCGGAAAATCTGAACGCGCAGTCGGTGGTCAACAATCAGGGCCGGGGCGAGACGCTGGAGGGCGACGAGGCCGCGCGCGTCCTTGATATTCTGCGCGAGGACAGCGCGCGGGCCTACGATCATTACGAGGATATGATGTCCCAGGACGGGCAGGCCGGTCTGGCGCGCGAACTGGCCCGCATGAACCTGCCAGCCAATGTCTATACCCAGTGGTACTGGAAGGTCGATCTGCACAACCTGTTCCACTTTATGCGGCTTCGCGCCGACGCCCACGCCCAATACGAAATCCGCGTCTACGCCGAAACGCTGTGCAAGATTGTGGCTGACTGGGTCCCGCTGGCCTATAGCGCGTTTGAAGACTACCGGCTGGGCGGCGCACAGCTTTCAGCGAAGGCGGTGGAGTGTGTGCGGCGGATGGTTAAGGGTGAAGAGGTCACGCAGGAAAGCAGCGGGATGAGCGCCGGGGAATGGCGGGAGTTTGAAGCCGTCATTAAGGAATAATAAACCATAAGACCGCCCAAATGGCCGTGCCAATTGACACAGCTAGAAAAGTTCTGTACACAGTACGTACCATGTAACGAAATGATCAAATCCTTCGCCTGCAAGAAAACCCGCGCCCTGCATGACACCAGCACTGTGCACCGCAATTTTCGGGCTTTTGCGCGTCAGGCGAAACAAAAACTGATGATGCTAAACGCCGCAACTGCCTATGTCGACTTGACCAGCCCACCGGGCAACCGGCTTGAAAAACTAGGTGGGGACAGGGCAGGCCAATCCTCGATCCGCATCAATGACCAATGGCGGGTTTGCTTTGTCTGGAGAGAAGGAAACGCCCACGATGTCGAAATCTGCGACTACCATTGACCCCATTCACCCCGGCGAAATCCTGAAAGAACAGTTTCTGGATGAATACGGCATCAGCGCCACGGTGTTTGCCAAAAAGCTGGGCGTGCCGCCCAATCGCATCACCCGGATCATCGCTGGCAAGTCGCGTATTACGGCGGACACGGCCCTGCTGTTGGCGGCGGCACTTGGCACCACGGCAGAGTTCTGGCTGAACCTGCAGATGCGGTATGATCTGGAAGTGGCGCGGGGGGATGATCGGACTGCGCGGCGGGTGGCGGGGGTTGTTGGCAGGGGGCCGGTTTTTGCGGTGGCTGCGGAGTAGGGTGGGCGACTCTCGTCAAAGGCGATGGATTGTGTTAGGCGTATGGTAAAAGGCGAGGAGGTGACGCAGGAAAGAAGCGGCATGAGCGCTGGCGAATGGCGGGAGTTTGAAGGGGTTTTGCGCGGCCCCGGTTAAGCCGAGTGCAAAAGGCCCCGGTGGGGCGGTTTAAGCGCAAAACGGGCGCGCTCGTTGCGCGGCCTAAGTTGGTGGTTTCAATTGGGTCATGCAAAACTGAAAATGAAAAAGTTTTTTTTGGATCATCCCATTTGTTGCTACTGCGGAGGTTCAATAGAAGCCAAAACAATTGATCATTGTCCTCCGAAAGTGTTATTTATGGACAAATCTCGCCCAAAGGGATTGGAATTTCCATCATGTAGCCGGTGTAACAACGGCGCAGGCAATCTAGAACAGGTAGCAGCCCTAATATTCACCGCCATGGGGCACGTGGCGCAAGAAACCGGTATCGACAACTACACAAGGAAACTTGTGCGGGGTGTGAAAAATAACAATCCAGATGCGATCAATTATCTTTTTAGCAACTCAGAGCCGATATTTATTAACTTTGCAACTGGTGTTAAAACGATGACTGCGGTCAATCCATACAAAAGACTCTATTCCGACTATTTGGAGCCATGGGCCGCAAAATTGGGGTATGCATTATGGTACGAATCCACTGGCCGCATCCTTGATGAAAATGCTGTTATTAGTGTGCAGATCCAATCAAATTACGATCTGATGACTGGGTCCGGGAACAACGAAATTTTTGAGAGTATGGGAGCGCCGACTGAATTGAAGTAAGGTGAATGGAATACTTGGAAACAATTTAATTTTAGTAGCAAAGTCATTAGCCATAAAACTATGGGAATTTTTCAAATTGCAATTCAAAGTGCGTCGCTGGTTTATATCGTTATTTCTAAAAATTTGGAAAGGGCAACCAAATTGGTCGGTAATTTGACGCATTTTTCGACTTCCGCAAAGTGCGGCATAAATATCCTTTGAAGTGAATTGACTGATGTTTGACTCTACTCACTGAGTTGGCAATTGACACGTAGATTCCTACAGAAATCCGCCCGGGCCACTTTGCCCGGGCAGCGCCCGATCCGCTCCGTCACGCTGAAAGCGTGCCTGCGGCACGACGGGTGGGCGCTTTGCTTCCTGCCCTCGGATCGGGCGCTGCCCTCGATTTGGAATTGCGCAGCCGTTCCGCGGATTGGCAAATGTAGCGCGTGTGATTTCACCCACCGTTTGGTGCGTCTGGTGATGGCGGATGGTGGGTGGAACCACCCACCCTACGTCTTACTCCGCCGCGAAGTCCGGCAAATCATTGTCCGCCGCGTAGGCCGCCCGCAGCGCCAGGTGCAGGTCGGCGTTTTGTGTCAGCGACACGTCCTCGCCGTTCAGAACGGTGCCGGTCAGGTTCGGCGCGCCATCCTTGATCACCAGTTTGCAGACCACCGTCTGCGCCTCACCACCTGCCGTAAACCCCAGCGTCACCTCAAAAAACACGCCCGGCACCAAGCGGTCTGAAACATCCCGCACCACAATATCGCCGCCCACCGCCCTTGCCGCCACAAACGCACAGGCCCGGCGTCCGCTTTCCTCTTCGTCCGCAGTATAGGCCTGTGCTGATCCTGCCAGCAGCACAGCACCGGCAAGCGTTACAATCAGAAGTTTAGGCATCCGCTGGCTCTACCTCACCGCCTGCGTCCGTCCAGTCCTTGAGTGACCCCAGGGCAAAAACCTGTTCGTATCCCATGTCCATCAGCAGATGAGCCGCCAGCGTGCAACGCCCGCCGCTGGCGCAGTAAAGGATCACGGGGCGGTCCTTTTGCAGTGCTTTGTCGTAGGTCGGCATATCTGCGTCGGCGCGAAATTCCAGCATCCCGCGCGAGATATTGAGCGCGCCCGCCGCCTTGCCCGACTTGGCCACCTCATCGCCATCGCGCACATCCAGCAGCAGCGCGCCGCTGTCTGCCAGCATTTTCTGCGCTGCGGGTACCGAGATCGGAGCGACCGCAGGTTTTGCTAACATCATGTAATCTTTGACCGACTTTGCCATTTGGTTTTCCTTTTGGTTGACTGACACCCATTTAACCACCCGACGCAGGACATCCAAGGCGGCAAAAGTGTCACGCATTGTCGCCCGGCATGAAACAATCACGGCAGCGGCATGGTTTTGCCGCATTTGCGTGCACAGTGAAAGGCACGAGCAGCAACAAATGGAGGCGGGTTATGAAACCCCTGATCATCCTGATGGCCGCGCTCATAAGCGCGCCGGTGGCGGCGCAGACTCAGAATTGCGCCCCGCGTGAAACTTTAATCTCAAGGCTTGCCCATGTGGGCGAGATTCAGACCGGTATGGGATTGGCGACAAAGAAATCACTGATCGAAATCTGGACGTCCGACAAAACCGGCACCTGGACCGTGGTGATGACGTTCACCAGCGGTATGAGCTGTGTCATGGCGTTCGGCGAGGGCTGGACGGTTCCCGAGACCCCTGAACTCAGTCAGGTGGCCGAACCCGCGTGAACCACGCATAAAAAAGGCGGCAGGATCAACCGGCCGCCGTTTTCGGTTTTTTCGTCTGTTTTTAGTCAGCCAGCGCCAGATCGGTCGCGGCTTCGCGGCCGTTACGGCCTGTTTCCAACTCGAAATTGACTTTCTGGTTGTCAGCCAGGCCGGTCAGTCCGGCGCGTTCGACAGCAGAAATATGCACAAATACGTCATTGCCGCCGCCATCGGGCGCGATAAAGCCGTAGCCTTTAGTGCTGTTGAACCATTTAACGGTGCCAGTAGCCATCCGTCTTCTCCTCACAAAATTCGCCACCCGCAACGTGCGGTGACTTCGGTGCAGATCGGTCTTAACAAGGGAACCGGGTCTGCAGCGGGCATCGGCGGATCGTGAAAGACTTGACTCACAAAGCCGCTATGGCGGAAATCGGACGGGTGCGCAAGCGTTCTTTTTTGACGCAAACTGCGGAATTTGCTTCCAAAAACGTCTGTGGCGCCACGGCTATTCAACAAATGCCTTTTCGATCACAAATCCGCCCGGGGTGCTGCGCGACCCTTCGCTCAGCCCCGCATTGACGGCGATGGTGCGCATATCGGTGTTCAGTCCCATGCTGCCGCAGATCATGATCCGGTCGTGCGCAGCGTCAAGCGGTGGCTGATCAAGCGCGTCAAATAGCGTGCCCGATGCGATCATTTGCGTAATCCGTCCCTTGTTTGGGCTGTCTTCACGCGTCGTGGTGGGAAAGTAGAGCAGCTTTTTGGCCGCGTCGTCACCAACCAGCGGATCCCGCAGAATTTGCCGGATCATCCGCTGGCTATAAGCCAGCCCCGAGTGCCTCCACGTGGTATGCGTCAGGATGATCCGATCGTATTTTTCGTAAATTTCAGGATCGCGGATCAGGGACGCAAATGGCGCCACACCGGTACCTGTCGCAATCAGAAACAGCCGTTTACCGGGCAAAAGCGCATCAAGCACCAGCGATCCAACGGCCTTGGGACGTAAAATGATCTGGTCGCCGGGTTTTATGTGTTGCAGTTTTGACGTCAGCGGGCCGTCGTCAACCTTGATCGAATAGAACTCCAGCTCGTCGTCCCACGACGGCGAGGCAATTGAAAACGCCCGCATCACCGGTTTGCCGTCGCCGCCGGGCAGCCCCAGCATGACAAATTCTCCGGACTTAAAACGCAGATTTTTGGGGCGCTCCAGGCGAAAGGAAAACAGGCGGTCCGACCAGTGCGTCACAGAAGAAACACGCGCCAGATCGACGGATTTAGAGGCAGGAAAATCAGCGTTCGCTTTGTTCATCACACGACAAAGGTAAACTACACGCGCTGCGTTTCAATAGCGCGCGGGCGGCTGGTTCGAAATTCGGTCAATATGGCGCGGTCGCTGGTGCGATCCAACAAACCGATCTGCGCGGCACAGCTGCATCAACCTGACAGGGCTTCAGGCCGCCGCTGCGACGGCAAATCCCTGCGGGTCCTCAACGGCGTCGATCAGGTCGGCGTTCACAACCTCGCGCAATCTGCGGGCAAAGGCCAGCCGCCAGTCGAAATCGTCCTGTTGCAATACTTCGGCAATCGCGATGTCGGGGCTCCACGCATCGCAGGCGGTCAAGTATACGGTATCGCCGCGCCGGGCGTCCTGAGCGCGGATGACTTTGGTTTGAGAGGCGTATGACATTATCTGTGCCTTAGACGTTGTTTCGGTTCTGACACAGATATAGGAAATAATTCTAATATACGTAAGATATAGACTGTTGAAAGGGAAATATTACTATGGTATCGCCAATTCGTAAAACTTTGTCGCCATTATTTGAATACAAGAAGAATGGACTTCCCGATGGATCAGCTTGACCGGAAAATCCTACACGAGCTGCAGTCCGACAGCAGCCAATCTCTGGACGAAATCGCACGCAAATGCGGGTCTTCCAAAACACCGGTGTGGAATCGAATCAGGAAAATGCGCGCCACAAGTGTGATCAAGGGCGAGGTGGCGCTGCTCGATCCAAAGGCGCTGGGGCTGGAGGCCTGTTTTTTTGTTTTGGTGCGTACGTCCGAACACGATGCCGACTGGCAGGCGCGGTTTTTGGCAACACTGATCGCGCGCCCGGAAGTGTTAGAGGCGCACCGTCTGGCGGGCGATATCGATTACATTCTGAAAGTGCGGGTGAAAAACGCCGCCGCCTACGATGATTTTTATCAGGCTCTGATCGCGCGCGTCAAAATATTCAACGTGACCGCTTTGCTGTCAATGCAGGAGATAAAATTCACCACGGCGTTCGAATTATCGCCACCGACAACGACTTAAAGCGTGTCCTGCGCCTGCAGGCTCATGCGGTGGTGCGCATTGGCCTGCGCTTTGAACCACTCGAGTTTACCGTGCAGTTTCACGACGTCGCCGATGATAATCATCGAGGGGCCTTTAAGTCCGGCTTCTGTGGCTTTGGTCTGCAGGTCACCCACTGTGCCGATGGTTACGCTTTGATTGTCGCGGGTGCCATTGTCGATGATGGCGGCCGGCGTATTCAGGTCGGCCCCGTGCAGTTCAAATTGCTGCGCCAGTCGCCGCAATGAAGACAACCCCATATAGATCGCCACCGTTTGAGTAGGGCGCAACAGCGCGTCCCAATCCAGCCCCAACTCGCCGTCCTTGCCATAGGCGGTGGTGAACAAACACGACTGCGCGTAATCGCGGTGCGTGAGAGGGATACCTGCATAGGTCGAACATCCAGACGCCGCTGTAATGCCGGGAACCACCTGAAAAGGTACGCCTTTTTCTGCAAGCAGCTCGATCTCCTCGCCGCCGCGCCCAAACACGAACGGATCGCCGCCCTTGAGACGCAGCACCCTTTTACCTGCCTGCGCCAGATCGACCATGGTTTGGGAAATGTCTTCCTGTCGCATGGCGTGGTTGCCCATTTGCTTGCCGACAAAGATGCGTTCGGCGTCGCGGCGGATCAGGGCAATCACCTCGTCGGACACCAGACGGTCGTAAAGTACCACATCGGCGCGCTGCATCAGGCGCAGGGCGCGAAAGGTCAAAAGATCAGGGTCTCCCGGACCGGCGCCAACAAGATAGACCTCACCTCCGCTTGCACCGGACTGATCGGCCGCGGCCGTCTCGAGGTCGGCGAAAAGCTGTCCTTTGGCCTTGTGCGGATTGCCCGAAAGGAAAAAATCACCAACCGGCCCCTCGATGCTGCGCTCCCAGAACCGTCGTCGTGCGCGGCTGGATTTCAGCGCATTGGTCACAGCGTCACGAAATTGCCCGACGAAACCGGCCAGCCGCCCATAGCGCGCAGGCAACAGACTTTCGATTCGTGCGCGCAGGATACGGGCAATCACGGGCGCTGTGCCGCCGCTTGAAATCGCGACAACAAGCGGCGAACGATCAACGATGCTTGGGGTAATGAAATCACAATAGCGGCCCACGTCGGCCACATTGACCAAAGCGCCGGCAGCCGAAGCCATGCGGTGCAAAGCGGCGTCGCGCGCGTCGTCTTCAGCAGCGCCGTAGGCCACTACGCAGCCGTCAAAGTCACCGTCCACAGGGGCGCGGGCCACATGTGTCAGACGCGCGTGATCGGCCATCGCAAGAAACTCGTCACTGAGCTTTGGATCGAATACCGTGACATTGGCCCCCGCTGACAGCGCCCGCTCGACACGGCGTGCAGCGACCGTCCCGCCACCGTCGACAACCACAAGTTTGTCGTTCACGTCCAGAAAAATGGGAAGATGGTCCATGCGCTTGTCCGGTTGTTAATTGAGCGTGGCCGAAGCGCGGGTGCTGCCGTCCGCCCAGTCGACCAAAGCCTGACCAAAGGCCCGCGCCGCTTCGGCGTCCAGGTCAAGAATGGTAAAGCGCCGTCCTTCGCGCAGGGTCAGCTTCAGCAGGTTAAGGTCCTGTGCAAATTCGTCGCCGGTGTAGGCCACGTTTTTCAAATTCGCGGTGCGCCCGTAGGGCAGGTCCAGCTGGACCACGTCCGTGATCACTTCGTCAGTCATAATGCAGTCCCCTCGTGAAAACGGCCTCAAGACGCCACTCCCATTTCTTGGGCGTGTCGCGGTAATCCGGTTTGAGATCAAATTCCAGAAACATCTCGCCGCTCTCGCCGGCGTTGGCGACCAGACGTTCGAGATCCTTGAACGTGTCAACCTCGGGATGCTGGATGATCAGATCGCTAAGCTTGGCCATTTATCTGTTCTCCTGTCGTAAGGCGGTTGTTGAATCGCATTCGATACACCAACCGCTGTGACGCCTCGGGTCCGGCCTTATCAAATCCGGTGCGGTTGTGCAGTACGTTATTGCACAAAATACCCTGTCCGGCGGTCAGTGTGACAGTATGCATCAGCGGATCATCCGAACCGAGTATCTTCTGCAAACTGGTCACGGCCTGTTTCGTCAGTGCATCGTCGCGCCATGAAATGGACCGGGTACGCGCCGTGTAGCGCATCAACAGGCGGCCTGTTTCGGCGTCTGTGGAAAACACGGGGCCAATACTGGCGGGGCGCTCTGAGCCCGGCTCGTCGTGGGCGGGTATGGTCATGGCTTGCGGATGCGACAACGCCGCGATGAAGTCGGGATTTTCGTCCCTGAGCCGCATATAGGCGACTTCCTGATCGAAAAACTGGTTCTGTCCACCGTCGTCGGCAGGCTGTTCGCAATGCAGAATCATCGCGCGAATCAAGTTGTCCGCCGCGTTATAGTAGCCGTCGGAATGCCAGTTCATGGGTTTCCTGGAATAGGGAATAAAGCCGCGTTGTTTGGCCGACCGGGTCACACGCAGCGCCACGATCCCGTCGTTGTCCGCCGAGCGATGCCGTTCGGCGATATGCAAACCCATGGCTTTTGTGAACGACAGCAGGGCTCTGCGCGTCGCCGGCGCATCACCAAAAGGTGTTTTTGCCGCATATATAGCCATATTGGCGATCCGGCAGCGTTCCAACAGGGTTGCACGCTCCGATTCGTCAGGATTTGCTAGATTTTTGATGCCGACCGGCGGCTTTTTCAGGAGGGAGGACAATTTGTCCACCTTATCCGCACGCCAGCGCACATAGGTGTCGTCCGAACCGTTGATCCAAGGATAAATATGTTTTATATCAGACACTTCTTGCATCGCGATTGGTTTACTTCCGATGGATGGTGGTCAAAGAATTCTTGCCGAAATGCCCAGATTGGGTCCCGGACGTCACGGTGCCAAGATACCGCACTCGTTTTTCTTTACATTCATTTATCCTAATATATAAATCAACGTAAGAGAGCAACCGGCCCAAAGTCGATTTGGTCTTTGTTGTTTAACCTCTTTTGGGGTATGAAAGCACATCGGACTTACGTCCAGTCAGCTTAGGCTGGCGCCAAATACGACCCGAAAGGGTTAAACGGAACACGTACAGGGAGATATGTACATGAAAGACGGCGATTCAATTGACGAGAAAAGTGTTGCAGGCCAGCACCCAACTCCAATGCTGGACCAGTTGGAAGACGGCCCGTGGCCCAGTTTTGTCACCGGGCTGAAACGTCTGCGTGATTCCAAAGGCGAAACTTATGCCCCCATGATGAACGATCTATTGGGCCAGCTGAACCATTCCTACGAAGAACGGCTTGGTTTCTGGAAGGGCGGCGCGGTTTCGGTCTTTGGTTACGGTGGCGGGATTATCCCGCGTTTTTCCGAAGTTGCGGAAAAATACCCTGAATCAAAAGAGTTTCACACGCTGCGTGTTATGCCGCCTCCCGGCTTTCACTATACCACTGATCTTTTGCGCAAAATGTGCGACATTTGGGAAAAGCACGGTTCCGGCCTGATCGCTTTCCACGGCCAGTCCGGCGACATCATGTTTCAGGGGTGCACCACTGAAAACACCCAGCATGCATTTGACGCCCTGAACGAGATCGGTTTCGATCTCGGCGGCGCGGGTCCGGCTTTGCGGACCGCCATGAGCTGTGTCGGGCAAGCCCGTTGCGAACAGTCCTGTTTTGACGAGGCGACCACGCATCGTCGGGTCATCAACAAATTTCTGGACGAAATGCACCGCCCAAGTCTGCCCTACAAGTTCAAGTTCAAGTTTTCCGGTTGTGGCAACGACTGCGTGAACGCCATCCACCGTTCGGACTTTGCCGTGATCGGCACGTGGCGCGACGACATGAAGGTCAATCAGGAAGAAGTGAAAAAGCACATCGCCGAAAAGGGCCGCAAATACACGATCGACACGGTCGTCTCTATGTGTCCGACGCGTGCACTTAGCCTGAACGACGACGATACATTGGAAGTTGACAACAATTCCTGCGTGCGCTGCATGCACTGTATCAACGTCATGACCAAGGCGCTGTCGCCGGGCGATGACCGCGGCGCATCGATCATGATCGGTGGCAAGCGGTCGCTCAAAGTCGGCGATCTGATGGGCACCATGGTTGTGCCGTTCATTAAGCTGGAAACCGAGGAAGACTTTGAGTGGATCGAAGACTTCGCGGAAACCTGCATCGACTTCTTTGCTGACAATGCTCTGGAACACGAACGCATCGGTGAAACCATCGACCGCGTGACGTTGCCGGCGTTTTTGGAAGCCGTCGGTATCGAGGCTGATCCGAATATGGTGAACCATCCTCGGACCTCGTCCTATGTACGGACCGACGACTTTGACGACGAAGCCGCCAAATGGTTCGAGCGTAAAGCGACAGATGCCGGAATGACCGTCGCAGGGGAATAAACTCCCCCGCGTTACGGCCTAATTTGAAACCCATTTCGAGGGCTGAACCTTGTAACCAAGGTTCAGTCAGGGAGAGAAGAATGAGTACGACAGCAGAAAAAGATAAGCCAAGAACGGCCATCGAATCCGGTGTTCCCGATCACAAACAATACATGCATCCTGCAATGATCGCGAATTCCGGCAATTGGGATTGGCACGAACGCCCCCAAACAGGCGTGCTGCGCCACGTTTCAAAATCCGGCGAAGAAATATGGACGGTCCGCGCGGGCACACAGCGCCAGATGGATGTCTACACAATTCGCAAACTTTGCGATATTGGCGACAATTTTGCTGATGGTTTTGTGCGCTTTACCACGCGCGCCAACATTGAATTCATGGTGACCGATGAAGCCAAAGTTCAGCCTTTGATTGACGAACTGACGACGAACGGATTTCCCGTAGGCGGTACCGGTGCGTCGATTTCGATGATTTCGCACACGCAGGGCTGGTTGCACTGCGACATCCCCGGCACTGACGCATCGGGCGTTGTGAAATCGCTGATGGATCAGTTGCATCAGGAGTTCGTACAGGAAAAAATGCCCAACCGTCTGCGTATCACGACCTCGTGCTGCCAGATCAACTGCGGCGGGCAAGGCGATATTGCCATCAACGTGCAATACACCAAGCCGCCCAAGATCAACCACGATCTGGTTGCCAACGTCTGTGAACGGCCTGCTGTTGTGGCCCGTTGTCCGGTGGCGGCGATCCGCCCTGCGATGGTCAATGGCAAGCCGTCGCTGGAAGTTGACGAAAAGAAATGTATCTGCTGCGGTGCGTGCTACCCACCTTGCCCGCCCATGCAGATCAACTCGGCTGAAAGCACCAAGATTGCAATCTGGGTTGGCGGCAAACACTCCAACGCCCGGTCCAAGCCTACTTTCCACAAGCTGGCCGTTGCCAACCTGCCCAACAATCCACCGCATTGGCCTGAAGTGTCCGAAGTGGTCGGCAAGATTGTTAAAGCGTACAAAAAAGACGCCAAACACTGGGAGCGTATGGGCGAATGGATCGACCGCATCGGCTGGAACCGTTTCTTTGAAATGACCGGTCTGGCGTTCACCAAGCACCACCTCGACACGTGGACAGGTGCGCGCAATACCATGAACCACTCTGCGCACATTCACTTCTAAAGGACGATTGACGTGAAATTCGGAATAGTCGTCAGCGAAGGGCCTTATACCCATCAGGCGTCGGATTCGGCATATAATTTTGTCAAATCCGCGCTTGAGGCCGGGCACGAGGTTCCCCGTGTGTTTTTCTACCACGACGGGGTCAATGTGGGCACGCGCCTGTCGGTTCCACCGCAGGACGAGCGCAATATTCAACAGCAGTGGACCAAAATCGGCCAGGATAACAATATCGATCTGGTGATTTGTATTGCTGCGGCGCAAAGGCGCGGCATGCTGGACGAAAATGAGGCGGAACGCCAAGGCAAAGACGCCAGCAACATCGCCGAGGGGTTCCGGATTTCCGGCCTTGGCCAGCTGATCGAAATGGGTATCCAGACCGATCGCCTGATGACGTTTGGCGATTAGGGGAAAATCATGGAAAACGGTGTCAAAAAATTCCTCTACGTGAACCGCAAAGCGCCCTATGGAACAATTTATGCGCTGGAAAGCCTTGAAGTTGTGCT
>Ga0114932_10004751_pt1 | contig 12434 bp, 15 predicted proteins | sample 2SBtaG_2_FD_87286 | JGI IMG/M metagenome (GOLD analysis project Ga0114932, IMG submission 87286) | Deep subsurface microbial communities from Kolumbo volcano to uncover new lineages of life (NeLLi) - 2SBTROV12_ACTIVE470 metaG | ecosystem: Environmental > Aquatic > Marine > Volcanic ...
AAATGGGTGGGGATGACAACCTAAGTAAATTGGTGTTAGTTCCATTAGCAGGATTGTTTTTTCTAAAAGAAAAAGATTTAAACTGGCGAAAAGCGCCGACAAACAAAAAAGGAGAGTAAAATGCCAAAAGTTAGTGCACATTTAGGATTTACATTTAGAGTAGGTCCTCTAGAGCAGAATCAATATGGTAGAGTTGACTTGACTGTTGACCAAATAGATACAGAGCTACCTATAGAGCCTCAGCTAGAAGAATCAAAACAAGTAGCTGATGTTGTGTGGGAGTTTATTAAAGGAAAGGTAGATGCTCAAATAGAGGACATGCTAGATGGAGGAAAATAATATACCTAGCAGAGCCTCTGTTTTAGAAGCAATATTAGCAGAAAGAGAAAGACAAGACCAATTATGGGGAGAACAAAACCATGATGATGCTTGGTGGAATATATTAACTGTTGAGAAAAATGGACATATTGCAGAAGAAATATTTGGCAATAACGACACAAAACTATTTATAGAGCTTATTCAGACTTGCGCAACTTATTTTGCGTGGGCGGAATCAGTAAGAAGGAGACACAAAGATGGATAAAAATGCTGAAGATGCTATTGAAAAACTTTTAAAAAACAAAGATTTAAATTTTCAAAAAGGTGACAGCAATGATTTTGTAACAAATCGAATACCTTTTAATATACCAGCGCTTGATAAACTTACTGGTGGTGGTATTCCATTTAAAAAGTTGACTCTTATATATGGACCAACTAACGTAGGTAAGTCTTATTTAGCATCTCAAATTGTAGTAAATGCTCAAAGGTTGGGCGGTAAAGCCGTGTGGATTGACACGGAATTGTCTTATGACAGAGACTGGATGAAAACCTGTGGAGTTGATGACCAAAAAATACTGGTTTCTCAACCCACTACTGGAGAAGAAGCTTTAGAACATGTTAGAGAAGCAATGGTAGCTGGCTTTGAGGTTATAGTATTAGATAGTATAGCCGGTCTTGTACCAACAAATATATTAGAAGAAGACTTTGGAAAAAGTCCTATTGCTTGGCAATCAAGATTTGTGAACACAGCTTTTCCCAGACTTTTCCCACACCTTCAAAACGGTTCAGCTTTTGTAGCTATCAATCAAGTTAGAGCTAGTATGGGACCTGTGGCGCTAGACGCGATGCCTGCAGGACAAGGGCAAGTATTCTTCTCACACTCTATTTTACAAGTCCAAAGAAAAGGTTGGATAACAGAGGGAGAGAAAAAAGTAGGGTTTGATATGAACATTAGATTACGTAAAACAAAGACTGGTGGTGAAAACTGGGATTCAGCTGTTGTGCCTTTTAGAGTAGAAGGCGGTATAGATGTTGTAGAAAGTTATATCCGAGATGCAATAGACCAAAAAATTATTATTCAAAAAGGGCCGTGGTATACATATGGTGATATAAAAGTTATGGGTTTGAATGGTATTAAAGAAAAATTTATTGAAGATGATAAACTATTTGAAAAACTAAAAGATGAACTTACCACCTAGAGATTATACAGAACAAGAGCTTGTAATAGGAAAATGTTTAGATGAGTTTGGTTTAAGATATGATGAACAAGTTTATTATCACCCATATACAGTAGATTTTTATATTCCTGAAATAAAAATGGTAATTGAAGCAGATGGAGTATATGGTCATTTATCTAAAAGAGATGCCATGAGGGATGAGGTATTACTATTATTAGAAGATATTGAGTATATTATACATATAAAAGAAAAAACACAAGAAAAAATAAAGGAAAAATTATGGCTGGAATTAAACAAATTAAGCCAATAGGTCCTAGAAGCCACACTAAAAACGATTTGTGGCTATCAGAGATAATTGATGACCATTTAAATGGAACTATGTTTGCGCCTAGGACAGGTGTGTTTCACCCGTCTGTTATTAGCAACTCTTGTGATAGATATGTTTGGTTATGTTATCATGGTAAAATGGTTGACCAACCACTACCAGCTAAATTACAAAGGATTTTTCAAAACGGTAGTTTTTTAGAAGAAAGAGTTGAAGCTTGGTTTAAAGATTTAAATATTTTAGTAGACAGAGAAGTTTCAGTTAAACAAGATATACCCCCAATCTCAGGGCGAATAGACTTTTTAATAAAACATTATAGTTTTGGAATTACTCCAATAGAACTTAAATCTATAAACACTGCTGGGTTTGCTAAATTAAAAGGACCTAAACCAGAGCATCAAATACAACTTCAAATGTATTTAAATATGGGGGGTTATGGTAAAGGCACTGTGTTATATGAAAATAAAAATGACCAAAAAATAAAAACTTTTATTGTGGACAGAGACCCGGAACAATGGGCGGACATTTTAGATAGATGTTTTAGAATCCAAGAAGCTCTTGTAGCGCCTGAAAAATGTACAGGGAACTCATGGTGTAATTGTAAGTTAGTCCCAATGGGGAGTGTGTAGTGGAAGAGAGAACTACTAAATGGACACCTATGAAGGCATTAGGTAGGGTAAACAAAAGAGTTGAGACTTTAGGTATACCAATTTTTGACCCTAAGTTACCTGAGACAGAAGAACTTGTTTTTTCAGAATTAGCAAACGCTACTGATAAAGAATTAGAAAAATACTTAACTATTTATGGTGGGTATAATGCATTCCTTCAAACAAAAATTGCTGACATAGAAGCTATATTAGGAGCTTTGGAAGCTTCGTTTAGTGAAGGATATAGTAAAGCAGCCTACACAATTTCTAAAGAACATGAGAAAAAAGGTAATAAGCGCCCAACAAATGATTTAATTCGAGGAGAGGTGTTAGATTCTTATGATTCTTTAGCACAGCTAAAAAAAGATATCATAGAACAAACAGCTGAACTAAGACGACTTAGGGGGTTGCTTGAAACCTATAAAGAAGCTTATGGTACAGTAAGTCGGGTTGTTACCTTGAGAACTAAGAGAGACTAAGATGAAACAGTTTTTAGGGCTTGATACATCAAGCAGAGCAATCCATGGCGCTGTAGTAGATGAGAATGAAAAATTGGTCAATCTTTACAAATGGGGAAGTGACAAGAAAAACGCTGGAGAAAGATTTCCTGAAATAGTCGTTGAATTTTCTAAAGAAATGAGTAAAATAAATATAATAGATAATGCTGCTGTAGAAGCTGCGATTTTTGTACAAAATAGAAAGTCATTGATTTCATTGGCTAGTATAATTGGAGCTACTTGGGCAGTCTTAGTACTAAATAATATAGAAACATCTTTAATACACCACGCTGAATGGAAGAAAGAAATTCTGGGTAAGGGTAGTTTAAAAAAAGATGCAATTATGGATTTTGCAATAGAGAAGTGGGGAGACAAGTTCCCCGAACAAGATTACGCAGATGCTGCTTGCATAGCGTTATGGAACAAAAGGAGGTTCTAGTATGAGTTTAGCTGGTGGATTAACCAAGGTAGTTAGAGGTTTTCAAATGTTCTTTCCGGGCAAGAAGGAAGGACCTAAAAGAGAGTATAAGGATAAGTTTCCTAAGAAACTTCCAACTCTAGAAGATGTAAAAAAGAAGTATGGCACAGTTGTTTGGTGTAAGTTTACAGACTGCGCAAGTAATGAGGAAATAAAAAATTTACAAAGGACTACAGGAACTTTATTAAAAAGAACAAACTATACACCAATTGTCGAACAAGAACACATTTGGCCGGGGATATGTACTAGAGGAGAGATAGGTATGAAATATGACGCTATAAAAATGCCTCATGGTGCTAAGATAAAGTTTCCAAGTTGTTACACAGCTCACACAGATAAAACAGGATACTGGGACTTTTCTCAATTCCTAAACTCAGACGGAAGTCCATTAGGGGGTAATATAGATTCCCAAAATGTATCTGATGCTGGATACGGAATGATGGACGATAACAGTATATATGACGATTATAAAGACTAATTATGCCTAAACATATACCAGAAGAAATTAAATTTCAAGCTATGGAACTTTTCTTACAAGGTGATAAATCTGCCAAACAGATAGCCGAAGAGGTTTCTACAGAAGAACACCCTGTTGCTGCGCCTACTATTTATATGTGGGCAAAAAGAAATAAGTGGGGAGAGCAGAAAGCTGTTGCTATTGCAGACCAGCAAACTAAGTTAGCTGAGAGCGAAGGCGAAAGATTTTCACGACTACAATCAGAGCAACTTGATACTTATACTGAGTTAGCTAATAAAGCAGGCAGAGAAATAAAGGGATTAACTTTTGATAGACCTTTAGATGCTGCCCGAGCGGCTGATATAGGTATAAAAGGGCAGCGCGATGTTATGCAAGGCATGATAAACATGGAATTTGTGCAAGACATAATGACTGTTTTAATTGAAGAAATATCTGATGCAGACACCCTACAACGAATTGGAGTTAAATTAAAAGCTATTGAACAAAAAAATAGAGAGGTATAATTGTGCCTAAAGATATTGTTAGTGTTGAACAAGCTTTTAATATGCTTTCTGATGGTTTAGTAGAGCAAAAAAGATATGAAGTTGGAACCTTTAGAGAGTTTATAGAAAATATATGGGCCCATTCATATGATAACCCAGAGTATTTTAAAGCGTGGCATGTAAGTTTACTTGCCGAAGATATTGAAGAATGTTTAGAAACAGGCTTAAACTATGTAGGAGTTCTTCCCAGAGGACATTTTAAATCCACTATTCTGGGACACGCATTCAGTGTTTGGAGATTATTGAAAGCTCCAAGAGATATGTCGATACTTTACTTATCTTATAGTGATGGTATGGCTAAATATCATATTGCTGAGATAAATAAAACAATTGCTAGAAATCCTATTATTCCAGAATTACTTGTAAACCGTAACCCAAAGGCAGATTATTCTGCTAGGTTTTATAAAAATAACCAACCAATGGATATTATGCATGGTGGTTTGTTTTCTTTCAAAAGAGGAATGCACGTCAATGGAGCCTTGATTGCTGATGACGTTTTGAGAGACCCAGAGAACCCTTTGAATATGGGACAAATAACTAAAGTAGAAGACCATTTTATGACAGAAAGTTTATTCATACCATTGAAAGAAGCTCCTGTTATCGTTGTAGGGACTCCTATGATGCCCGGAGACATCCTTGCTAAACTACAAGATGATGAACGATTTAAAGCAAGAGTGTTGCCTGCGCTAGACCCGGTGCCCGGGAGAAGAGTATTAGCGCCTGAAATTATGAGTGAGGAATATTTACTAGCACAACAAAAAGCTAGACCTAAATCCTTTGCTTCAGAGTTTATGTTAGTACCACATTTCGCTACAGAATCTTACTTTGATGCTGAAGACATTGAAAAATGTGAAGATGAGGTTCTGAGAAATGCTCCAGCAACTAAAATATTTAAAAACTATGAAGTTGCAGACCAATTTTTTGGTGGTTATGATGTAGGTAAAAAGAAACACCCATCTCATTTAGTTATTTTTAGAAAACGTGGGGAAAACGTTGAACAAATACATTCTTCCTTTTTAGATGGATGGAGTTACTCAGACCAGATAGAATATTTAAATGAGGTTGCTGATAATTTTAATTTAACTTCAGGTTATATAGATAACACTAGAGGGGAATTAGAAGACCGTGGATTAGACGCTAGGTGGAGAGGAATGCATTTTTCTCAAAAAAGTAAAAATACCATGGCTTCGGTCTTTGAAAATTTTGTACATTCGGGTATATTAAAACTAATCAAAGACGAAAGACAAAAGCAGCAGATTCTGTCTGTCAGTAATGAATTAAAAGCTCCCGATACTCCAATGGGTCACGGGGATGCTTTCTTTTCAATTGCAATGGCACTACAGGCAGCCCATGATACAGCATATAAGTTTGTAGATTTAGGTAGCGCAGCCGACTGGTTCAACGCTATAAGCCCGGGGGAAACTCCTGAAAGCCGAAGTCAGTTAATGGATGAGAAAAAGGGTGGTTCAGAAGAACTAACACCTAAGCCAAATCCGTTACAAATGGAACCATTAAATCCTATTGACAGGGCAGACACTGCTCCTAATCCTATGTGTAAGGAGTTTGTATGTAGCCCTAGTTTTTGGGTCCCAGAAAGAGGTCTATGCCTTTATTGTGGGTTTAGACAAAAATAGATAAGGAGAAAAATAAATGACATTAAAAGATAAACTAGAAACACATCTGAAAAACAACCCTGTAATTACTGACCAAGCTGAAGTTATATTAAATCATAGGTATTATTTAAAAGATAAACAGGGGGATGTTGTAGAGGATTCTACGAAACTATTTGAAAGAGTAGCAAAAGCTATCTCTAAAATTGATATAGACTACGGAAAATTAGCTGTTGATGCAGAACTTACCTCAAAAGACTTTTATTCTATAATGTCAAATTTAGAGTTTATTCCTAACTCACCAACACTGATGAACGCCGGAACTGAGCAGGGCACTTTATCTGCATGCTTTGTTTTACCTTTAGAAGATTCAATGGAAGGAATAATGAAAGCTGCACATGATGCAGCAATGGTCCAAAAATTTGGTGGAGGTACTGGATTTGCTTTATCTAAACTTAGACCCAAGGGGGACAGAATACAATCTACCCATGGAATTGCTTGCGGTCCTATAGAAGTATTAAAAACACTTTCAAGAGTGTCTTCTATGATTACACAGGGTGGAAAGAGAGATGGGGCTAATATGGCCGTTATGTCTATCTATCACCCAAATATTTTAGAATTTATAGACTGTAAAAAGGTTGAGGGAGAAATACATAATTTTAATATTTCCGTTGGGGTTGACTCAAACTTTATGAAAGCCGTACAAAGCGGTAGTGAATATAATTTAATTAACCCTAAAGATAACACAATAGCTGGAAGCCTTGATGCAAGGGAAGTGTTTTCTAAGATTGTTTATGGCGCTTGGAGAAATGGTGAACCCGGAATGATATTCTTAGACCAAGTAAACAAAGACAATCATGTATCAGAACAATATGGAGAGATGATTGCAACTAATCCTTGTGGGGAACAACCACTATTAGGTAATGAAAGTTGTAACTTAGGCTCTATTAATTTAGCCCGATTTTATAAAGCAGCTAAAAAAGCTAGTACATTTGGCTGGAAAGAGGAAATAGATTGGGCTCGTTTAGAAAAGGTAACTAGAACATCTGTTCACTTTTTAGACAACGTGATTGATGCTAACAAATATGCAACTCCTGAAATTGAAGAAATGACTAAATCTACTAGAAAAATTGGTTTAGGTGTAATGGGATTTGCTGACTTACTTATACAATTAAAAATTCCTTATAACTCTGACACTGCTAGAGAAGTAGGAGCAGAGGTTATGTCTAAAGTAAGAAACTGGGCAGATGATGAATCAAAAGAATTAGCGCAAAGCAGAGGTGCTTTTCCTGCGTGGGAAGACAGTAATTATAACAAACAAACAGAAGTCTACCGCAATCACTGTAGACTAACAGTTGCTCCAACAGGAACCATTTCAATGATAGCTGATACATCCAGTGGTATAGAACCTACATTTGCATTGGCTTGGAAAAAACAAAACATACTAGAAGGTAAAACTTTAAATTACATAAACAAATATTTTGAAGCAGATGCTATAAAACATGGGTTTTACTCTGAAGATTTGATGGATTATTTAGCTGAAGGCGGTTCTCTAACCACCGTACCCGAGGTACCAGACTGGGTTAAGTCCGTTTATGCTACAGCGCCAGACATATCTCCAGAAGACCATGTATTAATGCAATCAGCGTTTCAAAATTCTTGTGATTCAGGAATATCAAAAACAATAAACTTTGCCAACTCAGCTACTATAGAAGACGTTGAAAATGCTTATATGTTAGCTTGGGAACAAGGTTGTAAAGGTATTACCGTATATAGAGCGGGAAGTCGTGAAAAAGAGGTTTTAGTCAAGGGGAATAAAGAAAAAGCTGAACAACCAACCTTAGATGGTTTTGAGCTAGAAGAAGCCCTTATAAATAAACCAACTCATATAAAATGTTGTGATACACCTAATGTAGTTTTTGCCGATGGTTGTGAGACGTGCAAAACTTGTGGTTGGAGTGCCTGTCTAATTGCCTAGGAGGTAAATATGGACAATAATCAACGTAAAGAATTTGATAATACTTTTTATAATCATCAAGAAGAGATGAAAGGCATCTCTAGTATTTTAGATAGTCAAGAAGAATTGAAGTCTAAGATACTACTTCTAACTGAAAAAGTTGATAAGTTGACTCTCTTGTATACAGACTTACAAGAAAAATATGTTCACGAGAACAACCAACTGCGTCAAGAATTATCAGGTAGAAGATAAATATAAAAATTATAGTATAATATAAAGATAGAAAAGAATTAGGAGAAGTTTATGGTAATTGGTAATATGTTATCAGATTCAGGACAGCAGTATGTAGCCTTGAAAAATGATGCGGGGACATGGAGAATATTAGACACTTGGCATGTAGAACTAAAAAATATGAATGCCGATGATGATGTTTCTGATGACAGCGCTGCAGTTACAGTTTTATCAGAAGGTCAGTTTATTGCTTTGATAAAAGAAGCAGCTAGTGAAGGAGTATTGGAAAATGTAAACATATCCTCTGATTTTGACACAGCTGAATTAGAAGATGAGATATCTGATAAAAACAGAAAGATAGAAGAGTTAGAGGACAAAATAAAAAAACTTACTTCGGAAAAACAAGAGGTTGAAATAAAAGCCTCTCATTCTGAAGAGTTTGAGTTAAAAGAAAAAGCTATGGATAACATACTAAAATTAGTATCCATGCAGGATATGACTAAACTAAGTAGGGATTAATAATGAAATTATCCGAATATATGCCTCAAGTTCCCCAAATGCAACAGCAAATGGCGGATTTAAATAAGCAAATAAGTTTGCTTGAAGTTATGAAGTCTACTGGTGACACTGGTGCTGCGCCTACTATAGGGCTTGACCAAATTGTAAACACATGGGTACGTCATCAAATGGCATACAGGCAGCAGCTTGTACAAGACCTTCAAACGATAGCAATGTCGGTTGAAGAAATCAGAGGCCCAGTATCTCATATTACTAGTGAGGTGTTTAGACGCGGTATAGAAATACACCCCATTGGTGAGAATCCAGACCCAGAAGAAAGAAATAGATTAAAGAAATGGTTAGCCGACTGTAACCTATTTGACCAATCTATAGAAGAAGTTCTTAGACAATTTCACCACGATGTAAATACCCTTGATGATGGGTTTATTTATTTAGCTAGGGAATATAAAGATGAGGGCGAAGGTAAAATAACATCTAGACTTAGAGAGATACGGAGATTGAACCCAGCCTTGGTTGAGTTTGATTTAGACCAAGCCGGGTTACCTAAGATTTCTCACTAGCTATGTTTAGTACACCGAGAAGTGGTTGCTGAGAATAAGGGGACCTGCGCAAAAGACGATTGTAATGCTGAAATGGCTCCAGCTATGTACAAGTATTACCATAGAAACTCTCATTTATATTTTACAGATGAAGAGATTATACATCTTTCAAAATTCTCACCATCTGAAACATATGGGTGGTCACCAATACTTACTATATTTGAAAAGGCTTTGACCTTAGTAGGTATGGATAAAAATATATACAGATATTTCTACGAAAGAAAAATGCCAGCCAGTATGTTAATGGTAACTACTGATGACCCTGAGTCATTGCGTAGAGAAAGAGAACACATTGCGGCCCAAACAAGAATGGACCCTAACTATATACCTATGGTAGCAGTATCTGCTAGAAACCAAAGAGGTAGGGTAGACATGGTAAGGCTATTCCACACTCTAAATGAAATGGATTACTTGCCTGTTAGAGATGAAATCAGGGAACGTGTGGCAGCTATGTGGGGTGTTACTCCTGCTTGGCAGGGGGCTCCGGAGGCGTTTGGTGGGTTATCCACACAAACACAACAACTAGTAGTTATGAGTCGTGTTGTTGAAGGTGACCAGAGATTATTCCACGAAAAAGTATTTCCTAAACTTATAGAAGCCTTTGGAATAGAAGGATATAAACTTGAGTTACCTCAACCAGAGGAAAAAGCTGACACCACTAGACTTGCGTTAGCGCAACAAAGAATTTCAATTGCAAATCAATTCGCACAACTTGGGTTTGACTTACAGTTGAAAGAGCAGGATGTTGACTTATATGACGCTGAGTTTACGATAAGCGGTAAACCTGTGCAGTTAGCAAGAATGCAAGCAGAACAACAAGCTTTGAATCTTGCGCAAATGCAACAACAAATGGTTCAACAAGAAGAAATGGCTGCTCAACAAGAACAAATGCAAGAAGAAATTCAAAGCGAAGCTAATGAGGGTGAGCCTGCTGAAGGGGAGCCAATACAAGCTATGGAAAAAGCTTACAAGCCACCTTCACAAAGAAAGTTTAAAGGAAGAACTGGTGGTATAACACCAGACTGGCATGATAAATCACCAGACGAAGAAAGAGATATTGACGAGTGGGCGGAAGCGCGGTCAAAAAATATATACTTATCTAAAAACTGGGTTGAATCTTTAAATGAAAAAGGGTTCGTTATGCCTATAATAAAAGAAGTGTCTCCAGATATGACTAAGATATGGTTTGTAGATAGTAACACAGACTATGTAGCTAACCTATCAGGTAGCAATATAGTAAATATTGAAAAGGCTATGTTTGGTGATGCCACTAGATTTAGTAGAAATAAACAAAAAGGTCCCAAAGCAACGGAACCAACAAAAATTGATATAGACGATGACCAAACTTAATAAAGGACAAGTAAATGGTAAGAAATTCTCTTATGACGATGATGGTCTAAGAGATGCTATTGCCTATGCTACTAAATTGATGCAAGATAAAAAAGCAGTTGATTTTCAATGGCATGGTGAATATGAAAAATCTATTTCTAAAGAAGGTGGAAATGGAGGCGGAGGTAATGGCGGAGGCAACGGTGGTGGCTCTTTCGGTGGAGGCACAGTTGCAGTATCTTCAGACTCTGGCTTTTTTACCCCTACCTATGGTGGCGGTGGGAAGAGAAAGAAACGTAGGAAAAAAACCGGTATAGACAAATTATCTGATTTTGTTACAAACAATTCCCCAGAAAGAAAAGCAATGGAAAAAAGTGAAATAGTTGATTTTATTGCTTGGGTAGAAAAAGAATATAAAAATAGAGCTACCGTATTTTCTAGCGGAGACTCTATAAACCGACAAATTCCAAGAATAGATTATAAAAAAAGATGGGGTTCTAATGAATACGACTCTTTAGCTGCGGGAGGCTCAAAAGACAAAGAGGCTCAAGAAGTTCGAGAGTTAGACGAGGAAACCGAAGACATTCCATTTAAGTAGGTAAAGTTGAAAAATAAATCATTATATGCTAAACTATGTCCTAAGTGCACTGGACACATGTTTGTAAATGAAGATGATGATTTACAGTGCATAACTTGCGGCAAAAGATTAGTAAGGAGAGTAGAGTTTGAGTACGATACCCGAGAAGGTAAAATCCGAGATAATAAAAAGAAGGCGCTTAGGGGCGACGTGGACAGCAATCAGCAAATGGTTACTGGAAGAGCACGGAGTGGAAGCGCACCGCATAACAATTCAGCGGTGGTACGACAAAGAACATTCAGAACAAGAGGACGAGGTCTTACTTCTAGGAGATAATGTTTCTGAAAGAGTTAGACTAGATAAAAAGATAGCTACACATAAAAGCGAAGCTGATTTTTATAAAAAGCTTTATCAAACGTCTTTAAAGGATACTACTAAAAAAGACCTTATTATTGAAACCATACAAGAACATACAAAAGCATTTCCAGCGGTCCCCTTAAAACATTTAAATAATTCAGACACACCCCCATTTGGGCATCAAGCGCAAGTTATGGTTACTCCTTTATCTGATACACATGTAGGTGAACAAGTGTATAAAGACCAGATGAGAGGACTGAATGAATATAACTTGGATGTATTTAATAAACGTATGTATGGTTGGGCTAATCAAATACTAAAACACGCATCTTATAGAAGACAGATAGCCCCAGTAGATGAACTAATTATACCTATGTTAGGTGATATGATTAGTGGAGATATTCATGATGAGTTAGCTAGGTCTAATATGGCTAACTGTATGGACCAAATGATTAGAGGAGCTAGTATTATAGGACAAGCTTTGATGTACTTAGCCCCACATTTTACAAAAATCAAAGTCCCATGTGTAGTTGGTAATCATGGTAGGATGACTAGAAAGCCTCCTATGAAAGATAAGTATATGGATTGGGATTATATGTTATACCAATGGATTGCTTCTTTCTGTAAGAACCAAGAAAATATAGAGTTCCATATTCCTAGAAGTTTCATGACCACTTTTAAGGTACATGACAAAGTAGTACTTATTACTCATGGAGATTGTATATCAGGTGCTGGAAGTAGTGGTGCTATACTAAACTCTATAACTAAACTACGAAGTGTTTTTCAGTTTAG